>Ga0209415_10004299_pt1 | contig 26189 bp, 26 predicted proteins | sample PeaSoiSIISIP2007_FD_187696 | JGI IMG/M metagenome (GOLD analysis project Ga0209415, IMG submission 187696) | Peat soil microbial communities from Weissenstadt, Germany - SII-SIP-2007 (SPAdes) (version 2) | ecosystem: Environmental > Terrestrial > Soil > Wetlands > Peat | place: Germany... | reverse complement strand
CCCACCGTGCTGGCCGGCTGCGCTCCGGGGATGCCCGCCTTCGACGAGGAGACCTTCGGACCGCTGGCGTCGGTGACTCGAGTCGCCGGCGAGGACCAGGCCCGCGACCTCGCCAACCACTCCGCCTTCGGCCTGGGCGGCAACGTCTGGACCAGGGACGTGGAGCGCGGGGTCCGGTTTGCCCGCAGCCTGGAGACCGGAGGCGTCTTCGTCAACGGGATGACCCACTCGGACCCCCGACTTCCCTTCGGCGGGGTGAAGCGCAGCGGCTACGGCCGCGAGCTGCACGCCTTCGGCATCCGCGAGTTCGTCAACATCAAGACGATCTGGGTGGGCTAGAGGGCGTGTCCTCCTAGGAACTCCTAACAGGACGATCTTGGAAGGCGGGGCTGTTGCTCGCCGGTGGGTACGACGTCGGGCGGCCGTCGCAGAACCGAGTATGCCGGTCTCTTCCACTTGCGTGGGGGAAGCGGAGGTGGAATAATACGCAGAAATCAGCTTATTGTTGGGATCCATGATGCCGGCCTTTCCCTCCGCGCTGGGCCTTCCCGGGATGACCCACCCCACAGTGGACTGGGGACGGTTCCGGCTCGCCGCCCTGGATATGGACGGCACCCTCGCCGCCGGGGACGGGCGGGTCAGCCCCCGCACGATCGAGGCGCTGCTCAGCGTCGAGCGGGCCGGCATCCGGGTCGTGATCGTGACCGGGCGCGCTCACCCGACGGCCCTCGCCGTCTGGCGGGCTGCGGGGCTCAGCGGACCGCTGATCACCTGTGGCGGGGCGCTCACCCTGCTGCCTCCCGCCCTCGACGTTGTCGACATGCATGCGCTGCCCAGCGGGGCGGTGGGCGGCGCGCTACGCCTGGGGCGCCGGCTCGGCCTCACGGTGAGCGTGTGGACCCGCGACCGGATCTTTGTCACCGAGGCGGGGGCGATCGGCGACCTGCTGAGGAGGATCAACGACATGGCGGTGGACACCCTGCCGGCCGACGAGGCCGGCCGTCTGGCCGATGGATCGAGGGTCGCGCTCAAGCTGATGCTGGGCGGTGACCCCGCAGTCATGGACCGGCTCGAGCCCGAGCTCCTCGGCGCCCTGGACGGCGTGGCCCTGGCGCGGTCCATGCCCGAGTTCGTCGAGGCGACCGCCCCCGAGGCCGGCAAGGAGCCGGCCCTGCGCCTGGTCATGGAGCGCCTCAGGATCGCCGCGGACGAGGTGATCGCCGCGGGGGACAGCGACAACGACGTCGCCATGCTGAACCTGGCCGCGCTCGCGGTGGTCCCCGCTGACGGCATGGCCGCCGCCCGCGAGTGCGCCGACCTGGTGGTGGGGCCCCACGACCAGGACGGGCTCGCCGACTTCCTCGAGACGCTGGCCGCGCGGCGCCGTGGTGTCGCGCTGTGAGTGCGCCCTTGGAACCGGACGGCTCTTGCCCCGCGCCGCCGGCGGCGTGGATCGCCGAGCTCACCCGGCTGCTGGGACCTTGGATGGTCTCCACCGACGGCGCCGACCTGGAGCGGCACAGCTGCGACGCCTGGCCGGTGGCCGTCAAGTGGCGCCAGCAGGGAAAGGAGCCGCACCGGCCTGCGGTGGTGGTCCGGCCGGCCACGCCCGAGCTGGTGGCGCGGTTGATGAGGTGGGCCACGGAGAGCGGTGTGCCCGTGACCCCCTGGGGGCTCGGCTCCTCGGTGACCGGGGCGTCGCTGCCGGTCCGCGGCGGAGTGGCCCTCGACCTGACGTCGATGTCGCAGGTGACGCTTCTCGACGAGGTCAACCTCCTGGTCCGCGTCCAGGCTGGCAAGGTGGGTCTCGAGCTCGAGAACGAGCTGCAGGCGCGCGGCTACACCCTCGGCCACTCGCCCCAGTCCCTCGATCGCTCGACGGTGGGCGGCTGGGTCGCCACCCGCAGCACCGGCCAGTTCTCGTCGCGCTACGGCAGCATCGAGGATCTGGTGGTCGCGCTCTCCGTCGTGCTCCCCACCGGTGAGCGGGTGGAGACGCCGATGGTCCCTCGGGCCGCCGTCGGACCGGATCTGCGCCACCTCTTCCTCGGCGCCGAGGGGACGACCGGGGTGGTCGTGGAGGTCACCCTCAAGATCTTCCCGCTGCCCGGGCTCCGGCTCCTCGAGGCGCTGCGCTTCGAGACCGTCGACGCCGGGGTCGAATCCATGCGCCTCATCACCCGGGCAGGGTTGCGGCCCTTCCTGGTGCGCTTCTACGACCGCGCCGAGGCCCCCTACGCGATGGACGATCCCCATCTGGAGGACGGCTGCATCATGTTCCTGGGGGTCGAGGGTGTCGCCGGGGTCGCCTCCGCCGAGATGGCGGCCGCCCTGGAGATCTGCGAGCGGCAGGGGGGGCAGCGCCTCGGCGCCGCGCCGGTCGAGGCCTGGATGGCCCGGCGCTTCGACTTCTCCAGCGTGGAGAACGTGCTGGGCACCCCGGGCGGGGTCGCCGAGACCATCGAGATCTCCCACTTCTGGGACCAGATCCTCGACACCTACGCGGCCATGAAGCTGGCGCTGGCCCCCTTCGCCACCACGGTGCTCGGCCACTTCTCCCACGTCTACCCCCAGGGGACCTCGCTGTACCTGATCCCGCTGGGCCAGGTGGCCGACGATGCCGCCGCCGAGGCGCGCCTGCTCCGCATCTGGGATGCGGCGATGCGCACCGCGCTCGAGCAGGGGGCGGCGATCTCCCATCACCACGGCGTCGGCCTCGCGCGGCTGCCCTACCTCGCCCAGGGGCTGGGCAGCGCCCTGCCGGTGCTGCAGCGGGTCACGGCGGCGCTCGATCCCGGTGGGGTCATGAACCCCGGGAAGCTCGGTCACCAGCAGGCTCGCCGGTCCATCCCGGCGGCGATTCGGGAGGAGAAGTGATGCCGGGTCAGTACATCCTTGTCATCGACGAGGGAACCACGGGCACGCGCGCGGCGATTGTCGATCGCGACAGCCGCATCAAGGGACAGGCGTACCAGGAGTTCACCCAGCACCATCCCGCGCCCGATCGGGTTGAGCACGACGCCGAGGAGATCTGGCAGGCGAGCCTGTCGGTGATCCGCCAGGCGCTGGCGGAGACGGACCTGCGTCTGGAGGACATCCTGGCCATCGGCATCACCAACCAGCGGGCCACCACGGTGGTCTGGGATCGGACCAGCGGGGATCCGATCACCCCGGCGATCGTCTGGCAGGACACCCGGACCGCGGACTACATCGAGACGATTCGAGCGCAGTGGGCCGACCGGGTCTACGCGCGCACCGGCTGGGCGCTCGCGCCCGTCTACTCCTCGCTCAGCCTCCACTGGATCCTGGAGCACGTGCCCGGGGCGCGGGCCCGGGCCGAGGCCGGCGAGCTGGCCTTCGGCACCATCGACTCCTGGCTGATCCACCGGCTCACCGGCGGGAAGGTGCACGCGATCGCCGCCTCCAACGCGTCGGTGACCGGTTCGTACGACCTGGAGGCGGCCGACTGGTACGGCGAGTGGCTCGCCTTCCTCGGCGTTCCCGCCTCACTGCTCCCCGAGGTTCGCGACGACTCCGGGGACTTCGGGATCACCGACCCGACGATCCTGGGCGCCGCGCTCCCCATCGCCGGGGCCATCGCCGACCAGCAGGCGGCTCTCTTCGCCCAGGGCGGCATCACCCCGGGATCGGTGAAGTGCACCCACGGGACGGGCACCTTCCTGGACATGAACACGGGGAAGAGCCTCGCGGTGGGCAAGGCCGGCCTCAACACCCTGATCGCCTGGCGGATGGGCGGGACCACGACGTATGGGCTGGAGGGCTACGCGGCGGTGACCGGGTCGGCGGTGCAGTGGCTCCGCGACGGCGCCCACCTCATCACCGACTCCGCCGAGACCGAGGCGCTCGCTCTGAGCGTCGAGGACAACGGCGGCGTGTACTTCGTGCCCGCGCTCACCGGGCTGTCCGCCCCCTACTGGGACTCGTACGCGCGGGGCACCATCATCGGGATCACCCGGGGGACCCGGCGCGAGCACCTGGTGCGGGCAACCCTCGAGGGCATCGTCTTCGCCACCAAGGACTTCCTGGAGACCATGCGCAAGGAGAGCGGGGTGCCCATCTCCACCATCAAGGTGGACGGCGGGGCGGCCCGCAACAACTTCCTGCTCCAGTTCCAGGCCGACATGCTCGATGCCGAGGTGGTCCGGCCCCTCAACGCCGAGGCCACCAGCCTGGGCGCCGCCTACATGGCCGGGCTGGCCACCGGGTACTGGGACTCGCCCGAGGAGTGTCTCGCCACCCAGCAGGTGGACCGCGTCTTCACCCCGCAGATGAGCGAGGAGCGGCGGGTTGCCCTGTATGCCGAGTGGACCGAGGCGGTCCGCCGGTCGATGGGCTGGGCCAAGCACTGAGCTGGCGAGGAGGCGTGCCGATGCGCAGGTTCTCTCTCAGCGAGGTCGAGCGGGAGGTCTTCGACATCCTCATCGTGGGTGGCGGGGTCACCGGAGCCTCGGCGGCGCGCGAGGCCGCGCTCCGCGGTCTCCGCGTGGTGCTGGTCGAGAAGGACGACTTCGCCGCCGGCACCAGCAGCCGCTCCACCAAGCTCCTCCATGGCGGGGTCCGCTACCTGGCGAGCCACGAGTTCAGCCTGGTGAGAGAAGCGTGCCGGGAGCGCGAGCTGATGCTCACCCTGGCCCCCCATCTCTGCCACGTCCGCCCCTTCATCTACCTCCTCTACCGTGGCGATCCCGAGGGGATGTGGCTGCTCAATGCCGGTCTCACCCTCTACGACATCTTCTCGGGGAGCCCTCTGAAGCGGCGCCATCACATGCTCCGGCGGGACCGGCTCCTGGCCCGGGAGCCGCATCTGCGACCCGAGGGGCTGCTGGGCGGGGGCTGGTACTACGACTTCCTGACCGACGACGCCCGCGTGACCATCGACACTCTCAAGGGCGCGGTCGAAGCGGGAGCCGTTGCCGCCAACTACATGGAGGTGACCGGCCTGGTGCTCGACCGCGGCCGGGTCGCCGGCGCCGAGGTCAGCGATCGCCTCAGCGGGGAGACGGGGACGATCGGGGCCCGCCAGGTGGTCAATACCGCCGGACCGTGGGTGGATCGCGTGCGCTTCCTCGAGCCGGGGGTCGGTGAACGGCTGCTCCGGCCCACCAAGGGGGTGCACGTCGTGGTCAGGAAGCGGGATTACCCGCTCAACCATGCCATCTTCCTGCGCTCGCCGCGGGACCAGCGGGTGGTCTGGCCCATCCCCGCGCTGGACCGGGACCTCGTTTACATCGGCACCACCGACACCGACTACGACGGACCGCTGGATCGCGTTACCGCGACTCCGGAGGACGTCGAGTACCTGCTGGAGGCGGCCAACTTCGCCATCCCGGACGCCCACCTCGGCTTCGAGCATGTGGTGGCCACCTGGGCCGGGCTACGACCGCTCGTCAAGCCGGAGGGCAGCATGGCGGCGAGTGCGGTGTCGCGCGAGCACCAGATCCTCACCAGTCCCGCAGGTCTGCTGACCATCGCGGGCGGCAAGCTGACCACCGCGCGGGTGATGGGCGTGCAGGTCATCGAGGCGGCGGTGAAGCTGCTCGCGGCCAACCAGGGGATCCGTGGGGTTCCGCCGTCCCGGAGCGCCCGGGTCCCCATCAGCGGCGGCGATCCGGCAGCGCTCTTCTCGGCCCGGCAGCGGGTGCGGGGGATGCGGCTGGAACCGGGCATCACGGACCGCTGGATCGAGAAGTACGGCGGCAACGCCAGCCGGCTGGCCGATCAGGTGACCGCCGACCCCGCGGCCGGGCGCGACCTGGGGGTTTGCCAGCTCACCCTGGCTGAGGTCCGCTACGCGGTGGAGGAGGAGATGGCACGGAGCGTCACGGACTTTTTCACCCGCCGCGCTTCGGTCTTCTACTGGACGCAGGACGGGGGGCTCTCGGTGGCGGATGCCGTCGCCGCCGAGATGGGGAGGCTGCTGAGCTGGGCAGCGCCCGAGGGAAGGCGCCAGATCGATGCCTACCGGGAGTGGGTGGCTGCAAACCGGCTCTCGCCGATTGGTGTTTGATTAGTCGCGTGGATCCCCTGTCGGTGCGCGACCTCGCGCTGTCCAGCAACCAGAGGGCGACACTGATGGTGGCGCGCGACGTCCTCTGCCACGACCTCGGCGAGCGGCTGCCGACCCTGCTTCAGTACCAGGAGCAGCTGGAGGTGGGATCGGGCACGGTGCAGAAGGCGCTGCGCGTCCTCGAGGGTGCGGGTGCAGCGACGTTCAGGTCGCGCGGCCATCAGGGCACGTTCATTGCCGCCCGGCACTTGGGCCGGCTCTGGGCCATCGCCGGGCTGGGGGTTGTGACCGTGGCCATGCCCCTGCCCGACTCCCCGGAGGGATCGGGGCTGGCGGCCGGGCTGCGCGAGGAGTTCGACCTGCTGGGGATCCCGCTGCAGATGCGCTTCATGCACGGCTCCGGTCAGCGTCTGAGCGCGCTCGGGGAGGGGCGCGCCGACTTCGCCGTGCTCTCGGCCGGCGCCGCCGCCAGCGCGCGGCAGGAGGCGAGCGAGGAGCGGTGGATCGAACGCGACTTCGGCGCGCATTCGTACTACAGCGAGGGATCGCTGGTGATCCTGATGCGGCCCGGCCTGAGCGAGGAGGATGGCGAGGCGGCGCGGACCATCGGCATCGACCGCGACTCGTACGACCACGCCCGGCTGACCCTGGCGGAGTTTCCCGACTCCGGCGCCCACCGCTACGAGGAGCATGCCTATCCGCGACTGCCGGCGGCGGTGGCAGGGCGGCAGATCGACGCGGCCGTCTGGCACCGGACGGCGCTGCCCATCCCCCTGGAGCTGCTGGGGGTGACCTGGCGGCCGCTCGAGCGACGGGAGGCGGTCGAGGCGAGTGAGGCTCTCAGCCGAGCGGTCGTGCTGGCAGATCGGACGAGACCCGAGATCGAGGCCCTGTTGCGCCAGCTCGACGTCGAGCGGATCAAGGGCGTCCAGGGGCGCGTGTTGCGGGGGGAGATCCCGCCCGTCTTCTGAGCGGCGCTGAGGACGGATTCGCCGGTGAGGAGGCGGCCCTCGGTGACGGAGGGCATCCAAGTCGACGGACGCCGCTCACCCGGCGTCCGGCGACGCCCGGAGGTCAGAGCTCCCTGAGCGCGCCGCCCCGCCGCCCGGGTGTCGCGGTGTGGCGCACACCGAGGCTGCGCAGAACCGGCTCTCGGAGCTCCGTCAGCGCCCCCAACACCAGGTCCGCCTCCCCGTATCCCGGGTCGCCCCTGAGCAGCGGGTCCGGCACGGCGATGCAGCGCATCCCCGCACCCTTCGCGGCCCGCACCCCGCTCGGCGAGTCCTCGATCGCCAGGCAGCGCTCCGGCCGCACCCCCAGGCGGCGGGCCGCGGTGAGGTAGACGTCGGGGGCGGGCTTGCTCCGCGGCTCCTCCATCGCCGAGCAGCGCACCTCCACCCCCTGGAGGCCCAATCTCTCGCAGACCACATCGATCATCCGCCGCGGTGACCCGGAGGCGATCGCGACGGGCAGCCGCAGGCGGCGGAACAGCGCGATCGCTTCGGCCACTCCGGGCATCGGCACGCCGGTAGCCCTCACCTCCGCCGCCACCAGGTCGACGATCCGGTCGGCGACCTCGGCGTCGCTGAGCCTGCGCGCCCCGTCCTGCCCCGCCGGTTCCCGGAGCCGCCAGACCGGCACCACGGCGTCGATGGTCTGGCCGGTCGATCCCAGCAGCTCCTCGTCGGTGAGCTCGATGCCCAGCTCCTGGAAGACGGCCGTCTCCGCCAGCCGCCACACCGGCTCGGTGTCGATGAGCAGGCCGTCCATGTCCAGGACGACGGCCTCGATCGGGACCTGGCTCAAGCGGTGACCGCGGCCGCGGCGCGGATCCTCCGGGCCTTCTCCGTGAGAGCCCGGGCCCGGGCCGGGTCGACGGGGTTCCAGGTGATCCCGTCCACCTTGAGGCTGGTGCCCACGATCACGCCGTCGGCGACTGCCAGGATCTCCTCGAGCCGCTCCGCCTGCACCCCGGTGTTGGCGAACACGGGGGTCTGCCGGACCGCCTCCTTGGCCGCGCGCAGGTCGCTCATGGCGAAGGGCATCCCCGCCTCGGGTCCGCTGATCAGGATGGCGTCGACGCCCAGGAAGCTCGCGCTCTTGGCCCGCTCCGCGATGCTCCGGGTGCCGATCGAGCTGCTGAACTCGGGGGTGATGTTGTCGAAGAGGGCGACGTCCTTCGCTCCGATGTTCTCGCGGTAGGCGGCGAGGTCACCCAGCGCCGGCGCCATCAGGCCCATGTCGCTCTCGTAGACGCCGGTGAGCACCTCGCGGACGAAGCTCGCCCCCGTCGCCCGCGCCAGGGCCAGGCTGGCCCTGGCGTCCCAGAGGATGTTCACCCCGAAGGGAACCCGGATGGAGGAGCGCAGCTCGCCGATCACCGCGGCCATCGCCGCCGGGATCTCCGGGCCGACCGCGAGCTGGTAGGGGATGTCGTTCTCGTTGCAGAAGAGCACGGCGTCGACGCCGGCTGCCTGCAGCACCTCGAGGTCGCGCCCGACCACGTCCATCAGGTGCTGTCTCCCCGTTTCCCGGTCATGACGTGGGCGGCCGGGCAGGCCGGGGAAGTGCAGCATGGCGATCACCGGCTTGGGGGTTCCGAACCTCTGCTCCAGCGAGATGGTCATGACTGGCTCCTCAATGATCAGAGTGCGCCGTGCGCTCTCACGAAGTCGATGACGGCGAGGTTCCAGGGCCGCGGCTCCTCCCAGAAGGCGGCGTGCCCGCCCGGGACGCTGCTCCACGTCGCGTCCGGCAGTGCCGCGTAGAGGCGCCGGGAGAGGGCGGGCCGGATGATGATGTCGTCGTCCGCGGCGATGACGAGCGTGGGTGTCGTGATCGCCCCCACCCGGCCGGCGGCGTCGTGGGCGACGAGCGCGGCGGTCTGGGCGGCGAAGGCCGCGGCCGGCTGGGTGCTCTTCTGGGCCTCGGCGATCAGCTCCTCGACCCGCTCCGGGTGGCGTGCGTAGAAGCCGGGGCTGTAGATCCAGGGCGCTTGCTGGCGCATCATCACCGCCATTCCCGCCATCTCGGCGACCACCGCCCAGCTCTCGAAGGCGGCGCGCGTGAACGGGTCTGCCGCCGCATAGGTGTTGGCGAGGACCAGGGAGCGCAGCCGGTGGCCGTAGGCGATCGCGTACTCCTGGGCGATCACCCCGCCCATCGATACCCCCGCGAGGTGAAAGGGCGCCAGTCCGAGCCCGGTGGCGAGGACCTCGAGGTCGGCGGCCATCTCGGGGCTCGTGTAGGGGCCGGGCGGCTGGCTCGATAGCCCCACGCCGCGGTTGTCGAAGCTGACCACGCGCAGCCCGGTGCCGGCGAAGTCGTCGACCTGGTTGGCCCACGCCTCCAGGTCGTCACCTACCCCGTTGATGAGGACGAGCGTCTCGGGGCCGTCGCCCGTGACCCGGTAGTGGATGTCCAGCGCCCCCGCGCTGACCGAGCCCTCGATCACAGCAGGCCTCGCTCGCGCAGCGCGCTCTTCCACACCTCGACGGACGTCAGCAGCCCGTCCAGCACCTCGCCGTCGTCCTCCTCCCAGCCGGGGATGATCTCGAGCACGAGCAGCACGTCCTCGGCGCCCGCGGCGGCCAGGGTGTCGAGCACCCGGCCGGGCTCGATGCGCCCCATGGCGTTGCGCTCGGGGGTGAAGGGCCAGTGGTGGTCGCCGAGCGCGTCGGACTGCTGGAGCTGGACCTCGACGAGCCGGCGGCCGAAGTGCTCGAGCCACGCGTAGGGGTCGCGCTCGGCACCCTCGGTGCCGGGAACGCACTGGTGCCCGACGTCGAGGCAGAGCCGGACCGGCACGTGGGCCGCGTCTCCCTCGCTCAGCAGCTCCTCCACCCCGGCCATGGTGGACGGCTCCCGGACCGCGACCAGGTTCTCGATGAGCAGGTGGTCGAGCCCCGCGTCCCGGGCGTGGCCGGCGAGCTCGATGAGGGCCCGCCGGAGGTCGGACCAGCGTTCCGACCGCCGGGTGCGGTCCGCCCAGTCGGGGACGCTCATGGTGCCCACGTGCCCGCCGGTTGCCCGCGCGCCCAGCTCGGCGGTGACCTCGACCACGGTGCGGTACCAGCGCAGCGCGGCGGCGCGCCGCCCGGCGTCGGGGTGCATCAGCAGGTTGAGCCCGTACGCGGCCAGGCCGGTGAAGGTCGCCTCGGCGGCCAGGCCGTGCTTGCGGAGGGCCTCGACGGTCAGCTCGACCGAACGATGCCGCTCCTCCGGGATGTCCAGCCCCTCGACGAGGTCCAGGGACAATTCGACGAGCTCCAGCCCGAGATCCTCCCTCACCACCCGCGCCCAGTCCTCGGGCCGTGGCCAGCGCTTGAGGGCGAAGCAGTTGTTGATGCCGAGGCGGGCGCGCATCTCATTCCTCCTTGGGACGATCCATGCGGACCACCGGGGAGCCGAGCAGGGCCCGGTAGCGGGCGTAGATCTCTTCGTAACGCTCCCGATCCCGGGGGCGCGGCTCCACCCGGGGGCCGGGCCGGAAGCCGGCCGCGATGGCCTCGGCGGTGTCCCGGTACACGCCGGTGCCGATCCCGGCCAGCAGGGCCGCGCCGGCCGCGGTGGCGTCGCCGGCGATCCGGACCACCGGGACCCCGAGGACGTCCGCCTTGATCTGGTTCCAGGCGTCCAGCGCGGCGCCGCCGCCGGAGACGCGCAGCTCGGTGGCCGGCGCCGAGGCCCGCTCCAGGGTCTCGACGCGTGCCCGGATGCCGAGGGCGACCCCCTCCAGGGCGGCCCGCGCCCAGGCGCGGTGGTCGTGGCGGAGCGAGAGCCCGGTCACCGCGCCGCGCAGGTCGGGGTCGTCGCGCTCGCCGTCGCCCAGCACCGGGGCGAAGAGCAGCCCGCCGGCACCCGGGGGCATGGAGGCCGCGTCCCGGTCGATCCGTGCGTAGTCGCCGGGCCGCGGTTGCCGGCCCGGGCCGCTGTAGAAGAGCTGGGCGACCCAATCCAGTGCCTCGCCAGTGGTGTTGATCCCCACCTCGGTGACGTAGCCGTGCTCGTCCACCGCGCTCGGGTAGTGGGTGACATCGGGGTCCTCGAGCGGATGGGGGACCACCGAGTTGAGGCAGGTGGAGCTGCCCGCCATCTCGCTCAGCGGCCCGGGTGCGGTCACCCCCGCGCCCACGGCGCAGGCGATGCTGTCCCCCGCCCCGGCGACCACGGGCACGTCCGCGGCGATCCCCATCCGGCCCGCGAGCGCGGGGCGCAGCTGCCCCACCACGCCCCACGAGGGGTGGAGCGGGGGCAGCAGATCGGGGTCGAGGTCGAGGTCGGCGAGCAGGCCGGTGGCCCAGCGCCGCCCCCTCAGGTCGAGGAGCGCGGTCGCCGCCGCCATGGTCCAGTCGCTCGCGGTCTCCCCGGTGAGGGCGAGCACGACGTAGTCGGACGGCTGGAGGAATCGGCGGGTGGCCGCGAACACCTCGGGCTCGTGGGCCCGGATCCAGAGGATCTTGGCGGCGACGTGGAAGGCGGCGGGCACGTGGCCGGTCAGCGCGTGGAGCTCTCGCGCGCCGAAGCGCTCGCACATGGATGCGGCCTCGGCGACCGCCCGATTGTCCCGGTAGATGAGCCCGGGACGCAGGGGGAGGCCGGCAGAGTCCACGGGGACGACGCTCGGGCACTGGCCGGTGATGCCGATGGCGCGGACGGGGTGGCGCGGCCCCAGCTCCCGCACCAGGCCGGCCAGCGCAGAGACGGACGCGGTCTGCCAGCGGCGCGCATCCTGCTCCGCCCAGCCTTCGGCCGGCAGTGAGGTGGGGTAGGGCCGGCGCACCTGGGCGACCGGCGCGCCGGCGACGTCGAACGCGGAGGCGCGCGCCCCCGAGGTCCCGACGTCGATGGCCACCAGCACCTCCCCGGCCCGCGCGGTCACGCCGCTCTCATCCACGGGAGGGACGCTCATCGCTCTGCCGCCCGCCTATCCGCGGACCAGTTGGGCGCTCACCTTGTCGCGGTCGAGCGTGATCAGCGCCCCCAGGAGCGCGCCCGTGGTGTAGTCGCTGCCCGGGTTGAGGACCACCGTCTTGCGCTCCCCGAGGCGGCGGATTCCCGACGCTTCGTGGATGTGACCGTGCAGGCCGAGGAGTGGCTTGCGCTCCAGCTCGATCTCGCGCACCGCGGTGCTGCCCACCGCGGCCATGCGCACCTGGCCGAGGGTCGCCTGGACCTGGAGGTTCGCGTCCAGCTCCGGAGCCTCGTCGAGCTGGGTCCCGAACGGTGGCGCATGGAGGTTGAAGACGGCCCGCTCCGGGTTCTGGAGCTGGTCGGCCATGGACTTGTAGACGGCGGCGAGCTGCTCCTCGTCCTGCTCGCGGAAGGTGTGCCACGGCGTGGGATTGGCGTAGCCCCAGCTGATCATCTCGTGCTGGTCGTCGATCCACACCACCTTGCCCTCGGCGTGCACCCCCCACGGCGCGCTGTCGACCAGCTCACCCAGCTCCACCGGGTCGTCGTTGCCCAGCATCAGGTAGAGGGGCACCTCGAGGGGGCGGAGCCGCTGGTCGGCCATCTCCAGCCACTGGGTGAGGCGCTCGCGCATCAACCGTGAGAAGAGCTCGTCGAGCTTCCCCTCCGCCTCCAGGGCCTCCAGCTCGCCGGGCTCGGCGCGGTACGGGTAGTAGCCGTGGTCGGCGATCAGCCGCTCCAGCTCCTCCAGCTCGGGACCCTCCTGCACCTGGTACTGGGTGCCCACGAAGGAGCACTTCCAGAGGCCGCCGGGACTGCGCACGATGGACTGGATCGCCTTTCCCGCCAGGTCGCCGCCCAGGATCATCACCGTCGGCTTGTAGACCTTGGCCGCGTTCATGAACTTGCGGAAGCAGAGGCTGGAGCCGTGCAGGTCGCTGACGAAGTAGATGAGCGTCTTGGCCATCAGCGGACCCCGGCGTGCTCCCGGGTGCGGCCCACCACCTCCATGAATCGGGAGGCCCGGGCCGGGTCCACCGGGTTCCAGGTGATGCCGTCGCGCTTCAGGTGGGTGCCGACGATCGCCCCGTCGGCGACGGTGAGGACCGCCCCCACCGTGTCCGCGGTCACCCCGGTGTTGGCCAGCACCGGGGTGACCGGCACCGCTGCCTTGGCGGCGCGGAGCTGCTCGATGTCGGTGGGGGTGCCGGTGATGGGGCCGCTGATGAGCAGCGCGTCGACCCCGAGGTACACGGCGCTCCGAGCCCGCTCGGGGATGCCGCGGTGCCCCAGCGGGCTCGCGAACTCCGGGGTGATGTTGCCGAACAGCGCCACCGACTGCGCCCTGATGTTGGCGCGGTAGTCGCCGATGGCGCCGAGGTCCGGTTGCATCACCCCCAGGTCGCTCTCGTAGACGCCGGTGACGACCTCGCGGACGAAGCCCGCCCCGGTGGCCCGGGCGACCGCCAGGCTCGCGATCGGGTCCCATACCAGGTCGACGCCGAAGGGCAGCCGGATCGCACCCCTCACCTGCCCGATCACTGCCGCCATGGCCGCGGCCGCCTCGGGGCCGACCCGGAGCTGGTAGGGGAGGTCCGCCTCGTTGCAGAAGAGCAGGCCGTCGACCCCGGCGGCCTGGAGGGTCTCCACGTCGCGGGCGACCCCCTCCACGATGGGCTCCATGCCGGCCGCGCGGTCATGTGCAGGGCGGCCGGGCAGGGCGGCGAGGTGGACCATCGCCACGATCGGTCTGTCGACCCCGAAGAGGTCGCGGAGGAGCGGGCTCATCCGGTCTCCCCGGGCGCGCTGCCGTCCTCGGGGGAGGCGCTCGCCCCCGGATGAGTGGGGGTGTCGGGGGTCACGGTGATGACCTCCACCCCCTCCCGCTCGATCCGCTCGACCTCTGCGGGGTCGGCGCTGGGATCGGTGACGATCACTGAGACCCGCTGGATGGGCACCACCGTGCTCATCGCCACGTCCCCGAACTTGGACCCGTCGGCGACGACCATGATCCGCTCGGTGTGCTCGAGGGCGGCGCGGGTGACCTCGGCCTCGCGGTCGTCCAGGTCGGTCACCCCGCGGTGGGCGGAGATGCCCGCGGCCCCGATCACGGCGACGTCCGTGTTGTAGCGCTGCACCCCCTCGACCGCCGAGGCGCCGACGCAGCTCAGCTCGTCCTGCCGCACCAGCCCGCCGGCGACGATCACCCGGACCCGGCGGGTTCCCAGCATGCTGGCGACAGCGAGCGAGGTGGTGACCACCACCAGGTCCTCGCGGGGGGCGACCACCTGGGCGAACTGCTCGACCGTGGAGCCGACCCCCACGAACATCACCCGGACACCGGAGGTGAGCTGGGCGGCGCGGCGGGCGATCTGGGCCTTCTCCTGGGCGTGGTGGAGCATCCGCGCGTTGCGCCCGACCTCGAAGGCTCCGACGGCGCGGACCACCCGGGTGGTCGCGCCCCCGTAGGTCCTGCGCACGAATCCGTCGCGTTCCAGCCGGCGGAGGTCCCGGCGGATCGTCATCTCGGACACCTGGAACTCGCGCGCGAGGCTGCTCACCTCCACCGCGTGGTCCGCCGCCGCCCGCTCCAGCACCTTGAGGCGCCGCTCGACCGCCAGCACCCCTTCCTCCTCAACGTGTCCGTTCCCGGGTTCGTTCCTGAGTGTCAGGGTGTTCTGTCCTGACCACTAGGCTGTCCTATCGTGACCTCTTGTATGTCCTATGATGTCCCATCGCTTGACATTTGTGTTCGGTTGTGTTCGACTCTAACCCGCCCCGATGCAGGTGTCAAGCGGGGCGAGTTGCGGCACGGTAGACGGAGGGATGCCATGGCGACAGAGAGCCGGCCGGCAAGCCGGCTGTTCGTTCGCAACAGTACGGGGCTGGTGCGTTCGGCGTCAGCGGTCGACGCGACCATCTTCAACGCGGTCATCTCCGCGCCCATCGGCTCCACCCTGGCCTGGTCGATCTTCTTCACCCTGGTCGCCTTCCCCGGGGCCGATCCGATCGGGGTTCTGCTGATCACCCTCATCATCAACATCCCGGTGCTGATCATGTTCGCCCTGCTGGGGGCGAGCATGCCGAGGGTCGGCGGCGACTACGTCTGGGTGAGCCGCGTCCTGACGCCTCCGCTGGCGCTCATCTCCAATCTCTGCATGATCATGGGCGGCCTGCTCGGCGCGGCGTACTTCGCCAAGTTCTTCGCGATCTTCGCCCTGGGCCCGGCTCTGGTGGCCTTCGGGAGCCTGAGCACCAACAGCACCATGATCAGCTGGGGATCCTCCTTCGAGACCAACACCAGCTGGATCCTCGGCGCGGCCCTCTTCATGGTCCTGCTGCAGACCCTCATCCTCATCCGTGGGACGCGGTCGACATTCCGCTGGCAGAACGGGGCCTTCCTGATCGGGATGGTCGGGATGGTGGTGGCCTTCGTCTGCCTCGGCTTCGTCAGCCAGCACACCTTCTTCACCAACTTCAACAGCCTCAACAGGAGCTTCGGTGGTGGGACCGTCTCCCAGGTCATCGCCGCGGCGGGCGCCGCCCACGCAGCTCCCAACCTGGGCAACATGAGCGCCACCCTGCCCGCGCTCTTCTCGATCCAGGGGTTCATGATGTGGAACTTCTGGTCGGTCTACATGTCCGGGGAGCTGAAGAGCGCCTCCAACCGCACCCGCCAGCTCACGGTCATGTTCGGCGCCCTGGTGTTCGACGTCGTGCTGCTGATCATCGGCGCGTTCGTCCTCTTCCACGTCGCCGGATACAACTTCATCTACGCGCTCAACGCCGCCCCCCACAACTACGCGATCCCGTCGGGGCCCTTCTACTCCTTCCTCGCGGCGCTGGCCTTCAACACCCCGATCCTCACGGTGATCATCCTCGGCTGCTACCTCTTCTGGAGCCTGCCCTCGATGATCGCCAACACCTTCATGCCCATCCGCTCCTTCTTCGCCTGGTCCTTCGACCGGCTGATGCCGGAGGGGCTGGCCAACGTCAACGAGCGCACCCACTCCCCGGTCACCGCGATCCTGGTCGCCAACGTGATCATCGCGGCTCTGACCATCTGGAGCGTGTACTCCAACGTCTTCCAGCTCGTGCTCGGACTGATCGTCCTGGCCGGCTGCCTCGCGGTCGTGATCGTCGCCGTGGCGGCGATCGCGCTGCCCTTCCGCCGGCCCGAGCTCTACAAGGCCTCGCCGGCCAACGTCAAGTTCCTGGGCATCCCGGTGCTCTTCATCGTCGCCCCGCTCTCGATCGTCATCTTCGTGGCGCTGGCGATCGTGTCGACCCAGTACCCGGCCCTGGTGATGAACGGGAACAGCGCCGACTTCTGGTGGATCCCGGCCTGGTTCGCCGGCCTCATCGTGGGTGGTGGCCTGCTCTACTATGTGCCGAAGTTCATCCGCGCCCGGCAGGGCATCAACGTCGGCTTCGTTTACAAGGAGTTGCCGCCGGAATAGCTCCGGCGGTGCAGCAGCGGGCCAGGGAGCGGCCGTCCAGCCAGCGGCCGCCCTGGCCCGTCCCCAACCCAGGGCCCGCCCAGCCGGGTCCCGCCACCCAGGTCCCGCCAACCAGAGATGTCCAGGTCCCCAGCACCCACGACGCCGGAGGGCGGCAACCGCATCCTCCCCGACATCCGCGAGGAGGCCGCGCGCCTCACCGACGCGGTCCTCGAGTCGGGCCTGCGCGCCCGGCTGCTGGGCGGCCTGGCCGTCTGGCTGCGCTGCCCCAGCGTGCGCAGCGGACCATTCGCCCGCTCCTACCAGGACATGGACTTCGCCATCGCCAAGGGCGCCAGCTCGGTGTTCAAGGCGTTCTTGACCTCGGAGGGCTACCTGGGCGACCCGTTCTTCAACGGTCTCCACGGTGACACCCGCCTCTACTTTCAGGCTCCCGACGGGCGATGGTCCGTCGACGTCGTCATCGACGAGTTGATCATGTCCCACAAGCTCGACCTCCGCGAACGCCTCGGCGGCCCGGCCCCGACACTCACCCTCGCTGACCTGCTGCTCAGCAAGCTCCAGGTCTGGGAGATCAACAGCAAGGATCTTGGCGACGCGCTCTGCCTGCTCGCCGACCATGGCGTGAATGAGGACGACGCGGACAAGGAGGGGGTGAGCTTGCCCCGCCTCCGCCGGGTGCTGGGTGGCGACTGGGGCTTCTGCCACACCACAGAGCGCAACCTGGGCAGGCTCGAGGAGATGTGGGCCGAGTCCCCGCTCCACGACACTCCGTTCAACGTGGCCGAGCAGATCGCCACCATCCGGGCGGCGATCGACGGAGCGCCCAAGACCATGGCCTGGAAGATGCGCAGCCGTGTCGGTGAGCGCGTCCGCTGGTACGAGACCCCCGAGGAGGTCGGGCACTGATCGGACAGGGGCCTCTGCCCGCTGGGACGGCGCTGATGCCCCGGGGGCTGCGGGCGGCGGCTCCGGCAGGCGGCGCGGCCTCGGACCGGACCGCGTTCCGCGTGTCAGCGAAAGAGGCGATTGATCAGATCGCGCGTGAGCGCGAGGAAGGCCTCCCGGTCGGGTTCGCGGCGGTGCAGCGACGGCAGCATGGCCGCGTGGGCTCCGGCGACGAGCACGTCCGCCAGGAACCGGGGATTCCCCGGAGACAACTCTCCCGACGCCATGGCCGTCCCGAGGAATCGCTCCACCGCGACGACGACCGGAGCGAGCTGCTCCCCCTCGGAGGCACCGTCCTGGAAGAGCACGTGGTGGAGCTCCCGGTGCTGGACCGCAAAGTCGAAGATCGACGCGGCGAAGCGCTCCAGCCGCTGCGCGGCCGGCTCGGACGGCGCCAGCTCCGGGTCGAGGACGGCGCCCCCCCGCGCGATCAGCTCCCGGCCGTACTCGTAGCGGACGGCCCTGATCAGGTCCGCCTTGGAGCTGAAGTACAGATAGGGGGTTCCCTTGGCGACGCCCGCGGCCGCAGCGACGTCGTCCATGGTCGTTCTGTCCAGCCCGCCATGGATCAGCGCCTCGCGAGCGCCGTCGAGGATGGCGTCGCGGCGCGCCTGGGAGCCGAGGCGGACCCGTCGGGCGGACCTCCGTCGTCGCTTGGGCTCTGATACTGGCATCTGACTGACCGTCAGTTTAGCGGAGATTCCCCAGGCAGGACAGGGCCTTGACGTAGATCGCCCTCCTCGCTAGTATGTGACTGACCGTCAGTCACCACTTACGAAACAGACTGGGAGGTGCCACGATGATCCGCGAAGGGGTGGGCCGGCTCTTCTACCGGCTGACGTACGCTCACGGCAAGCCGCGCTGGGATACGGGCGAGACGCCGGACGCCCTCCTCCAGGTCGTCCGCGATCTGCCCCGCGGCCGGTTCCTCGACCTCGGCTGCGGCACGGGGGGGACGGCTGTCCACCTCGCCAGCCTGGGATGGGAGGTGGTGGGGATCGATTTCGTGGCCTCCGCCATCGAGGAGGCACGCCGCCGGGCGGCCAAGACCGGGGTTGCCGCCGACTTCCGGGTTGGCGATGTCACTCACCTCAACACCCTCCTCGATGCCCGTCCCTTCGACCTGGTCCTCGACGTCGGCTGCTATCACGGGCTCTCGGGCCCTGGCCGGGATCGGTATGCGTCCGGGGTGGCTCGCGCCGCCGCGCCCGGAGCGATGCTCCTCCTCTACGGTTTCAGTAGCACCCCCTCGAGCTGGCGGCTGATCGGGGCGACGGGCGCCGGCACCGCCGACGTCGGCACGCGCTTCTCCCCCTGGTTCACGGTCGAGGAATCGTCCGGGGCCGTCGGGGACGCGCGAGGCTTTGCCTGGTATCGCCTCCGGCGCCGCTCCGCGGATGCCTCCGGTCAACCAGCGACGTCACCGGCGCTCTGATCCGGTCACGCGGGCGTGGCGCGCGGCCAGTCTGTCGCAGCCCCGGCGCCAGGGGTCACGACAGTCCGCCGGTTGTCCTCCGGATGAGGGGCATTCGCTGGGGCGGGGACGGCATCACGTCCTCGCCGTGGATCGCCGCAAGCAGCACCTCGAGCGGGGAGCCCTTGGTGACGTACGCGGAGATTCCCGCCGCCGTGATCGTCCGTGTGACCAGCGGGTTGTCGAAAGACGAGAAAGCCACGAGACGGATGTGCGGGCAGACCTCAAGCAGGCCCTTCGCCGCCGCCCACCCTCCGCCGTCGGGCATGTTGACGTCGAGGACAGCCACCTGCGGATGCGTCGCCTTCGCCAGCTGAACCGCGTCCTGGACGCGGTTCGCGGTGCCGACGACGACCACCGTGTCGTCGGTCTCCACGGCGGCGCGCACCGACTCGAGCATGGCCGAATGGTCGTCGAGGAGAAGCACGGTAACGCTCGCGGGGGCAATCCGCAGTGGTGGGCCGGGATCGGCGAGCTCGGGGTACTTGGTCACAGAGGTGCTCCTCGTCAACGATCATAGCCGTCCCCCACCGCCGCGGACAGATACGGGCTGGTCATGTTCCGATGGTCCAGTCGCACTACCGGCGAAGCGCACGCCGCACCGCGGCGGGAGTAGCGTGGCCCGTGTATGAAGCTGGGCCTGCTCCTCGGCTTCTGGGACGAGGCCGGTCCGCCGCCCGGCCTGCTGGACGCCGTGCGCGCGGCCGAATCCCTCGGCTACGAGTCGGTGTGGACCTCGGAGGCGTCGGGCTCCGACGCGCTGACCCCGCTTGCCTGGGTCGGCGCGCACACGACGACGATGCGGCTGGGGACCTGCATCATGCACATGGCCGCCCGGGCCCCGGCGGCGACGGCGATGGCGGCCCTCTCCCTCGACCACCTCTCCGGGGGTCGATTCGTCCTCGGACTCGGCGTGTCCGGTCCCGAGCTGGTCGAGGGCTGGTACGGGCAGCCATTCGATCCTCCGCTGGGACGCACCCGCGAGTACGTCGAGATCGTCCGCCAGGTGCTGGCCCGGCGCGAGCCGGTGGAGTACCGGGGCCGGTACCTCTCGCTCCCGCTCCGGGGCGGCTCCGGGCTGGGCCGGCCTTTCACCTCCATGGTGCGGCCGCTCCGTCGCGACCTCCCCATCGTGCTGGCCGCCGAGGGGCCGCGCAACGTCGCCCTGGCCAGGGAGGTCGCCGACGGCTGGATCGCCACCTACTACTCCCCCCACCACGATGCTCACTACCGCGCGGCGCTCGCCGTGGGCGCCGGCCGCTCCGGTGCGCGGGCCCGTGCGGAGGACTTCGAGATCCTCGGTACGGTCCCGGTCATCATCGACGACGACGTCGAGGCTGCGGCCGGCCGGCTTCGCGAGCTCTTCGCCCGCTTCATCGGCGGGATGGGTCCCTCGGGCCGGAACTTCCACTACAACGCGTTCGTGCGCATGGGCTACGGGGAGGTCGCCACCCGGGTGCGCGACCTCTGGCTGGCGCGACGCACCCACGACGCGGCGGCGGCGATCCCGACTGCGATGATCGAGGCGGTGGCCCTCATCGGCCCACCCGCCAAGATCCGCGAGGAGCTGAGCGCGTGGAGGCGCTCTCTGCTCACCACCCTGGTGGTCCACGTTCCCCCGGAGGTGACCGCGCTCCGCCAGGTTGCGGAGATCGTTCTGGGCAGCTGATCGCCCAATCCCCATCCCCCTCGATCTTCGCCGTCAGGACCTTGGACCCCCCTCCTCTGCATCGCCAGCCATCGCCGCGGCCCGACGTCCGTCTCTGGCACCCCCTCCCCGGATGTCCGATGCTGGGCGCGGGGAAGGGGTCATCAGGTGGGATCGAGGTGAGTGCGATGGAGATGAGGCAGAGCGCATCGGGCCAGCGGTGGCGGGACGGGGTGGCGCTGATCGTGGTGCTCGCCGACCTGGCGACGTACGTGGCGCTGCTCCACCAGGGCAGCGTCGGCTTCATCAAGGACCCGCGGGCCATGGCCTCGATCGTGCTGATCAGCACCGTGCTGCTCTGCCCGATGTCGGCGGGCCACGGGCAGACGGGCAACCTCTGGACCGGCTTCATCGGCCTGCTCGGCGCGGCCAGCCTGGGCTTGGGGATCGCCACCCTGGTCGGCGACGGTTGGGGGACGCTGGCGGCCCTGATGATCGGGCTCGGCCTGATGTGGCTGCTGTCCGTGACCCACCACCTGGTGGAGGCGCCCGCCGCTCCCCGCCGGGCCCGAGAGATGCCCGCGACGGGGGGAGACGGCGAGCACGCCAGCGGCTCGGTGCTGGTCGCCTATGCCAGCCGGCACGGCTTCACCCAGGGGATCGCCGACCGGCTCGCCGCGACGCTCCGGGCGTCGGGACGGACGGTCGATGAGCGCCCGGTCGCTTCGGTTCGCGACCTCGACGGTTACGACGCCTTCGTCGTCGGCAGCGCCGCCTACATGGGCTCCTGGCTCCGGCCGGCCACCGAGTTCGTCCAGCGCAACCGGGAGGCGCTGGCCGCCCGGCCCCTCTGGCTGTTCAGCAGCGGGCCCCTGGGAACCGAGACCACCGATGCCAAGGGGCGCGACCTCCTGACGGTCACCGAGCCGCGGCAGTTCGCCGAATTCCGGACAACCCTCAACCCGCGCGACCTGCGGGTCTTCTTCGGTGGGCTGGACGCGAGCCGCCTCGCTCTGCCGATGCGGCTGGCACGCTCGGCGCCGGCGGCCCAGAAGGCGATGCCGGAGGGCGACTTCCGGGACTGGCCGGCGATCGACGCCTGGGCCGAGGACATCGCCCGCGAGCTCTCAGCGGCTCCCGCCGACAGGAACTGAGCGCGGCATCACCGGGCGCGCTCGCAGCAACGATCATCGATCTCCGGAGCGGGTCATGAGCGAGGTGGCGATCCCGACGCCGCGGGGCGACCTACCCGGATACCTGAGCACACCGGCCGGGCCCGGCCCGTGGCCAGGAGTGGTGGTGATCTTCGACGTCGGTGGGATCAGCCAGGACATGAGGAACCAGGCCGACTGGCTGGCGGGCAGCGGGTACCTGGCGCTCCTCCCCGACCTCTACCGCGGCAGGGGCTGGGCCCGCTCCCTGCGATCGGTGGGACGCGACGCCAGAGCCCGGCGGGGCCCCCTCTTCGGCGACGTCGACACCGCCCGCGCCTGGCTGGCGGGTTCCGACGGCTGCACGGGGAGGACCGGTGTCATCGGCTTCTGCATGGGTGGTGGCATCGCCATGCTTCTCGCGGCGGGCCACGGGTTCTCCGCCGCCAGCGTCAACTACGGCGGCCCGCCCCCGAAGGACGCGGAGAGCTTCTTCACGGGCGCCTGCCCGATCGTGGCGAGCTACGGCGGCCGGGATCGCTCACAGCGGCACGCCGCCGCCCGGCTGGAGGCTGCGCTCGCCGCCAAGCACGTCGACCATGACGTGAAGGAGTACCCGGGCGCCGGGCACGGCTTCCTCAACGACCACGAGGGCGCCGGCGACCGCATCCCGCTGCTCTTCCGGCTGAGCGCCCGGACGGTGGCGAACGGCTACCACGCCCCGTCCGCCCACGACGCCCGCCGGCGCATCGTCGACTTCTTCGACCGGCACCTCAGGTCCTGACCGTGGGCGACACCCCAGAGCCGTCGGAGCTGGTCATACGACGCTATGAGGACACCGACCGCGACGCCGTGTGGGAGCTGCACAACCTCGCCCTGTACGCGGTCGGAGCTCACGTGGGAAACGGCCCCTGGGATGACGACCTGCATCACGTGTCCGAGGTCTACCTGGACGGCCGCGGAGAGTTCCTGGTGGGTCTCCTGGGCGGCCGGGTCGTGGCCATGGGCGCGCTGCGCCGTCATGACGACGTGACCGCGGAGGTGAAGCGGATGCGGGTCCATCCCGCCACGCAGCGGCACGGCTTCGGGCGAGCCATCCTCCTCCGCCTCGAGGAGCGCGCGATCCGGCTCGGCTACCGCCGACTGGTCCTGGACACCACCGAGCGCCAGGTCGCGGCCATCGCCCTCTACCGCTCCGAGGGCTTCGTCGAGAGCGGTCGCGGCGAGGTGTGGGGATTCCCCTGCATCTTCTTTGCCAAGGAGCTGGTGGCAGACGACTGAGGCCTTTCCCATGGCCCCCGGGACGGCGCCCGGTGGCTCCCAGCGGCGACAATGAATCCATGACGACGCTGGGCGGGGGGTTCCTTCTGGCCGGCCGGGTGCTCTTCGCCGCCCTCTTCGTCTCCTCGGCGCGGGGACACATCCAGCGCCACCCGCAGTACGTGGGCATCGCCCGGGGCAAGCTGCCGGTCCCCTTTCTCGCGGGCGCGCCGACCGGAGTCTACCTGCTGGTGGCAAGCGCCTCCCTCGTGGTGGGCATCTGGTCGGACATCGGCGCCCTGATGATTGCGGCGTTCCTGCTTCCCACCACCCTGTTGTTCCACCCTTTCTGGACCGTCTCGGATCCTGCGGCCCGGCGCACTCAGCTGAGCAGCTTCTACCGCAACGTGACCCTGATCGGCGCGGCGCTTGCACTCTTCGCCTTGTTTGCGGCGGTGGGTCACGTCCCCTTCGCCGTCACCGGCCCGGCCGTCAACCTGCGCTGAGCGATGAAGAAGCGGAGACGCATACTCCGGCTCGGCGGGCTCGGTGCGGTCGCCGCCGCGGTCGCCGCCTTCTTCCTGCACCCGCGCAAGGGGGCCGGGCGGCGGGATGCGGTCCGCCGCGGGGGAGGGAGACTGGCCCGCCGTGGCGCTGGTGTCACCGCTCTGATCGGAACTCGACGCCGCGACCAGCGTGGCGAGGCGGCCGAGCTCCGGGCCCGGATCGCCGGCGCCCTGCGCGAGGAGCTGGACCCCGACGGGTTGGCGCTGCAGGTGATCGCCGGCGATGACGGCACCGTCACCGTCCGGGGCGAGGTGGGGTCCCTCGAGCAGATCCGCCACGCCAGCGAGGTGATCGAACGGGCGCGCGGTGATGCCGAGGTGGTGAACCTGATCCGGCTGCGGGCATCCGCTCCGGGGGGAGCGGTCACCGGCTGAGCCCCGGTGGCGTTCCGGGGAACGCGCTGCCATGCTGCCGCGTTGCATGGACGTGCGCGGGCGCAGGGTCGCTGTCTCGGTTGTCGCCGTGGTGACGGTGCTTGCCGCCCTGCCCGCGGTGCTGACCAACTCGGCACCGCCCGCGGCTCCCGCGGGCTTCGCCAGCGCTGGGCATCCGGTCGCCGCGCCGGCGTCCGCCGACCAGTTCGCCATCCAGGTGCTGGACTCGGCCCCGGTTCCTCCGGGCGCGCAACCATGGACGGCTCCGCCCCCGGCCGTCCTCAACGGGTGGATGAGCGTGGCCGTCAGCGGCCTGGTGGACCTCGATGCCCTCTACCTGGTGGACGATCCGGCGCTGACCGGCCTCCTTCCAAACTGGGTGTTCGATCACCTGTCCAGTGGCGCCACGGAGGGCGCATCCGGCACCTTCTCCAGTCCCAGCGGAGATGCGGAGGGATTCACGGTGATGCTTCCCACCTCCGGGCCCAACGAGTACCTGGCGCAGCTCCAATACGAGACCACCGAGGCCGGTCGGGGGGGCTACGTGCTCCGCATCGACGCACAGGTGGTCTGGGTACCCGATCGCTCGGGAAGCGAGCGGATCCCTCTCCCGGCGGGCGCGGAGTTGACCGGCTACACGACCCTCTCGCTCGCGAACCCCTCCAGCGGACCGGTGTCCGTCCAGCTCGACGAGGAGGCCGGCGCACGGCTCGCCGCCGCCGTCAACGCGCTTCCCCTGGCGCCGGACATCTTCTGCGCGGAGGGAGCGCTGCTCTTCACCATCACCTTCCAGCCTCCTGTCTTCAGCCCCAACCCCACCTACTCGGTCTCGGAGGACTCCTGCGGGTCGACGGTCTCCGTCGGCGAGGGCGCAACCCAGCTGCCCGCGCTGAGCGACACCGGCTGCTCGCTCCGCCGCCTGGTGGCCGGTCTGCTTCCCGTCGCGGCGGTGGGGACCCGGGAGGCGGTCGACCGCTGCTGACCCACGCCGGTCACCTGGCAACTGGGCGCCGCGCGACGCCTGCCGTACGATCGGCCCCATGCCCACACTCCAGCCTCCCCTCCAGCCGATGCTCTGCCGCCCCGAGACCGAGATCCCCGCCGCCCCGGGCCTGGTGTACGAGCCCAAGTGGGACGGCTTCCGCTGCATCGTCTTCCGCCAGGGCGATTCAATCCACCTGGAGAGCCGCAACAGCCTGCCCCTGCAGCGCTACTTCCCGGAGCTGCTCCCCCCGATCGGTGCGGCGCTACCCGACCCGGCCGTGGTCGACGGCGAGATCGTGATCGCCGGCCCGCGCGGGCTCGACTTCGACGCCCTCCAGATGCGTCTCCACCCCGCCGAGTCCCGGGTGCGGATGCTGGCTGCCGACAGCCCGGCGACCTTCATCGCGTTCGATCTGCTGGCGGAGGGCGACGAGGACCTCCGGGGCCGGCCTCTCACCGAGCGCACGGCCCGTCTCCGCGCCGCGCTCATCCCCAACCCCCAGGTCGCCCTGACCCCGCAGACTACCGACCCGGAGGAGGCGGCAACCTGGTTCGAGCGCTACGAGGGGGCCGGCTGCGACGGGGTGGTCGCCAAGCCGCTCACCTCGACGTATCGGAGCGGCGACCGCGGCTGGATCAAGGTCAAGCATCTCCGCACCGTCGACGCCGTCGTCGGCGGGTACCGCAAAGACCTCAAGATCGAGGCGGTGGCATCCCTCCTCCTCGGTCTGTACGACCAAGAGGGCGTCCTCCACCACGTCGGACACACCGCGTCGTTCTCGGCCGCCGAGCGCCGCGACCTGCTCGCCCGGCTCCGGCTCCTGGAGGGCGGCACCTCCTTCGGCGCGGGGCGGACGCCGGGCGGGCCGTCGCGCTGGACGAGGGCGCGCGATGCCGACTGGGTGGCCGTGCGCCCCGAGCTGGTCTGCGAGGTGGCATTCGACCATCTGCAGGGCAACCGCTTCCGCCACGCCTCCCGCTTCCTGCGCTGGCGCCCCGACAAGGCCGCGGCCGCATGCGGGTACGACCAGCTGCTTCCGCCCCACCCCTTCGACCTCTCCCGGATCCTGGGCGTTGGGGCGTAGCCTCAGGTCTTGCGTGCGCGGGATGGGGCCACCCGGCGGGGCTCGTCGTCGCCCTTGGGGAAGTGCGGTGGCCAGGGGGCGTCGCCCAGACCCTCGCGCTCGTCGCGGTCGGCCAGCTCCAGCAGGGCGTCCAGCCGGTGGGCGACGGCGTCGATGCCGGCCCCCGGGTCCCCCCTCTGGCTCAATCGGCGTGGCACCGTCTCCACGGTCAGGTCGGCCGGCTCGACGTCGGCCACCTCCTCCCATTCCAGCGGGCAGGAGACCCGCGCATCGGGCACGGGCCGCACCGAGTAGGCG
>Ga0209415_10004298_pt1 | contig 26191 bp, 23 predicted proteins | sample PeaSoiSIISIP2007_FD_187696 | JGI IMG/M metagenome (GOLD analysis project Ga0209415, IMG submission 187696) | Peat soil microbial communities from Weissenstadt, Germany - SII-SIP-2007 (SPAdes) (version 2) | ecosystem: Environmental > Terrestrial > Soil > Wetlands > Peat | place: Germany... | reverse complement strand
GGGGGAGCCGGTCGGCTACGGCGGGCTCTGGACGGCGCAGCGCCCGTCGGTCGTGGCCACGCTGCCGGTCGGCTACGGCGACGGCTGGTCGCGGGCGTACGGCGGACGGACCCAGGCCCTCGTGCGTGGCCGGCGGGTGCCGCTCGTGGGCAGCGTGGCGATGGACGCGGTCATGGCCGACGTCACGGACGTGCCGGGGGTGACCGCGGGGGATGAATTCGTGCTCCTCGGGGCGCAGGGCGGGGAGCGCATCACGGCCGCCGACCTGGCGCTCGTGCGCACCACGATCTCGTGGGAGGTCCTTGCCTCGATGTCCGCGCGAGTAGCCCGGGTGTACCATGCCTCGACGGGACTGACCGGCCTCCGGACGCTTGCCGGGGAGCACCGACGGGCAGAGGAGCGCAGTGTCTGAGATCCAGCTGTGGAACGGCGACATCTGCGACCTCGAGGTCGATGCGATCGTCAACGCCGCCACCACGAGCCTCTGGATGTCGACCGGCGTCGGCGGCGCGATCAAGCGCCGCGGCGGCGACTCGATCGAGTACGAGGCGGTGCGGCAGGGTCCCGTGCCCGTCGGATCGGCCGTCGTGACCGGCCCGGGCAGCCTCGCCTGCCGGTACGTCATCCATGCCGTGTCCCTCGGTCCGGACCGCCGCACGAGCGGTCCGGCGATCGATGCGGCGACCCGCGCGGCCATCGCCGCGGCCGACCGGCTGGGGTGCTCCAGCGTCGCGCTGCCGGCCCTGGGTACCGGGGTGGGGGGGTACCCCCTGGACGCGGCCGCAGCCACCACGGTCGCCGCCGTCGAGGCTGCCCTGCGGGACACCGGGTCGCTGCAGCTGGTCATCTTCGCCCTGCGCGGCGCCGAGGCCTACAACGCCTTCGCCCGCGTCCTCCAGGCCGCGGCGCCGGTGCCGGGCGGCGGGACGCCACGATGACCGGCGCACGGATGCCCCAGCCGGAGGAGATCGGCGAGGAGGTCGTGGAGGCGGTCGCCCGCGAGATCCAGCTCCGCGGGCTGACGGGCCCGGCCATGATGTTCCTCGAGGCGAGCCGGCCGTACCGGCCGCTCGGCTGCCAGGCGATGCTCTTCTTCGACCCCGTCCTGCGCGGGGTGTTCGGTGGGGAGCTCGCCGACGTGCAGCGGGTCCTGGCCGACGACGCCGGCATCGAGCGCCTCATGGAGCGCCTGGAGGAGATCGACGACGAGGGTCGCTGGGACGCCTGACGGCGTCCGCCTCGGCTAGCATTCGCTCGTGGCCGGCGATCCCCTCGCGTTCTTCACGCTCGACCACGGCACGGCTTCGACCGCGGCCGCCCTCGTGGCGCCCGTGGCCGGCCGTTTCCGGTTGCTGGCGGCCGACGCGCAACCCGCCGGGCCGCCCGCGGACGCCCTGCTCGCCCGCCTCGTCGACGCCGCCGTGGCCAGCGATGCGGCGGCCCTGCCCGACCCGTCGGCGTGGCGCACCTGGGCCCGCCTGGAGGTGGTCACGCGGCCCGCGCCGCGCCTGGTCATCGCGGCGCCCGATGAGGCCGGGCTGGCGGCCGTGGTGGCGGCCGCCACCGGTGCCGGCTGGCGCATCGCGGGGCGCATCCGGGCGGACCGGTTCGATGCCTTCGAGGCGACCGCCGCCTGCCTCGGCGCCGACCTCGACCTGCTTGTCGTGGCCGGTTCCGACGCCCCGGCCGCGCGGGAGCGGGCTGCGCTGCCCGCGATCACCGCCCTCGTGCGGGCCGTCCTGGAGCGGCGTCCCGGCCTGACCTGCCTGTTGGTCGGCGCAGGGGCCGAGGCGGCCGAGGGGTGGTCCGACCCGCGGCTGGTCCTGGGCCCGGCGGCCGCGGCGGCGGGCCCGGCCGAGCCCACGCCCCTCGGCGAGCTGCTCGGCGACCTGGCGGACGACGTGGCGGCGACAGCCGCCCGCGCCGCTGACCCGACCAGGCCGGAGCGGGTCGACGGGCGGCGGGCGTTCGGCACCGCCATCGATTCGCTGGCGGCGATCCTGGAGCAGCGGGTCGAGGGCGTGGACGTCGGTGCGGCCGGCGGGACGCGCGTGGCAGCGGGGCCGCACGGCCGCGAGGCCCGCCTGGGCCTGGCCGATGGCGGCCTCGTGCCCCGGGCGCTCCTCGACGACGACCATCTCGTCGACACCGTGGTCGCGTGGTCGACCGTGCACGATGACGCGTTCCTCCAGCGTGACCACCTGCGGAACCTGGCCCTCTGGCCGTGGCGCGACACGTCCGCCGCCGGGATCCGCCTGCGCATCGCGGCGGCCCGGGCGGCCCTCGCGCGGATGGACGCGGCGTGGTCGTCCCGGCGCGGCCCACGCCAGCCGTCGGCCGAGTCGGGGCCGGACCTGGTCGTGGTCAGCGGGGGCTGCTTCGCCGTGATGCCACCTGGCGTAGCGGAGCTGCTCGTCCTCGACACGATGCGTCGGCCAGGCGGCACGACCGTGGCCCACGACCACGCTCGGCTCCTCGCGCCGCTCGGCTCGATCGATGACGAGTCCGACCGGCGGCGCCTCCTGGTGGACCTGCTGGACGACCTGCTGCTGCCCCTGGGTAGCGTCATGGTGGCGCCAGGCTCGCGCACCGCGCGACACCCCGGGCGGGTGCGCGTCGGCGGGCCTGGTGCGGGCCACGACCTGCCGCTCGTCCCGGGTGCCGTCCAGGTGGTGGCCGTGGCCGCCGGCAGCACCGCCCTGGTCGAGCTCGAGGCGCGTGACGGAGGATGGCTCGGGCCACGCGCACGCCACCTGGCCCTGGAAGTCAGCGGCGGCCTGGGCGGGCTCCTTATCGACACGCGGGACTCGCCCCTCCACCTGCCCGACCGCGCCGACCGTCGGCGCGACCTGATCGAGGCCTGGGAGCGGCCGTTGTGGCCGGCCGAGTGATGACGGCGCCGACCGTCCCGGCCGTCGCCGATCGCGGTCCCGCCCTGGCCGACCTCGTCGTGACGCGACCCTGCCCCGCGCCGCACCCGTGCCTGCGGTTCGCCCTCGGCCCCGCCGACCGCGCGCTCGTGTCCGAGGGCCAGACGGTGTTCGTCGGCGAGCCCCTGCTCGAGCGGGTGTCCGACGCCGCGGTGGTCGAGGTAGGCCCGGCCGGGACCACCGGGCTCGCGCCGGGCGACCCGCTCGGGCCGGACGTGGCGGCACCGGCCGATGGGTCGGCCGCAGCCGGCCTGGTCGGCCACGGGCGCGTCCTCTACCGGTTGCCCGACGGCCGGGTCCGCGTCGCGCTCGGGGAGCGGGCGGCGACCGTGGCGAGCCCCATCGGCGGGGTCGTCGTCGAGGTGAGCGCCGGCCGGCTCGTGCTCCAGGGTGAGGGTCTGGCGCTCCCCGGGACGCTGGCCGCGGGCGAAGCGACGCACGGCGAGCTGGTGCTGGCGGTGGCGGGCCCCGACGGGGAGCTGCCGCCGTCGGCCATCGACGTGGGCAGCCACGGGGCGATCCTGGTCGCTGGCGCGCGGATCGACCTGGAGGCGCTCGGACGGGCGAGGGCGATGGGCGTCCGTGGTGTCGTGGTCGGGGGCCTCGTGAGCCGCGACCTGCGCGGGTTCCGCGCCTCCGAGGTGCGCCAGCGGGCGGCCCTGCACGGCGGGCCGCCGTTCGCCGTGCTCGTGCTGGACGGCTACGGCAAGCGACCGATCGCCGCCTCGACCTGGGCCCGCCTGCAGGCAGCCGCGGGTCGCGAGGTGGTCATCGGCATCGATCCGCCCCAGCTGGTGCTGCCGGCCGACCTGACCCCGCCGCCCCCGGCCGTCGACCGCGTGCGGATCTGTGCCGGGGCCTGGGCGGGGCGTGAGGGATCGTTCGTGCGCGGCGTGGGCCGCCAGCGCTGGTCGGGCGGTCTGGAGTCCGAAGGCGGCCTCGTTCGACTCGACCCGCTCGAGGGCGACCCGGCCGAGCCAGACGTCCTCGTGCCGCTGGCCGACCTCGAGGCGCTGGCGTGAGCGAGGCGCACTGGGCGGCGGGCGAGGTGCGCCTCACGTCGCGATCGGCGGCCGAGACGCGCGACCTGGCCGCGGCCCTCGCGGGCGCGGCGCGGCGGGGCGACCGCATCGGCCTCCATGGGCCCCTCGGCGCGGGCAAGACGCAGTTCGCCAAGGGCTTCGCGGCCGGGCTTGGCGTGGCCGACGTGGTCATGAGCCCGACCTTCACCCTGATGGCCGAGTACGCCGGGCGGCTGCCGCTGTTCCACGTCGACCTCTACCGCCTGGCCCCCGAGGCCGATGCGGACGCGTATGCGGCCGGGCTCCTGGATGAGCGCGAACGGGCGGGCGTGACCCTCATCGAGTGGGCCGAGCGGCTGGGGCCGGCGCTCGATGCCCATCGCCTCGAGGTGACACTCGACGAGCCGGGCGATGAGACCCGCCACATCACGCTCCTTGCGCGTGGGCGTCGCTACGCGCGCTACCTGGCCGCCGCCCGGGCCTGGGGCTCGCCATCGGCCTCCGCTACCGGGGCGGCGTCGTGACGGTCCCCGCCAGCCCGATGGGCGCGCCGCCGGGGCCGTGGCTGGCGCTCGACACGGCCACGAGCCGGGCCGTGGTGGCCCTTGGCGGCGCGGTCGAAGGCCCGCTCGCCGTGTCGTGGCACGCCGGACGCCAGCACGGCGAGACGCTCCTGCCGGCGATCGACGCGCTGCTCCGGGAGGCGGGCGTGGCGCGCGCAGACCTGGCCGCCGTCGTGGTCGGCACGGGCCCAGGCGCGTTCACCGGCCTGCGCGTCGGGCTGGCGACGGCCAAGACGATGGCCCACCAGCTCGGCTGCCCCATCGTCGGCGTGCCGACCGCCGCGGCGCTCGCCGCCGCTGTGGCGTCGCGGGTGGCGCGGTGGCCGATCGTCGTCGTGCAGCCGGCCGGGCCGCACGATCGCTACGCCACGACGGTCCGCCTGGCCGGGAACGCGATCCCCACGGTCGACGCGGCCCGGCTCGTGGTCAGCGGTGAGCCGCTGCCGGCAGGCGTGGGGAGCCTGGTGGCGGTCGACCTCCCCCCGACGGCGACGGGCATCTCCGCCTCCATGTCCGAGCTTGGCCGTGATGCCCTGGCCGGGCTGGGGCCGGCCCTGCTGGCGGTCGGCGGCCTCGTCCTGGCGACGGGCCACCGCGACGACGCCTCGGCGCTGGTGCCGCTGTACGTGACCCTGCCTCGCGGCGTACCCGAGGCGGCCGGAGCCATGGCATGGTCGCCCGACCTCCGCTGAAGCTGGCCATCAGCGCCATGCGCGTGGAGGACATCGCGGACGTCCACGCCATCGAGCGGGCCAGTTTCCCCGTGCCGTGGCCGTCCTACGCCTTCCGCCAGGAGCTGGAGACCAACCGCTTGGCACGTTACCTCATCGTCCGCAGCGGCGACCTCGTGGTGGCCTATGGCGGGCTCTGGCTGATGGTCGACGAGGCCCACGTGACCACCTTCGCGGTGCTGCCGGCGTGGCGGCGGCAGGGCATCGGGGCGCGTCTGCTGCTGGCCCTGGTCGAGCTGGCGGAGGAGCTCGGGGCGAGCGTGGCGACCCTGGAGGTGCGGCTCAGCAACCTCGATGCGCGCCGGCTCTACGAGCGCTTCGGCTTCCGGCCGGTGGGCGTCCGGCCGCGCTACTACTCGGACAACAACGAGGACGCGCTGATCATGACCACGGAGGAGCTCGACTCACGGTCGATGCGCCAGCGCATGGCCCGGTTGCGCGAGACGCTCGAGATGGCCGTGCCGCTGGAGCCGCCCCCGGACGATCGACGTGGCTGACGGCTCCGGCCTGATCCTGTCGATCGAGACCTCCTGCGACGAAACGGCGGTGGCGCTCGTGGAGCGCGGGCGCCGCATCCGGAGCAACGTGGTCGCCAGCCAGGCCGACCTGCATGCGGGTACCGGGGGCATCGTGCCCGAGGTCGCGGCCCGGGCCCACCTGCGCTGGATGCTGCCGGTCCTGGAGCGGGCCGTCGAGGAGGGCGGGGTCGAAGACTGGCGCGATGTGGAGGCGATCGCGGTCACCCACGGGCCGGGTCTGGCCGGCTCCCTGCTGGTCGGCCTGACGATGGCCAAGACGCTGGCCTGGCTCCACGACCAGCCGCTCGTGCCGGTCAACCACCACGAGGGTCACATCTACGCCGCGTGGCTCCTCGACCCGGCGCAGGATGAGCAGGCCGCGCCGGCCTTTCCGCTCGTGGCGCTCGTGGTGAGCGGCGGCCACACGTTCCTCGTCGAGATGACCGACCACCTGACCTACCGCCTGCTCGGCCAGACGCAGGATGACGCCGCCGGTGAAGCCTTCGACAAGGTCGGACGACTGCTCGGCCTCCCGTATCCCGGGGGACCGGCCATCCAGCGCGCCGCGGCCGACGCGGTCCGGCACGACCGGCACTTCCCGCGCGCCTGGCTCGGTGACGGGTACGACTTCAGCTTCAGCGGCCTCAAGACCGCCGTCCGTCGCGCGGTGACCGACGCCGCGGGTGGCACCGCCGACGACGGCGTGGTCCTGCCGCCGGATCTCGTGGCCGAGACGGCGTGGGCGTTCCAGGAGGCGGTCGTGGATGTCCTGGCGACCAAGACCACGCGAGCGGCCCGGCAGGCCCGCGCGGCGACCATCGTCCTCGGGGGCGGGGTGGCCGCCAACGCCGCGCTGCGCGACCGCGTGCGCGACCAGGCCGCCGGCCTGGGCATCCCCGTCAGGATCCCGAGGCCGGGCCTGTGCACGGACAACGGCGCGATGATCGGGGCGGCCGGTTTCCTGCGGGCTCGAGCCGGGGAGCGCGCGGGCTGGGACCTCGAGGCGCGCCCGTCGCTGCGCCTGGCCGGCTGACCGTGGCCCGGGACGAGGCCGCCGACCCACTCGACGCGCGCCACCTGGGCCCGGCCGTCCTGGCGCGGTACGTCCGCGAGCACGGCCTGCGCGCCGACCGGCGCCTGTCACAGAACTTCCTGGCCGACGGGGAGGTGCTGGAGGCGATCGTCGCCGAGGCCGGGGTCACGCCCGGGCGGCGGGTCCTGGAGATCGGACCCGGGCCGGGGATCCTCACCGGTGCCCTGCTCGCCGCCGGGGCCCAGGTCACGGCCGTCGAGGTCGACCGGCGGATGGTCGCCCACCTGCGCGAGCGCTTCGGCGGGGCCGCGGACGGGTCCACCGGCGGGCTGCTCGCCGGCGGTCGCCTGCGGCTGGTCGAGGGGGACGCCCTCGACGAGGACCTCGCCGCGCTCGTGGCCGCCCCGTGGGACCTCGTGGCCAACCTGCCGTACCACATCACGAGCCCGGCCCTCCACCATGTCCTGGGCGCCGAGCCGCGACCCGAGCGGTTCGTCCTGATGCTCCAGCGCGAGGTCGCCGAGCGCATCGCGGCGCCTCCCGGTGGCCTCAGCTACCTCTCCGTGTTCGTCCAGTACCACGCGCACGTGCGGGTCGCCCGGATCGTGCCGCCCCGCGCGTTCGAGCCCGCACCGGAGGTCGCGTCGGCCGTCCTGGTCGGCGAGACCCGGCCGCGCCGGCTGGATCCGGTCGCCGAGGAGGCGCTCTGGCGCCTGGTCCAGGCCGGCTTCCGGGAGCGGCGCAAGATGCTGCAGAACGTCCTGCCGCGACAGCTGCCGGCCATCGAGCGGGCCACGCTGCTGCGGGCCCTCGGCGAGCTGGGGATCGCCCCCGACCGGCGGCCGCAGACGCTCTCGGTGGAGGAGTGGCTGGCCCTCGCCGCCGCCCTGGGGCCCCTGCCGTGACCGTGCGCCGCGCCGCCGCCCCGGCGAAGGTCAACCTGACGCTGGCCGTGTCGGATCGCCGGCCGGACGGCTACCACGACCTGTCGACCATCCTCGTTCGGCTGGCGCTGGCCGATCGGGTGACCGCTCGCCCGACCGGCGCCGGGCCGACCGTCGAGCGCGGCGTCGACCGGCTGGTCGCGACCGGCCTGCCGGCCGGCCCCGTCGCCGACAACCTGGTCCTTCGCGCCGCGGCCGCGCTGCGCCGTCACCTGGGCCGGTCGGCGCCTCCGCTCGAGTTCGGCGTCGACAAGGTCGTCCCCGTGGCGGCGGGCCTGGGCGGCGGCAGCAGCGATGCCGCGGCTGCCCTGGCGGTCGCCTCGCGCGCATGGGGCGCGACGCTGGACCGCGCCTCGCGCCTCCGCCTCGCCGCCGCGGTCGGTTCGGACGTGCCGTTCTTCGCCCTCGGGGCCCCGGCCGCCTGGGCCACCGGTCGGGGCGAGCGGCTGATGCCCTTGCCGGCCCCCGCGGGCGCGCCGGCCTGCGTCCTGGCCGTTCCCGTGCGCGGCGTGGCGACCGCGGTGGTCTTCGAGTCGTTCGATCGGCGGCCGCGGGCCACGCGCGGCGCGCACGAGGCGGCCGCCGAGGCCACCGCGCGCCTGGCGAGCGCGCTGCGCGCCGGCCTGGGAGCCGCCGAGTTGGTCCGTCGCGCGGACGAGCTGCGCGACGCGAACGACCTGTGGGCCGCGCTCGCGGCCATCCGACCGGACGTGGCGCGGCTGCGCGACGACCTGGAGGCCCGGTCGGGGCGCCCCTGGCTGCTCTCCGGTTCCGGGCCGACCCTGTTCGCTCTGTATGCTTCCCTCGCGGAGGCTGGAGCGGTGGTCGAGGGGCTCGACTCCTGGCCGGCCGCCCGGCGCCGCGACGTGCGGCTGATCGCGACCGGCCTCGGCGCGACGCGTCGCCGGCCCATCGACACAGGAGGAGCGCCATGACCCACCAGCGGATCCAGACCGACGGGGCGCCGGCGGCCATCGGCCCGTACAGCCAGGCCATCAGCACCGGCGAGCTGCTGTTCTGTGCCGGCCAGGTGGGCCTGGACCCGGCGACGGGCCAGCTCGCGGAGAGCTTCGAGGCGCAGGTCGAGCGCACGCTGGACAACGTCGGGGCGGTCCTGGCGGCGGCGGGGATGGGCTTCGGCGACGTCGTGAAGACGACCTGTTTCCTGGTGGACCTCGCCGACTTCCAGGTCTTCAACGAGCGCTACGGTCGCCGCTTCGGTGAGCCCGCGCCGGCGCGCTCGACCGTCGCGGTGGCCGGTCTGCCGCGCGGCGCGCGGGTGGAGGTCGAGGTCGTCGCCCACCGCGCGGCCCCGGTCGATGCCATCGCGCGCGGTTGACACCCCGTCGGGCAGGGTCGAAGATGCCGCCCATCCCGATGCCAACCCCGCCCCCAGCCGGCGCCGCGGCGCGGCTCGCCGCGTGGTCGTGCGGCACATGAGCGCCGTCGCGCTCATCCTTGCCGCCGGCCAGGGCACGCGGATGCGCTCGCGCCGGCCCAAGGTGCTCCACCCCGTGTGCGGGCGCCCGATGCTGGCCTACGTCGTCGAGGCCGCTACCGCCACCACCGGCGCGGCCCCGTGGGTGGTCGTCTCGCCCGCCATGGAGGCGGACGTCCGCGAGGCGGTGGGGCCGCTCGTGTGCCTGGCAGTGCAGCCGATGCTGCTCGGCACCGGTGACGCCCTGCGGGTGGGCCTGGCGCAGCTGTCGCCGACCGTCGAGCAGGTCGTGGTGGCCTCGGGCGACACCCCGCTGATCACGGCGGCCACGCTGGGACGTCTGCTCGAGGCCCGCGCGACGGCCGCCGCAGCGATGGCCCTCGCGACGATGGAGCCGGACGATCCGACCGGCTACGGCCGGGTCGTCAGGGACGGCGACGGGCCGCTGCGCATCGTGGAGGAGAAGGACGCCACCGCGGACGAGCGGACGCTCGGCGAGGTCGTCGGCGGGGCCTACGCCTTCGACGCGCCCTGGCTGCGGGGGGCGCTCGAGCGCCTCAGCCCGAGCTCGGCGACCGGGGAGCTGTACCTCACCGGCCTGGTCGCCCTGGCGCGCGCGGATGGTCGCGCCGTGGTCGCGGTGGACGTCGAGGACGACCTGGAGCTCGCGGGCGTCAACGATCGGGTCCAGCTGGCCACGGTCGAGGCCGACCTACGCTGGCGGATCCTGGAGGCGCACATGCTGGCGGGCGTGACGATGCAGGACCCCACCACCGTCTACGTCGACGCCCAGGTGGAGCTCGCGGGCGACGTCGTCCTGGAGCCCAACGTGATCCTGCGCGGCGCCACCGTCGTCGGGGAGGGGACCGTCATCGGGGCCGGCAGCCAGCTGATCGACAGTCGGGTCGGCGCGGGCTGCCGCGTCTGGGCCAGTGTGCTCGAGGGCTCGGAGGTCGACGACGGCGCGACGGTCGGCCCGTTCGCCCACCTGCGGCCGGGCTCGTCAGTCGGGCAGGGCGCCGAGGTGGGCAACTTCGCCGAGCTCAAGCAGGCGCGCCTGGGCGCCCGATCCAAGCAGCACCACATGAGCTACCTCGGCGACGCCACGCTCGGCGAGGGCGTCAACGTCGGGGCGGGCACCATCACCGCCAACTACGACGGGCGGCGCAAGCACCGCACCACGATCGGTGACGGCGCGTTCCTGGGCGTCGACACGATGCTCGTCGCGCCGGTGACCGTCGGGGCGGCGGCCCGCACGGGGGCCGGGGCGGTAGTGACCCACGACGTGCCGCCGGGCAAGCTGGCCGTCGGCGTGCCGGCCCGCATCCGCGAACCGCGACTGCGTCCCGAGGATGCGGGGACGCCCTGATGGAGACCGTCTCCGCGATCCTCGTGATCGTGGTCCTGACGCTCATCGAGGCGGTCTTCGTGGCCGCCGAGATCTCGCTCGTGACCGTGCGCCGGACGCGCCTCCAGCAGCTGGCCGACGAGGGCAGCCGCAACGCCCGGCGGGTGCAGCGCGTGGTGGCCACCCCGGCGCGCTACCTGGCGGTCGTCCAGGTCGGCGTGACGTTCGTGGGCTTCCTGGCCGCGGCGTTCACCGCGGTGACCTTGACCGACGAGACGACCGTCCTGCTCCAGCCGCTCCTGGGGAACACCGCGGAGCCGGTCGCCCTGCTCGTGGTGACCCTCCTGCTGGCCCTCTTCACGATCGTCTTCGGCGAGCTGGTGCCCAAGTCGCTCGCCCTGGCCCACACGGAAGGCCTGGCGCTGTTCCTGGCGGCGCCGATCGAGTTCCTGATGAGCGTCCTGGGGCCGGTCGTGTGGCTGCTGACGACGGCCACCAGCGCCGTGACGCGCCTGCTCGGCGCGGGCCAGATGAGCCCCCAGGCGATGACCACGGACGAGCTGAAGCTGATCGTGGAGCGCGGCGGTCAGCAGGGCATCCTGGAGGCCGAGGAAGAGCAGATGATCAGCGCGGTCATCGAGATGAGCGAGAGCCGCGTCCACGAGGTCATGGTGCCGCGCATCGACATCATCTCGATCCAGGCCTCCGCCCCACTCCAGGAGGCGGTGGAGCTGATCATCGGCGAGGGCCATTCGCGGATCCCGGCCTACGAGACGTCGATCGACAACGTCACGGGCATCCTGTACGCCAAGGACCTCCTGCCGTACCTGCGCCCCGACGGCCAGCCGCCGGACACGATCCGGCCGCTCCTGCGCGCGCCGGTCTTCGTGCCCGAGTCGATGAGCATCGACGACCTGCTGCACGAGCTGCGCCGTCGGCGGGTCCACCTCGCCATCGTCCTCGACGAGTACGGCGGCACGGCCGGCCTCGTCAGCATCGAGGATCTCCTGGAGGAGATCGTGGGCGAGATCCAGGACGAGTACGATGCCGAGGAGCCCATGGTCGTCAAGCTCTCCGACAACGAGGCCCGCCTCGACGGGCGGGCGCCGGTGGACGACCTGGTCGAACTCTTCGACCTGCGCCTCGACGACGCCGACGAGGAGGAGTACGACACGGTCGGCGGCCTCGTGTACCACCACGTGGGGGGTGTCCCCAAGGTCGGCGATCGCGTCAAGCTGGACGGCCTGACCCTGACGGTCGAGTCGACTGCGGGACGCCGCGTGGGCAAGGTCCTCGCGGTGCGCGACGCCCGCCCCGACGAACCCGGCGAGGACGAGACGGCCGCCTGATCGCCCAGGGCGCCCGACTACGCCTCGATGACCGAGGTGATGATCTGGGCCAGGCGCTCCCGGGCGGCGGCATCTGCGGCGCCGGTGCGCTCGAGCTGGACCAGGGCCTCGTCGCGGTGGTGGCGAGCCTGTTCGCGCGTGTAGGTCCGCGCGCCGCTGCGTTCCAGGAGGGCCCGGATCTCGTCGGTCGTGGCCTGCGTCGGTGATGCCTCGGCCAGGAGGACCTTCAGCCGGAGTCGGTCCGCCGGAGCCGCGTGCTCGAGGGCGTACAGGACCGGCAGGGTGCGCTTGCGCTTGGCCAGGTCGGTCGGCTGCTTGCCCGTCTCCTGCGCTTCGCCCCAGATCCCGAGCAGGTCGTCGTTGAGCTGGAAGGCAAGGCCCAGGGCCCAGCCGAAATCGCGGTAGGCAGCGATCGTGGCCGCGTCGTCGGTGGCCAGCATCGCGCCGGCCTGGATGGAGCCGGCGATGAGCGCGGCCGTCTTGCGGCCGATCATGTCGAAGTACAGCTGGACCGACTGGCGGCCGTCCTCCTCGGAGGTCCACAGGTCCAGGAACTGGCCCTCGCAGAGGGTCAGGCACGTCTCGTCGTAGAGGCGCATGAGGGCCAGCACCTTCGCGTCACTGAAGCCCAGGTCGGTCAGGCGGTGGAGCGCAAGGCGCGAAAGCGCGAACATGGCGTCGCCGGTGTTGATGCCCTGGGCGACGCCCCAGATCGTCCACAGCGCGGCGCGATGCCGCCGCTCGTGGTCGCCGTCCTCGATGTCGTCGTGGACGAGGCTGAAGTTGTGGCCCAGCTCGACCGCCGCGGCGCCCGGCAGCGCGCGCTCGTGGGAGCCGGTCAGCGACTGGTAGGCCAGCAACCCCAGCAGCGGCCGCATCCGCTTGCCGCCCGTGCCGTTGCCGCCGTCGAGGCCCAGGTGGTACCGCATCTGCTCGTAGAGCGGGCGGGTGGCGGCGTCCTCGTGCTCGTCGATCAGCGAGAGGATGGTCGCCTCCGTGTCGGCGATGAGGGCCTGGAGGTCCGTCGACGTCATCACGAGAAACATGATACCAGCAGGCAGCACGCTGTCACCAACCCCATCTCGGTCTGAGCGCCCCCTCCGCGCAGGCCCGGGGCGGGCCCGGTGCCTTCGAGGCCGGGCCGGGGCAGTCTCGGCCTGACACACCTAGCGTCGACGGAGGCGGTCCGGATCTCCGAGGCGGTCCGGCCTTGGCCCGACCACTGCCCGCTGCATGGGCGCTGTGAGCACATGGACAGAACCTAAGCCTGCTTGAGGGCGGTGGGCCGTGGGTCGGCCCGCCCGCCTGTGATCGCCGGGCGCAGCCCTGCGCTCCCAGCGCGCTCTGATCGGGCCCCCGCGGGCCACCGCGAAGGCGCCATCGAGCCCGCGCCGTCCTTGATGATGCCGGTCGAGCGTCCAGCGCCCATGCACCGAGCACGGCGGCGGTCAACCAGCGCACCTCCGCCTCGCGAAGGCCCTTTCGTATTCCCTGCAGTGTTGCTGCGAGCGCAAGGGGGATGGCTAAGGTCCGTCGCGGGCCGCGGCACGCCGGTCGCGGGCCGCGCCTTAAGGCCCTTCAGGCGGCTCGGCAGACATGGAGGCGCTAGGGGCAGCGCCAAGCGGGCTCGATCCGATGCTTACGTTCGGGCGCTGTGTTCGGAGCAGCACTGGGGGCGCTACGGAGGCGACGAAGGTCGGCGGAGTGTCGGCGCAGGGTCCTCTAGCAGCTGCGGCCCCGGCCCGTCTGGCGCGGGCGCGGGTAGGCTCCCGCCAGGGCTCGCCGAAGCCACCGCGGGCATGGAGGCGCCGGTGCGGGGGACGCGGCCGCACCGGCGTCAAGGATGGATTCGCCGGCAGGGGTCGATTGGATGCGTCGCCAGCCAGGCGGCCCGTGCGGCCGCGCCGCCCCGGTGCCCCCGCGCGCCGCACCTGGCTGTGCCCGGGCGCACCGCCCCGCGCAAGGTAGGCTTGGCGGATGCCGCCGCCGCGCCTGTACAAGACCGCCGCGATCGTACTGAGGCGCTTCGACCTGGGCGAGGCCGACCGCGTCCTGACCGTCCTGACGCCGCATGACGGCAAGCTGCGCCTCATCGCCAAGGGGGTGCGGCGGCCCACGAGCCGGTTGGGCGGGACGCTCGAGCCCTTCGCCGAGCTCCAGCTCGTCGTGGCCCGCGCTCGCACCTTCGACGTGGTCACGCAGGCCAGCGTGGGCGAAGCGTGGCTCTCCCTGCGCGACCGTCTCGAATCGGCGGCCACGGCCTGGTACCTGGGCGAGATGGCCGAGCGGGCGACGGAAGAGCAGGCCAACGCCTACCCGGTGTACGCCGTGCTGCGCCGCTCGTTCCAGCTCCTCGACGACGGCATGGCCCCGGGGCGGGTGGCGCGCTGGTTCGAGTTCGGCCTGGCGGATGCGCTGGGCGTGCGCCCGGAGGTCGAGCGCTGCGTGGAGTGCGATCGGGTGCTTGAGGCCGGCGAGACGTTCCGCTGGGTGCCCTCGCTCGGCGGGGTGCTGTGCGAGCGCCACCCGGGGCCGCCGGCCGAGGTGGTCGGCTTGTCCCAGGACGCCCTGAAAGTCCTGCGGGCCTACCGTCGCCTGGACATCGAGGCCCTGGCCGCCCTGCGCCTGCCGCCGGCCGTGGAGCGCGAGGTCGAGGGCGCCATGCGCCGCTTCATGCGCCACGTCCTGGAGCGCGAGCCGCGCTCGCTCGCGTTCCTCGATGAGGTCCGCCACGCGGCGCCGCCCGTCTGAAGGGCGACCAGCGGCGGCGAGGCACCGATCGCGACCCGGCGCCATGCGACAATCGGGGCGCCCATGACGCCAACCCCGCGCGCCACGCCGCCCCCTGCACCCGACCCGGACGATCCGGGCCCGGCCGTGGTCGAGCTGGAGACCATCGTCTCGCTCAGCAAGCGGCGCGGCTTCGTCTTCCCGAGCTCGGAGATCTACGGCGGCATCAACGCCGTGTGGGACTACGGGCCACTCGGCGTGGAGCTCAAGAACAACGTCAAGCGCGCCTGGTGGCGGGCCATGATCCAGGAGCGGGACGACATCGTCGGCCTTGACGCCGGGATCCTGATGCACCCCCAGGTATGGGTCACCTCGGGCCACGTCGGCTCGTTCAGCGACCCGCTGGTCGAGTGCCAGACCTGCCACCGCCGCTACCGCCTGGACGAGCTGCCCGGCGCCGAAGCGCTCACCGCGACCGACCTGCGGGACCCCGGGGTCATCGACCGGCTGGGCCTGACCTGCCCCGTCGAAGGCGGGCCGCTGTCGGCCCCGCGGCGCTTCAACCTGATGTTCCAGACGCACATGGGCCCGGTGGAAGACGAGGGCTCGATCGTCTACCTACGCCCGGAGACGGCCCAGGGAAGCTACGTCAACTTCCGCAACGTGCAGCAGGCCAGCCGCAAGAAGCTGCCCTTCGGCATCGCCCAGATCGGTAAGAGTTTCCGCAACGAGATCAGCCCCGGCAACTTCGTCTTCCGCATGCGCGAGTTCGAGCAGATGGAGATGCAGTACTTCGTGCACCCGGAGGCCGAAGCCTACGCCGCGTTCGAGACATGGCTGCCCGCCCGCCGCGCGTGGTACGAGCGCTACGGCGTGGCGTCCGCCCGGCTCCGCCTGCGGGAGCACGCCCCCGACGAGTTGGCCCACTACGCCCGCAAGGCGGTCGATATCGAATACCGCTTCCCCTTCGGCTGGAAGGAGCTGGAGGGGGTCCACAACCGGGGCGACTTCGACCTGTCGCGGCACCAGGAGGCCTCCGGCGAGAACCTGGAGTACTTCGACCCGGCCACCAACGAGCACGTCCTGCCGTGGATCGTTGAGACGGCCGGCGGCGCCGACCGGGCGGCCTTCACGTTCCTCATCGACGCCTACCGCGAGGAGGAGGTACGCGGCGAGACGCGCGTCGTGCTGGGCCTCCATCCCGACCTCGCCCCGTACAAGGTGGCCGTCCTGCCGCTGCTGAAGAAGCGGCCCGAGATCGTCGAGCTGTGCCACCGCCTCAAGACGGACCTCCAGCGGGACCTCATGTGCGTCTACGACGACACCGCGGCGATCGGCAAGCTGTACCGCCGTCAGGATGAGATCGGCACGCCGTGGTGCGTCACGGTGGACGTCGATTCGCTCGAGGACGGGCAGGTGACGATCCGCGACCGGGACGCGATGACCCAGGAGCGGGTGGCGGTGGGCCGCGTGCGCGAGGTGATCCAGGCGCGCCTGGCCGCGGCCCGGAACAGCTGACGCCGGGCGACGCGGCCATCCCGGGCGCGGCCGCCGCCACGGCCGACCAGCCCCGCGGCTGGCGCCGCCTGTGGACCGTCCCGCGGGCGCGCCTCTGGCTGATCGCCTGCGCCATCGCCGCGTACCTGCCGGCCCTGGGCATGCCCGCCCGCGGCTGGCTCGACTTCAGCGCCTTCTACGCCGCCGGCCACTTCGCCTTCACGGCCCAGGTCGACCAGCTCCTGCCGATCGCCCGGTACCAGGCGGCCAACGGCCTGCCGCCTACGCCGTTCGTCTACCCGGCCTGGGTCGCCTTGCCGTACGTGCCCCTCGCGGCGCTGCCGTACGACCTTGCCGGGGCGCTGCACGTGGTCCTGATGCTCGTGGCGCTGGTCACCGCGGCGCTGCTGGGCGCACGGGTCTTCGCCATCCCGCGTGAGTGGGCCGTGCTCGGGACGCTGGCCTGGGCGCCGGCGGCCGCCGGGGTCGTATCCGGCCAGAACACGTCCCTGGCGCTGCTGCTCGTCGTCGGTGCCGCGGCGGCGTTGCAGGCCGGCCGGCCGCTGCTGGCGGGCGTCCTGGCGGGCGTGCTGTTCTACAAGCCGCAGCTGGACGTCCCGGTGGCCCTGACGCTGGCCTGGCGCGGGCTGGGGCGCGTCATGGCGGCGGCAGCGCTCGTCGTGGCCGCGCAGTACCTGCTCGGCGTGCTCGCCGCAGGCGGCGACTGGGGCTGGCCCGCGACCTGGTGGGCCACCCTGCAGACGTACAACCCGCTCGACCTGGCCGCCAACGGCTGGCAGGCCGTGTCGCTGCCGGCCCTGCTGGGCCGCCTCACGCCGGGCGGCGCAGCGCCCGGCTCGTTCGCCGGGCCGGCCCTCGTGGGCTACGTCCTGGCGGCGCTCATCGTGCTGCGCAGCCTGCCCGCGCTGCGGCGCTGGTCACCGGAGCGCGCGATCGCGCTCGCCTGCGCGGCCGGCCTGGTCATCAGCCCGCACGCGTGGGTCTACGACGCGGCCCTGCTCCTCCCGGCGCTGGCCGTCTTCGCCGGGGGCGCACGGGCGCGCGGCTGGCCGTGGCAGGATCGCTGGCTCCTGGCCGCGGCCTACGCGATCGCCGTGACCTGGCCGCTCGGCGGGCCGCTGGGCAAGGTGGGCGTGCTGCTGGTGGTCGTGGTGATCCTGGCGCCGTTCGCGCTCCAGGGCTGGTGGCCCTTCCGCTGGGCGAGGCCTCAGGCGACCGACTGAGGGGCCTTGGCGTTCTCCGCGACCGGCGCCGCCCCGGCCGCCGCGTCCGACGCGATTCCGTCCACCCGCTCGAAGTAGCGGCCGATGGCCGCCGCCGTCCGCTTGCCGTCACCCATGGCCAGGATCACGGTCGCCGAGCCGCGCACGATGTCGCCGCCGGCGAAGACCCCGGGGATGCTGCTCATGCCGTCGTCGTCGACGACGATGTAGCCCCATTGGTTGAGGCGCAGGTCGGGCACGCTCGCGGTGAGCAGCGGGTTGGCCCGCGTGCCGATGGCCACCACGACCATGTCGCAGGCGATCTCGAACTCCGAGCCGGGGATGCGCTCGGGCCGCCGTCGACCCGACGCATCGGGCTCGCCCAGGGCCATGCGTTCGCAGCGCAGGCCGCGCACCCAGCCCTGCTCGTCGCCGAGGACCTCCAGGGGGGCCGTCAGCAGCTCGAAGTGGATGCCTTCCTGCTCGGCGTGATGGACCTCTTCGCGGCGCGCCGGCAGCTCGTCCATGCCGCGCCGGTAGACGATGATGGCTTCCTCGGCGCCCATCCGCAGGCTGGTGCGCACGGCGTCCATGGCCACGTTGCCGCCGCCCACGACGGCCACCCGCTGGCCCTTGAGGACCGGTGTCTCGGCGTCTTCCCGGAAGGCGGCCATCAGGTTGACCCGCGTCAGGTACTCGTTGGCCGAGTAGACGCCCTTGAGGTTCTCGCCCGGCACGTCCATGAAGACGGGCAGCCCTGCGCCGACGGCCAGGAAGACGGCGTCGAACCGCTCCCGCAGCTCGGCCAGGGTCCACGTCTTGCCGATGATCTCGTTGAGCTCGATGTGGACGCCCGCGTCGCGCAGACGGTCGACTTCCTTCTGGACGATGTCCTTGGGCAGGCGGAACTCGGGGATGCCGTACATCAGGACGCCGCCCGGGGTGTGGAACGCTTCGAAGATCGTGACCTCGTGGCCCGCCTTGACCAGCTCGCCCGCCGCGGTCAGGCCGGCCGGACCCGAGCCCACGATGGCCACGCGATGGCCGGTCCCGGCCGGCTCGATGTGCTTGACGGCCTCGGGATGCGCCATGGCCCAGTCGGCGACGAAGCGCTCGAGGGCCCCGATGGCCACCGGGGCGCCCTTCCGGCCGCGCAGGCACCTGCCTTCGCACTGCGTCTCCTGGGGACAGACCCGGCCGGTGATGCACGGCAGGGCGTTGTCGTCGAGGAGCGACTCGGCCGCGCCCTGCATGTCGCCGTCGGCGACGAGTTCGATGAAACGGGGGATATTGACGCGCACGGGACAGCCGGCGATGCATTCCGGGTTCTTGCACATCAGGCAGCGCTCCGCCTCCGCCGCGGCGAGGACGTGCGTGAAGCCCAGGTTGACCTCCTGGAAGTTGCGGGCGCGGACGGTCGCCGGCTGCTCGGGCATGGCCTCGCGGCCCAGCGCCATGCGTTCCCGCGGGTTGAGGACCGGCCGGGAGGTCATCGCGTGGCGGCCAGGTCGGCCAGCTGCTCGGTCAGCTGGCAGGGCGGGCGGCGGGCCATGGCCGCCTGCTCGAACGGGCGGTACGTGGCCAGGCGGTCGGCCAGGAGGGCGAAGTCCACCTGGTGGGCATCGAATTCGGGGCCGTCGACGCACGCGTAGCGGGTCACCCCGCCGACCACCACGCGGCAGCCGCCGCACATGCCCGTACCGTCGACCATGATCGGGTTGAGCGAGACGATGGTCGGCACGCCAAGCGGCCGCGTCAACTCGGCGACGGCGCGCATCATGGGCACCGGACCCACGGCGTAGACGGCGGCCACGTCGCCGCCGGCGAGCACGTCGGCCAGCGCCTGCGTCACGAAGCCGGGTCGGCCATACGAGCCGTCGTCGGTACAGGCGATGACCTCGCCGTGGCGGCGCAGCTCGTCCTCGAAGATGACCCATTCCCGGGAGCGCCCGCCGATGACGCTGGTGACGCGCACGCCCCGGGCGTGCAGGCCTTCCGCGATCGGATGCACGACGGCCGTCCCGACGCCGCCACCGACGCACACGGCATGACCCGACTCGATCAGCTCGGTGGGCTGGCCGAGGGGCCCGGCGACGTCGGTCAGGGCCTCGCCGGCCTGCATCTCCACCAGGTCGCTGGTGCTCTTGCCGACGGCCTGGATGACGAGCGTGATCGTGCCCGCCGCCGCGTCCCCGTCCGCGATCGTGAGCGGGATGCGCTCCGCGCCGGGCCCGCGGCGGACGATGACGAACTGGCCCGGCTGGCGGATCTGGGCGATGCGCGGCGCTTCGATGGTGAGGCGAGCGACGGTCGGCGACAGCACGGCGCGGTCGACGATGGGAAACATGCGTTCTCCGAGTTGCGATTCAAGTTGCGGAGTCCATCATCGGGCCTGGCGCCGATTCCTGCCATGCCCAAGAGGCCCGCATGAGGTGCCAAAGGTCCTGACGTCAGGCGCCGGCCTCGAGTGGGGGCACGATCTTGCCCTTCGGCCAGTAGAGCTCCTTCTTGACGTGGACCTCGGGGAAGCCCCGGTCCATGAGACGTGACTCCACGTTCATGATCATCTCAGGGTTGCCGCAGATATAGACGACCGTCCGCTCCGGGCAGAGGCCCAGGTCGTGGCAGACCGCGTCGATCACGGCCTCGGCCCGCCCGGTGCGGCCCGTCCAGCCCGCGTTGCGCGGGTCGGTCGGCCGCGAGATCGTGGGCACGTAGGTGACCGGGTACGTGCCATCCCGTTGCCACGCCTCGAGTTCGTCGCGGTAGCCCAGCTCCTCCACGTACGAGCAGCCGTGCAGGAGCACCGTGCGGCGCGGCCCGCCGTCGATGAGCGTCTGGCGCATCATGGCCATGAAGGGGGCGACGCCCGTGCCGGTCGCCACGTACAGGTGAGTGCGCCGGTCATCGGGTTCCAGCAGGAACTTGCCCTTCGGCCCGATCATGCGCATGCCGTGGCCGATGGGCAGGCGCCACAGCAGCGTCGTGAACCGCAGGATCGGCACCAGGCGGACGTAGAACTCGTAGCCCCCGTCGGCCGCTTCCGCGGGCGCCGAGGCGACCGAGTAGGGCCGTTGCCAGAGCTTGCCGTCGGCGAAGACGCCGATGGTCATGTACTGGCCCGGTTCGAACGACACCGGCGGGCCGTCGTAGCGGACCCAGAAGTAGGCCAGGTCCTCGGCCTCGTCCACCCGCTTCACCAGGCGGGCCGTGTACTGCTCCGAGTCGGGCGCGATCAGCCGCGGGTCGGTGTGGTGGTGCGTCATCAGACCAGGGCCGGGCGCTCGAACGCCACGCCGCGCAGCTGCTCGTCCAGGAACGCCAGGACGGTGGCGTACCAGACGCGGGCGTTCTGGGGCTTCAGCACCCAGTGGTTCTCATCGGGGAAGTAGAGGAAGCGCGCCGCCACGCCGTGGCGCTGGAGGTCCGTCCACAGGCGGAGGGCTTCGCTGATCGGCACCCGCGCATCCAGCTCGCCGTGGATGATCAGCATCGGCGTCCTGATGCGGCCGACGTGCACGGCCGGCGAGTGCTCCTCGTAGCGCCGCGCGTCGACGTAGGGGTCACCCATCTCCAGCTCCCACCACGCGCCGTTGTCGGTCGTGCCGTGGAACCCGCGCAGATCCCACAGGCTGGCGTGGGTCACGATGGCCATGAAGCGGTCCGTGTGGCCGGCCACCCAGTTAGCCATGTAGCCGCCGAAGGAACCGCCCATGAGGGCGGTCCGCGTCGCGTCGACGTCGGGTCGGGCCGCGGCCGCGTCGACGGCCGCCAGCATGTCGGTATAGGGCGCCGCCCCCCACTCGCCCCAGCCACGTTGCACGAACGCCTGGCCGTAGCCCAAGGAGATGGCCGGGTCGGGCATGACCACGGCGTAGCCCCGTGCCGCCAGCAGCTGCGGGTTCCAGCGCCAGTGCCACCCGTCGGTCCACGTCCCCAGCGGGCCGCCGTGGACGAAGACGACCAGCGGCGCCGGGTGCGCCGCGGCCATGCCCTCGGGCTTGACCAGCCAGGCGCCGATCGGCGTCCCGTCGGCGGCCGTGCCGGTGATGCGCTCGACCGAACCGGGTGCGGCGACCTGGGCCTCGGTCGCGGCCGGCGAGGGGATCACGACCGGCTCCTGCTCGGCAGCGCGCGCGTCCAGGCGCACGACCTCGTTGGGGACACGCAGCGTAGAGCGCAGGGCGTAGACCCAGCGCCCGTCGGGGGAGGGGCAGAGGTCGCCGATCGTGCCGGCTGCGGCCAGGCAGGTCAGCCGCCCGTCCTCGAGGTCCAGCCGGAAGGCCGCCTGGTGGCCCTGCCGGTCGGCCACGAAGAAGAGGGCCCGGCTGTCGGCTGCCCAGACGACGCCATCGGGCCACAGGTCCGCTCCCGGCGCGGGGTCCCGCCCCTCGCCGCCGGCCAGCTCGATGAGCCACAGGCTGTGCGACTCCGCTCGCTCAGGCGCGCCCAGGTCGGCCCGCACGCAGGCGACCCAGCGGCCGTCCGGCGACACCGCCGCCTGGTCGTACATGCCGTCGCCCGGCGTCAGCACGCGCTGCTCCAGCGTCGAGGTGTCGACGGCCACCACGTCGACCTTCGGCCGCCCGGCGGTCTGCTCGCCGAGGCTCAGGATGGCGGTCCCCCCGTCCGGCGTCAGCGCAACGCCCCGGTCCTCCAGCTGCTGGCCAAGCGCGGGGGCGAGGTCGCGCGCCGCAGGCACCGGGTCGGCCTCCTGGGCCGGCAGGTCCAGGACGAAGGCGTGTCGCTCGCGCGGGCCTAGGTAGTGATCCCACAGGCGGATGGGGTAGCCTTCGAAGAGGAGCGCCTCGACGCCCGCCTCCTTGCGTGCCTTGGCCCGGGCGGCGTCCGCCTCCAGCGTCTCGCTCCCCCCGAACAGGGGCGCCACGAAGGCGATCCGGCGTCCCGTGCGCGCCGTCGCCACCCCGTCGACCCCGCCGTGCGGCACGAGGAGCAGGCGCGCCTCTCCACCATCGGCGGGCAGGTGCCACAGCGCGGCGGGCGGATCCGCCTCGGCTTCCTTGGCGTCCGGATCGGGGCGCGCGCTGCCGAACACGAGGCTGCCGTCGGGCACGAACGCGGCGGCGCCCTCGCCGCCCGCGGATCGGGTCAGGCGCCGCTGCGGGTTCTTGCCCTCCGGGTCGACGGCCCACAGCGCGCTGGCCATCTTCGTACCGCTCGCATGCGGCTGGGCCACCGTCACGACGAGGCGGGTGCCGTCGGGCGAGAGGTGGAGGCCCGAGAGACGCGGCAGGCGCACGAAGCGCTCGAAATCGAGGGGCTCGGTCATGCCCCGATGATGGCACGCCGAGGGGTCTTGGGCAGGCCGCGGCTACAATCGAGGCGAACCGAACGAACGATCCGCCGGGCGCGGACCCGACCGAGCGACCGAAGGAGTCCCATGTCGCAGACCGCTGTTGCCGGCGAGCGCGCGCATCGTGCCGCCAAGCGTTACATCTACGCCTTCGGAGGCGGCCACGCCGAAGGCAACGCGGGGATGCGCGACCTGCTCGGGGGCAAGGGGGCCGGCCTCGCCGAGATGACCAACGCGGGCCTGCCCGTACCACCGGGCTTCACCATCACGACCGAGGCCTGCAACGACTACTTCGGGGCCGGTGAGCAGCTGCCCGCGGGCCTGTGGGACGACGTCCTCGAGGCGGTCAAGGCCGTCGAGACGGAGACCGGCAAGGGCTTCGGCGACGCCGCGAACCCGCTGCTGGTGAGCGTCCGGTCGGGCGCCAAGTTCTCCATGCCCGGCATGATGGACACGGTCCTCAACCTGGGCCTCAACGAGGCCACCCTGCACGGCCTCATCGCCCTGACCGGCAACGAGCGGTTCGGCTGGGACGCCTACCGCCGCTTCATCCAGATGTTCGGGCGCATCGTCATGGAGGTCCCGGGCGAGCGCTTCGACGCCGTGCTCGATGCCGCCAAGGCGGCCCACGGCGCGCACCAGGACACGGACCTCGATGCGACGGCGCTCCAGGAGGTGGCGGCTGCGTCACGGAAGCTCGTCCGGGAGGTCACCGGCCGGGACTTCCCGAGCGATCCGCTGGAGCAGCTGGACCTGGCCGTCAAGGCCGTCTTCGCCAGCTGGTACGGCAAGCGGGCCCACGACTACCGCGAGTACAACAAGATCCCCCACGACCTGGGGACGGCGGTCAGCGTCGTGACCATGGTCTTCGGCAACATGGGCGAGGACTCCGGCACCGGCGTCGCCTTCACACGCGACCCCAACACCGGCGAGAAGGTGCTCTTCGGGGAGTACCTCACCAACGCGCAGGGCGAGGACGTCGTGGCCGGCATCCGGACGCCGCGCAAGATCAGCCAGATGCGCGACCAGATGCCGGAGGTCTATGGCCAGTTCGAGACGATCGCGGCACGTCTCGAGCGCCACTACCGCGACGCGCAGGACCTGGAGTTCACCATCGAGCGCGGCCGCCTCTTCATGCTCCAGACGCGTAGCGCCAAGCGGACCGCCGCGGCGGCCGTGAAGATCGCCGCCGACCTGGTCAAGGAAGGCATCATCGATCGCCGCGAGGCGCTCGCCCGCATCGAGCCGGCCTACGTGGACCAGCTCCTGCGCGACCAGTTCGACCCGGCTGCCAAGGCCAGGGCCAAGCGCCTGGCCACGGGCCTGAACGCCTCGCCCGGGGCGGCCGTGGGCCTGGCCGTCTTCGACGCCGATCGGGCGTTCGAGCGGGCCGGGGCCGGCGACAAGGTCATCCTCGTGCGCGTCGAGACGTCACCGGACGACTTCCACGGCATGGCCGCCAGCCAGGGCGTGCTCACCGCGCGCGGCGGAGCCACCTCGCACGCGGCGGTCGTGGCGCGCCAGATCGGCAAGCCGTGCGTCGCCGGCTGCGCGGCGCTGCTGGTGGACTACGAGACGCGGACCGCCTCCGCCGACGGCGTCACCTTCAAGGAGGGCGACGCGATCAGCCTGGACGGCTCGACCGGCGAGGTCTACCTGGGCGCCCTGCCGACGGTGGAGGTCCGCTTCGAGGACCAGACCGGGCTCATGGAGATCCTGGGCTGGGCCGACGAGGTCCGCCGCCTCCAGGTCTGGACCAACGCCGACAAGCCGGAGGAGGCCGCGCTGGCCCGCCGGTACGGGGCGCAGGGCATCGGCCTTTGCCGCACCGAGCACATGTTCCGCGAGGGCGAGCGCCTGGAGATCGTGCGCGACGCGATCCTCGTCGCGTTCCAGGCGACGCGCGCCAAGGACAAGGCGGCTGCCGGGCAGACGTTGAGCGCGGAGGAGCAGGCCGCGGTGGCCCGCTTCGATGCCGCGATGGGCAAGCTCGAGGCGCTCCAGGAAGGCGACTTCCGGGGCATCTTCGAGGCCATGAGCGGCTTGCCGGTCGTCATCCGCCTCATCGACCCGCCGCTCCACGAATTCCTGCCCAACCACAGCGAGCTGCTCGTGGAGGTCACCCAGTTCCGCGACCGCGGCACGGCCGAGGACGACCCCGCCTTCGTCAAGGCCCGCACGATGATGGCCGCCGTCGAGGCGCTGCGCGAGCAGAACCCCATGCTGGGCCTGCGCGGCTGCCGCCTGGGCCTGATGATCCCCGACTTCGTGAAGATCCAGACGCGGGCGATCCTCAACGCGGCCATCTCCGAGCGAAAGGCCGGCCGCGACCCGCACGCCGAGATCATGATCCCGCTCGTCGGCCATGTGAACGAGCTGGTCGAGACCAAGCGCCTCCTGGAGGCCGAGGCCAGGGCCGTGGTGGACCGGGCGGGCGTGTCGGTCGACTACAAGTTCGGCACCATGATCGAGGTGCCCCGCGGCGCCCTGACCGCCGACGAGATCGCCCGCCACGCCGAGTTCTTCAGCTTCGGCACCAACGACCTCACGCAGATGACGTTCGGCTACTCGCGCGACGACGCGGAGGGCGGCTTCCTGCTGGCCTACGTGGAGCGCAAGATCCTGCCCTTCAACCCGTTCCAGTCGCTGGACACGACCGGCGTCGGGCAGCTCATGCGCGTGGCCGTGGAGAAGGGCCGCGGCGTCCGGCCCGGCCTCAAGATCGGCATCTGCGGCGAGCACGGCGGTGACCCCGCCTCGATCGCCTTCTGCGACGAGATCGGCCTGGACTACGTCTCCTGCTCGCCGTTCCGCGTGCCGGTCGCCCGCCTCGCCGCCGCCCAGGCCGCCCTCGCCGCCGGCGAACCGGACAAGTAGGGCCTTTCGGGCCGGGCGCCCCGCCCACCCGAGTCTCGCCCACCCGGGCCCCCTGGGCCGTGCGGCCCGGGCCCGCGAGCGTTGCGCCGACCCTTCGAGGCCCGCGTAGCGCCTCCAGTGCTGCTCCCCGCATGAGCGCCCCCCGTAACCGTCCGGCGGAACCTGCTTGGTGGTCCTCCCGGCGCCTCCATGTCTGCCGAGCCGCTCGAACAGGCTTAAGGCGCGCCCGCACCCGGCGCGACGGGGCCGCCACCCACCTTAGCGATCGCCCTTGGGCTCGCAGCAACACTACAGGGAATACGTCGGATCTCTTGGGTGCCGAGGCGGCCCTGGTGCCCGGGCCCCTGCGCTGCTTGCCCACCTTCGTGCTCGGTGCACGGGCGCTGCACGCTGAACCGCAGTCGCCAAGCGCGGCGAGGGCTCGATCGCGCCTCTCGGACCCCTCGGATCGGCTCGATCCAGCTGCGACTCGAGCGTGGGGAGGGTCCCGGCGGTCAGATTCTGGTGGGCGCACCCCGGTCTGCCCCTTCCCGGGAGGGCTTAGGCCCCGGGGGTGTGCTCGCAGCGCCCACGCAGCGGGCATGAACGGGCCTTAGGTGTGGTGTTCGGGGACGTTGTCGACAGCCGAGCGGGGCACGAGGCCACCGATGGCGGTGTGGGGACGTCCGTGATTG
>Ga0209415_10004297_pt1 | contig 26196 bp, 14 predicted proteins | sample PeaSoiSIISIP2007_FD_187696 | JGI IMG/M metagenome (GOLD analysis project Ga0209415, IMG submission 187696) | Peat soil microbial communities from Weissenstadt, Germany - SII-SIP-2007 (SPAdes) (version 2) | ecosystem: Environmental > Terrestrial > Soil > Wetlands > Peat | place: Germany... | reverse complement strand
ACAGCGGCACGTTGACCTTCGCCGCCGTCATGGGAGGCAGCATCAATCTGGGCACGTTATTCGTGGCCAACGGCGCCGCGGCGATCATCACCGCCACGACATCGCAGAATCCCACTACGTTGGATTTGAATTCACTTTCGATCGCCGCCAACGGCGTGCTGGACGTGACCAACAACGAGATGATCATCGCCTACGGCGCCAGCGACCCAATCACCACGATCGCCGGCTATATCAAGACCGGCTACGACAGTGGCGGATGGGACGGCATGGGCATCATTTCCACGTCGGCACAAACGCCCACCGACGGTCTGCTCTACGCCCTCGGCTACGCGGATGGCAAGGACGGCGCAGTCTCCGGCCTGACCTCCGGCCAGATCGAGGTGAAATACACTCTCTCCGGCGACGCCAATCTGGACGGCTTGGTCAACACCTCGGACTTCAACATCGTGGCGGCGAACTTCAACCAGAGCATCAGCGGCTGGGACCAGGGCGATTTCAACTACGACGGCTTGGTGAACACGGCCGATTTCAACGATCTGTCAGCCAACTTCAATCAGGGCGCCAACATTGCCGCCGTTGCCACCGCCGCTCCGGCCGTCGCTGCAACAACATTGGTGGCGACAACGTCCACCACCGCCAAGACCCCGGCGGCTGCTGCGGCAACTTCAGCACAGACGGCATCGACTATCCCGCCCTCGGAATCGAACGATATTGTCGATATCGTGCTGGGCAAGCACGTCGCCGGGAAGAAGTCGCGCCACGGAGGCAGACGGTAAGGGCCGACAAAATGGCCGTGAGGACCGTCCTCACTGACATAAACCCTTTGCCGACTGTAGTTCCGGCAAAGATTCGAGTGATTTGGTTTTTTCTGAGGATGAAAGTTCTTGCAAACGGCCCGGACATTGGCGTATAATCCTTTCGGCAAGCGCTTGCCGACGCGTTTGGTCCAGTTCGACAGAGGCGTGTTTTGACCTATGGCTAGGGCCACAACCAATCTCAAGGAAGTTGCTGAACGCTGTGCCGTGGCGCCGTCGACCGTCAGTCGGGTTTTGAACAATTCAAAGCATGGCCGCTTTTCAGTCTCCCAGGCCGTGCGGGACCGGATCCTCAAGGTAGCCGAGGAATTGAATTACCGCCCCAGCATGGCCGCTCGCAATCTAACCGTCAGCAAAACCCATCTGATCGCGGTTTTGGGCATCTCGCGAATCGAATCGGATCACGTCGGTCCGCAGGAAGAAGCGATAACCGCCATGGCCAAGTCCCTCGATGTCGAGGGCTACGAAATCTGCGCGCAATTCCTGAGCCTTCGTCATGGCCCTTTCGAGTTGCCGCCATTGCGGGTCGATGGAATTGTCGCCGTGGGCGCCACCAGTCTGGACGATCTTCAGGTTCTGGAGCACGGCGACGTGCCGTACGTCAGTCTCGACGGCGTTGTCGGAGGCCGCGGTATGCAGGCGATTCCCGACGATGCCCAAGGCGCTCGCATGGCCGTTCAGCACCTGGCATCGCTGGGCCATCGGCGGATAGCTTATCTGGATCACCCGTCGATCGCCGCGTTGCATCCCAGCGTTTTTGCCCGTCGCGACGCTTTTTCGCGGGCGATCGAGGAGCTTGATCTGGAAACTCCGGCGGTAGAACGGCCGCAGTTGCCCGACGACGTGCCATGGGACTCGACCTACGAACCATTTTTGAAGAGCGCGGTGATCGAAGGCGGCGCCACGGGTGTGCTGGCGTATTCGCACTTCGGCGCCTTGTCGCTGCTTCGGGCCGCGCACGATCATGGGTTGTCTGTTCCGAGAGATTTCAGCCTGGTCTGTTTCAATAACGTTCCGGTGTTGAAGCTGACGACGCCCTCGCTGACCGCCGTGGACGTTCCGTCCGCCGCCATGGGCCAGGCCGCCGCGGAACTGCTCTTGGGCGCGATCAACCAAAAGGATTCCGATGCCCCGCGGCTGCGGAAACTGGAAGAGAAATTGATCGTCCGTGAATCGACGTCGACGCCAAAACGGCTGTGTTGAAACCGAGGTGACTTCGGTTGCGTATAACAGGTGGCAAACAACGCCCGACGGTAGAGGAGCGCATCATGAGCGGAAAGCGGATTTGGAATGGATTCACCTTGGTGGAGTTGCTGGTGGTGATCGGGATCATCGCCGTGCTGATCTCGATCCTCCTGCCGGCGCTGAACCGTGCCAGGGAACAGGCGAATCTGGTGCAATGCGGGTCGAACCTAAGACAAATGGGCACGATGCTGAACGAATACGCCGCGGAGAACCGCGACTATTTGACCTATGGCTATGCAAAATGCGGGTACAACGGTGCCCACTCGTTTACCTACCTATACGCGACTTATGCGCCCTATGGATATGAATGGAACTGGGAAGACACCTTGAGCTTGATGACTAATAGCCGGACCCAGGCCCAGGGGGGGACGGCATTCGGTAACCAAGCCTTTACCCCCAACGGCAAATACCTGGGCATGATGGCCTATCAGTTTCTCAATATCTTTCATGATACGGATGTCCCCACCCTTCAGATGGGACCGCGCGTCAGCCACTATACCGCCAACGCTCGCGTACTTCCCGACGACACTGCCCCTGATCCCATTGCCGCAGCCTCGGCGGCACCTATTTACATCGATCCAGCCGCCCACCAAGACTATGCACTGCGAAAGATTGGCGGCATTCAACACAGCGCTCAGGTCATGATGATTTGGTGCGGTGGAACGAACATTTCCGATGGCGTTAATGACCAGGGAGCACATGCGGTCTCCTGGACCTTGGATGACGCTCAAATGAATTGGGGGCATGGATTCTCCAATCCTCCGGCATATTCGTATTTCTCGGGCGCCGAGTACAATAACCTCGTCGCTCCCAGTTGGGATAACAAACATGCAAGTCAGCTAAACAACGTTACCCTCGCACTCTGCCAGGCTCAAAACCAGGACCTATGGAATACAAGCCTGGGAAATTGGGACTATTCAGCCGACCAGCGTTACCGGCACATGGGCAATACGATGATGAACGTGCTATTCGTCGATGGCCACGTGGAATCGAGGTTGATCGGAAGTGTATACGCCCGGGACGTGTGCCTGAATCCGGCCAATGGATTCGACAATAATTTTCCCTACCAGAAGCCGTAATCATTGTCCAAAATGAGCACGACATTCGGGCGTCGGCGGGCAATGTAATTCGGAAGCGGTGCTGCGTCGAAAGCCGAATCTATGGCAATTCGCGAGGCTTTACAGAAAAACCGGTTGATGGGGCTTGGGATCGCGGCGGTGTTGTTTGCTTTCGCGGGCTGGATGATTGCTTACACATTTTGGCCAAGCGGGCCTCGCGTTCACACGACCGGGGCCTTCTACACCGACGATGACGGCCGGAGCTTCTACTACGATAGCATCTTTCACTTCCCGCCCTATGACCACGACGGCAAAACCGCTGTCGCTGCGTCGGTGTATTCAGGAAACTCCGGAAAATTCGTTGGCTTTATGGCCCGATATACCCCCGAGGCCAAGAAACTCCTGGAAGACGAATATGCCAAGGCCCAAAGCGGCCAGGAGCCGATGTACCAGGTTCTGCATCTCATGAGTTCACCGCGGATCGGGGATGGGATCGAATACAAGCTCCCCGGCGGGGACCAGCGGTGGTCGCGCGCAAGGCCGTTTGTCAAAGCCCCCGACGGAGGGGATTGCATCATGGTTATGCCATGATTGCACGGCTTGTTGCTTGGCATGGCCCCATCACCTCAAATCGGCAAGAATATCTGCGATGGGTTGGGAAGCACGGTCTGCCCTGGGCGTGCTTCGCGCACTTGGCGCTCCCTAATGCACCCTTAACGGTATGTTCGTCGGAGAACTTCCTACGCCGAAATAGGCGGCTTGTCCTATAGCAAATTGCCCGCGCCCACGGTGCACTACAAAAAGGGGAAATGGCACGCGCGTTCGGCGCGGTGGGTTGTGCGAGTTCACTGGTGCCCATTCCGGCGAGCCACTTCTCCTCAATCATCGCGGTAGCGCGATGAAAACACACACGTCTGGCGGAAGGAGAAAAATCATGGCCAGGATCAATAGAACACGGCGTTCGGCGGCCGCTGTTACCGCCGCAGCCTGCGGTATCGCGGTCCTTCTACCAGCAGCCGCCAGGGCAGACTCGCCGGTGATCAGCACGACGGGAGGAAGCTACACGGCAACGGGAAGCGACGGAGGTGTCGGGCAGGACCAGCCGGGGGGTGCTGGGGGCGCCGCGGTCTGTAGCGTGACCGGCTCGGACTACGCAAGTGCGACTGCTGTAGGGGGACCCGGGGGCCCATCGTTGCCTGCCCCCGGTGATACTGGGCTCGGAGGGAACGGTGGAGGAGCAACCGCGGCGGCTTCCGCCGTTGCCGTGGATTCGGGGGGGCGCGTCGGCCAGCGCCGAGGCAGATGGGGGATCCGGGGGGCCTTGCATAGGATCGGGAGGAGGAGGCGAGGGGGAGCCAGGCGCAATCTCAGCCACGGTCCCCCCAGATTCTTTTTATGGCGGCAATGTGGTCTCCGCGCGTTCTGATTATGGCGGCCCCGTAGCAGCGGCAGCAAAGGTGCAAGGGGGCGACGGAGGGCTCGTTAACCTCGGATCCCCGATCGATACTTATTACGTTGGAGGGATCGGATCCCCTGAAACTCTGGTCAATCAGGTTACGGGGTATAGTGCTGGCGGCTCCGTTACGCTTGAGGAGACCGCCAGTGGCGGCTGCGGGGGGTCGATTGTTCCGAACAACCCAGGTCCCACTGGACTGACGGGCGGCGGCGGTCCGGGGGGTTCCGCCAATGCGTACCTGAACACTTCTTCCTCCCACGGTGAGACAAGCTTCACCGCTACCACAAACGCAGGCGGCGGCGGTGGCGGTAATGGCAATACTTATCCGGGGTCAGGATTATTAGGGGGTTTCAGCGGCTCGGGCACGGCGACGACCATTCTTAGCGGGTCAGGAACAACTGCGCTCGAATCCGATGCTACGGCAGCCGGCGGCGACGGAGGGGCCGGTAGTGATGGCATCATTGCTTCCGGTGGCAACGCAACGGCCACGGCCTTGGTGACTAGCGCGGGTAGTGGGAATGTAATTGCAAACGCGAGTGCCACCGGGGGCTATCCTGGGGGTGGCGCAAGCGCCACCGCGGCGGCTGTGTCGGGGTCCGGCACCGCTTCCACTAATGCAACCGCCGTTGCCGGCTCGGGCGGCACCGCGACGATAACGGCCGCGGCAAACAAGATCTCAATCAGTATAATCGACGGACCCGGCGGCTCGGGCGCCGGCAGAGGTTCGGTCAATATAACTTCCAGCCCTACCGGAAGCTCGTATACCGTTAGCACCGGTGGGAACGTTATCAACACTGGGAGTCTTACCGTCGGCGACGGCGGTGGCGGACCGGTGACCCTCGGCGATGGCACGGACCCTGTCACGCTTCAGTTACCATCGTACAGCGGCGTAACCTCGGTGGGGTCGTTAGCGATAAACCCCGGCTCAATGTTGGATATCACCAATAACCACATGTTCATCAACTACGGCTCGGGCAGCGATCCGATCACGACCATCGCCGGCTATATCGCGTCCGGCTACAACGGCGGCGGATGGAACGGCTCGGGCATCATCTCTTCGGTGGCACTAACCAACGCGAGCGGCCTGGTGTATGCCGTCGGCTATGCCGACGGGGCAGACGGCGTCGTCTCCGGCCTGACATCGGGCCAGATCGAAGTGACGTACACGTTGCTCGGCGACGCCAATCTGGACGGCCTGGTGAACGGCTCCGACTTCAACATCTTGGCAGCGAACTTCAACCAGAGCATCACCGGCTGGGACCAGGGCGACTTCAACTACGACGGCTTGGTGAATGCGGCCGACTTCAACGACCTGGCCGCGAACTTCAACCAGGGCGTCAGCGGTGCCGATGCGTCGGCCGGCGACGTTGCGGCCCTGGACGCCTTCGCCGCGGCCAATGGATTGTCCTTACCGACTTCCAATGTCCCGGAGCCGGGTTCGGTTGGTTTCCTTGCCATAACGGGCGTCGTTGCCCTCTATTCTCGACGGCGGCGAATGCAACCTCGCAAACGAAGTTAGCCAGTCAATGGCAATCTGGCTAAAGGCGATATCCCCGCCGCGCGGCCCCATGGTCATGCCGGGCCTCGCGGCGCGGGATGCGGAATTCATCTCCCGTCAATACGAAATCACTCCCGTCGAAGCACCGATGGTCCAGCCTGACGGCAATGACACCACCACCATTTTCTGCACCCAGTTTTTGTGGGGGCCGCCGATGTCGTTGAACAGCGCCTGGCCCAACAGCCGCGACGGGTCATAGCCCCAAAAATTGCAATGCGACGGCTGGGGGGCAACGATGGCGCCGTTCTTGATCGTGGTGTACGTGGCGCCCGAGCCGGCGGAATTCAACAGAAAGCCGCCGGCGGTATGGCGCAGCTCGAAATCCGTAAACGTGTTGTTCGTCTGCGTGGCACTGCCCGTAAGGCATATTCCCGCGCCGCAATCTTTATCGAACTGGCGAAACGTATTGTTGGATGCCGGCGAGGAGATTTGAGCGAAGGGACCGACGCATCCCTGGCACTGGATGTACGTAAACAGGTTGTTCTGCATCCCGGTCGCGGTGGGAACGTCATCGGCCAGGATTACCTGGCTGGCATTGTTGGTCAGACCGATTCGGAAGAAGACGAGCGAATTGAAATAGCTGTTGGTGGTGCTGTTTCGCAGCACGATGCCACGGCAAGTCTGGTCCCACGCGCAACTGATGACCAGGTTCTGGTCCCCGCCCAGGGTAATCTCGTTATTGCCGGCCACCGGCAGGCCATCCCATTCCACGTTACATAGAGCGGCATGGCCGGTAACGGCCGACATTCCCGACTCGACCATCTTGACGTCTTTGCAGAGCATTCCGACCGTCGCCTCTTCCGGCCCCGTCGCCCGCCGCAGCCGCAGCCGCAGAAAGCTCAGGTTCTGCGCGGGAGAAGGGTTGCTGTTGCGATAGAGGACACAGCCGCTCGCCAGGGGATCATGGGATGCGTCCAGCGTGAAATCGCTGAACGTGGCATAGCTGTCGTCGTTGCTCCCGGAATCAAAGACAATATCCGAGACGTTGGCGGGATTGTGCATGCGAACCAGGATGGTCGCATCCCGGTGCGCTCCGGCCACGCTGACGTGCGCCGGCAGGGTGATGGTGTTGTCGATCTGGTAGACGCCGGCGGCGAGATTCACCTGAAGCATGGTGTTTCCCGACGCCAAAGCCGTATTCACCGCGTCTTGGATTGTTGCGCTGGCATCCTGGACCTGCCCCGACGGACCCGGACCTGGAGGGGAAACATCCACCATCTGAACGACCGGAGCCGCGCGAACCGTCAGGGTGAGGGTTTGGGGTGCGGGCAAGGTCGCCGTCCCCAGGGCCAACGTGTAAGTGCCCGGAGCGACGGTCGAGGGAATGGGAACCGCCTGGCCATCAGTAATATCCTCGCATCTGTTGCCCCATTGCCCCATCGCCCCTACGCCGGAATAACCGTTAAGGCTGACCTTCGACGGATCTACCGCAGGCCAGTTTGGAACCGCGCCGGCAGGGCCGGTCAGGCTCCAGTTGTTCGCATGCTGCGTGACCGCTAACTGCAACTTTCCGCCCGTATCCCAAACGTAATCAGTCTCGCCCTGCGTAACCGTGGTTCGCCAAATGCACAAGTTGGCGCTTGCCTGGCCGGCAAGACAGAGAATAATCGGCAATATCCATTTCATGGTTTGCACTCGGATTTGGACCTACCTCCGCACGTTACTCCATTGGTCGACCCCCAACGTTTCCACGCTCCATCCCGGCGGCAAACCCATGGTGGTCAAGTTCGTCACCGTGTTATTGTTGGGCGGGCCGACGTTGCTGAACATCGATGGGTGCGGCCCATAGTAGCTCGGCTTGTAGATGCTCAGATCGCTGAAAAATTCCATTCCCTCGGTGGGGACGGGATCGATGACCGCGAAATTGTCAAACGAGTTGTTTGCGACGTAATGGCCCTGAGTAAAAGTGGGAAGCTGGGCTCCCCAGTTCAATGCTACAGATGGAACGCAATCTCGCAATTCAAAGTTCCTGAACGTATTTCCCGTTTGCATCGCGCCGCCGTAGCCGTACAAAGCCAGCCCGGTGGCACGGTCCCCGTCAAAATCATGAAAATGATTGTTGGAAGCCGCGGCATTCCAGAACACCACCATCGGTCCATAGCATCCCTGATATTGCACGTATGAAAAGACGTTGTCGCTCATGCTGAGGGGGCTGGTGGTCTCCAGCAGGATCACCTCCCCGGTGTTGGCGGTTTTCGCAAGCCGCGAGAAAGTCAGCGAATTAAAATAACTTTGGGTGGGCACCCCGGATTCACCCGTCGTCGCTCTCAAGATTATTCCCCGTTGCGTTTTATCCCACGAGCAATTGATTATCACGTTCTGATCCCCGCCCACAATCAGTTCATTTCCGCCAGCGGGCCATCCCTTCCAATGCACGTCCTTCACCAAATTGGAACCCGTAGAGAGGGATATTTCCGAGCTAACCATCTCGACGTCTTCAAATCGCATCCCGTGGACCGACGTTCCCCTGGCCTGAATCAGCCTGAGCCGCAGAAAATTCATGTTGGTGATATGGGCGCCGCCCCAGTATCCCGCGAAAACGGGTGAGCCAACGGCTGAAGGATCACGTGAACAGTCCACCGTAAAATCACTCAGCGTCTCGCCGCTCGTATCGCCATTGATGGATTCGGGAGTGAACAGGGGTGTTTGACTGGAAAAGTAGGCGGCGTCGTTCGCGTTGTACTTGCGAATCAGGATCGTCGTGTCCCGATCCGCTCCCACAACGTTGACGCCGGAAGGCAGAATAATCCTGCTATTGATCCGATAAACGCCCGGCGCGAGATTTACCTGGAGCATCGTTCCCGCCGCATGGGGCGTATTCACCGCCGCCTGGATCGTCGGGCTGGCGTCGCGTTCAGCTCCTGGAGAAGTCACGCTGATCTGCCTCGTCGGGACCAGAGGCGCGACGACCGCCAAAGCGAGACTTTGAGGCCGCTGCCCCGCGGGCGTGATCGTCAGCGTGTAGGCGCCGATCGGAGTCGAGGGAGGAATGAACAACGACTGGGCATCGTTCGAATCCTCCTGCATCCTGCCCCAATGCGACGCGATGATTGGAACGCGAGCCCCCGTCGCGTCATTGGTCAAAGTCCAAGCCGCGGAGGGCGGTAAATTCTCGTCGGTGCTCCAGACATAGTCGGTGTCGCCCTGCGCCATCGTTGTCCGCCAGATGCAAATCGCGGCGTCCACCCGGGCCGCAATGGCAAGAATAATGAGAAATAAAAGGCGGTTCATTTCGCCGTAAATCCTGCAAGACAGCCCCTCACCTCCGGAACATCAGCCCCACGTAACCCTGGATGGCGTTGAGCGAAGGGTTGCGGTTGGGGCCTTCCGAGCGCGCATTGGACAGATGGTAATCGCGCACGCCGAACATGAGTTCCGTGTGTTCGTCGAGCCGATAAACGGCTCCCACCCCCGATTGAATCGTGAAGTTAAAATCCGTCCCGGAGGGCGGGATTCGATTGTTGGCTTCCAGAATTCCCGGCGAGAAGTCGCCGTAGAACGAAAACCGCCGATAGTTCCACAGATGCGTGCGCAATATCATGTCCACGCCCCCGGCGCCGACGTTGTCCTGCGGCTGGGAACAGCCCAGGCCGGTGGCCTCGAACCCGAAGGCCCAATTGTTTGCGAAGTAATAGTTCAGCCCGACGTTGCAAAATCCGATCTGCGCTCGAGTGCCGTTGGGTTGCTGCTCGTATCCGCCGTAAACGGTGATGACTCGCAGCCCGCGCGGGAATGGCTCGCCGGTGACGACGTTGTTGGACAGGGTGGTCGAAGCGGTGGGGGCCCCAAACTGCTCGTCCGCCCGAACGCTCGAGGAAAACGCGAATATCGCCAAACCCAAAATCGCCCACGAGCGCAATGGATGGCAACGACCGATGGCGTTGACGGCTGTCCCCAGCGCGGTAATGTTTCGCAGGACGTGCGTGGTCATTCGTTCGAGGATTATGCAGCCGAAACAAACCGAGTCAACCTCGGCTCTGAGTCGGGAAAACTCCGGCGTTTGGAGCGGAGCCGTTGGGAGGGCCTTGCGCCGGTTTTTCCATTGGCTCAGCCCGTTTCGCGCTTGGCGCGAATTGCGCGTCGGCCAGACGGCACGCCGGGATTTCGCCGCCGGCCTGGCGATCGGCGCCTTCATCGCCTGCCTGCCCATCTACGGCCTGCAAACCGTCCTGAGTCTTTACGCCGCCCGACGCCTGGCGTTGCATCCCCTGTCGGTCGTGACCGGATCACAATTGTCCGCCCCTCCGCTTGGGCCCGTGCTCTCGTTCGTCTCCATGGTGCTGGGCCACGCGCTGATCACCGGCAAGCTTCCCGACCTCACCCATTGGCGAACAGTCCAATTGCCCCAGATGTCCTTCTCCGTGTTCAATTCATTTCTCCTCTCATGGGTGGTCGGCGGCGTGGTTCTGGGAGCGGTGCTTGGCGTGATCACCTATGCGATCGCCATTGTCACCCTCCGCCTGATGTTCCGCCGCCCCGAATCGAGACAGCGATGAGTTTTCCTCCCGATCACCGCCCATCGTCTCCCGAGGCCGAACAATCGTAAAGATAAACCCACGCCCCCGGCTCGTCGTGCTCGCGGATCTGATGGCCGATGTCGTTGAAAGCGGCCACCGTGAACTGGTGCACGTCAAACTCGCCGCCCTCGGCGTGGATCAGAATCAGCCAAACGCGATGTCGGCTGGCCAGCGGTCTCACATCGTCCAGAATTTGCCGGGGTTCGGTGATCGAGGGCTGAACGTGAAGTGCCCCCGATGATTCGAGATCGGCGGGCCAATGTGCCAGCGACTGGTAATAGCGGAATGACGGCTCGGCGAAGTGAGTCAGATAAGCGATATCGCCCGGATGCCATTGTTCGGCAACCCAGCGGTATGCCGGCAGGGATTCCTCTCGCCCCGGCGGCGAAACGAGGAAGCCGACCGCACGGCTGGCCGAGGGGATCGCCACCAGCGCGGCGATGGCGATCGCGGCGGTCTTTCCCGCGAGATTGGTCCATAGCGACTCCGTGGCCGCGGCCACGAGCAGCAGGTATTGCGGCACGAAGAATAGGGCCAGGCGATCGGCGAAGGGATATTGCCGGATCGCCGATGCCGCCAGGACCAGCGGAAGCGGGGCGAGGATAAGCGGCAGGTTGCCGCGGTTTCGCACGGTGACGGCAATGCCGACGATCAACCCAATGAGCGCGGCGGCCGGATAGTCCAGCCACATCGCGCCGGGACTGGCCGCGATGGAGGTGAGACATCGGATTATCCAACTCGCGGCATAGGTGGGCGACAGCGGCATGAAGGCGTCTTGCACGGCCCAGTAATGCACCAGGTGCGGATGGGCTTCGCCGTGCGTCAATGGCCGGAGGAAGATCAGGTAGTCGGCCGCGAACACCACGCCCCAGATGAGGCAAATTACCAGCGCGGACCTCAACTCGCCGGACTGGCGCTGTTTCCACAGCATCCAAATCCCCCCGCCGGCCAACACGAAGACGGCCGGATACGAGAAAAATATCCCTCCCGCGCCCACCGTGGCGGCGATCGCGGCGCTGCGGAATCCAGGCCGATCCATCCAACGCAACGTTGCCAAGGTCGCAGCCAGCGAGACGGCCACGTCGCACGAGTACGGCTTGAGTTCATTGCTGTAGTAGATGAGAGGTCCGACGAAGCTGAACAACGCCATGGCGACTACGGCGCCGCCGGCGCCCAGAACGCGCCGCGCCACGGCCAACATGAGCACAAGCGATGCCAACCCAAACGCCAGCGAAACGAGCCGCAGCGGCCGCTCGCCCGTACCGAAAAGCCGCGCCACTGCGTGAACCAGCAAAAGGAATCCAGGCGGCGCGGCCTGCCAATCATCGAGGGGCTTGAAGAGCAAATCGTGCAGCGACCGGTTCCGGAGGCTGTTGGCGAGGTAGATCTCGTCGAGCCACAGGGCTCGCCAATGAATCCACCGCGCCAGGCGCAGGATTGCGCCGGCGGCGAGCGATCCCCAAAGCAGCCCCGTCGCAATTCGGGCCCAGCCGAGCCGGCCGGCCGAGACCTCTGGTTTTCCGGTCGCTTCGCTTACGGCGGTCATAGGCGGATATGTTAGCCAACACCGCGGGAATTGCCCGCAACGTTGTTTCAACTATATTCATTCCAGTTGCACGATCGTTCAACCCGTACGAGGAGAACCAGATGTTGAAATTGCGCCCTGCGTTGATGGCCGTTGTCGGGATGGGAGTTTTATTGGCATTCGGCGCCTATGCCACGGCGGATGCCCCCACGGTGCCTCCGGCCACGCAACCGGCGGCAATGCAACCGGCCGACGTCGCGGCCCCCAAGCTGCGTCCCAATGGGCAGATGGATTCCCACTTTCAAAAAATGCACGATTCGTTTCTCGTTCGCCGCACACAGAGCCCGATCGGCGTGCTATTCCTGGGCGACTCGATCACCGAGGGCTGGAGCGGCAGGGGCAAACGCGTCTGGGACATGTATTATTCCAATCTGGATGCCGCCAACTTCGGCATCGGCGGCGATAAGACCCAGCACGTTCTTTGGCGAATCGAAAACGGCGAATTGGACGGAATCAGCCCGAAGGTCGTGGTCTTGCTGATCGGCACCAACAACATCGGCTATCCGGCTGAGGATATCCTGAAGGCTGACCAGCTTATTGTGCAAAGGATTCACGAGAAGCTTCCGAATTCCAAGCTGCTGATTTTGGGGATATTTCCCCGCGGCGCCGACCCCAAGGACCCGGCGGTTGCCGAGATGCGGGCCAAGATCAAGTCCGTCAACCAGGGCCTGGCGACGTTGGACGATGGCAATATGACGCGTTTCCTGGACATCGGCAGCAAGTTTTTGAACGACGACGGCTCGTTGCCGCGCCCCATCATGCCGGACTTCCTCCACCCCAGCCCCGCCGGCTACGTGATATGGGCCGACGCCATGGCTCCGTTGCTCCATGAAATGTTGAGATAACTTCGCGGCAAACAGAACTTGACCGGCGAAATGCCTTGCCGTGTAATGGCGTGACTTGATTCACGATGGCGGATCGCATCCGGTGATTGCAAAGGTCTTATGGGGTCTGATGCCATGCCAAGTTTCTCGGCTCTCCGCAAACAAACTATCGGCCAAGTTCTCCGTTTGACGTTTTGCTTTTCGACGGCGCTGGCGTTTTTCCTCGTTCTGGGGATGCCAACACCGGCCGCGGCCGACGCGCCCACGACCAAGCCGGCGCCAGCGCCGGAAAAGACCTATTCGATCGACAATTTTTCCCCGATCTTCGAGACCCGCGCGGGCCAGGCGACCGCGGATGCCGCGTTTCAGGCCAATCTCAGCGACATCATCCGCAACACTGAAATTGATTTGGGCCAAACCAACACGGGCTACGTCCCCGCTTCACCGGACTTTCCAGCGGCCCACAGACGGATCGCCGATTTGAACATTGAAGGATCGAACCAGTATTCGCAGGGAGCGATCCTGGCGATCGACAAGGCCATCGTGCGCCAACTCAACAAGCAGGGCTACGGCGCGGTGCTGGCCGTTCCCAGCCCGAACGACATCGATCCCCAGGACCTGTCCGACATACGCCCCAGACGCAGGGGAACCTTGCACATCCTGATTTCCGTTCCCACCGTCGCTCAGGTCAGGACCGTTGCCTCCGGCCAGCGTATCCCCGCCTCGCAGCCGCGCGTCAACAATTCCAAGCAAGAGCGCATCATTCACAATTCCCCCGTCCAGGCCACGACGCGGCCCACCAACCATGCCACGCCTTTTTTCGACGAAAAGCAGGTTAACGATTACGTCGATCGGCTGAACCGCCAGCCCGGCCGCCGGGTGGACGTGGCGATTTCCGCCGCCGACCAACCGGACCAGTACACCCTGGACTATCTCGTCAACGAGATCAAGCCCTGGTACGTCTATGCCCAGGCCTCCAACACCGGAACCGCGCTCACCAACACCTGGCGCGAGCGGTTTGGACTGGTTGACAACCAACTGAGCGGAAACGACGACATCCTCAATCTCGACGCAATCACGGATTTCGATCAGTCGACCGATGTCACCGGCTCCTACGAGTTTCCGATCGCCTCCGACGTTCCCTCCATGGGGACCGACCGCCTCCGCGCCAGGGTCTATGGCATTTGGGACCAATACACCGCCGCCGACTTGGGTCTGTCCGGCAGCTCGTTTACCGGCGAAGACTATTCGGGAGGCGGCGAGCTGATTTTCAATTTTTACCAAAACCACAACATGTTCTGGGACGTGATTGGCGGGGCGCGCTATCAAAGCTCGACGGTGAAGTCCACGTTTGAGCAGACCAACGCGACCGGCGAATACATCCTCCCCTATGCCGGCGTTCGCGTGCAGGATTATCGCGACATCTATTACTACGTCGCCGCCGTGAACGTCGAGGGCGGCATTACGTCCACCAGCAAGACCGTCCTGGCGGAGTTGGGCCGCGCCAATCCCGATTCCGACTGGGTTCTTCTCCAGCCCAGCGCACAAGGCTCATTTTTCCTTGAGCCGCTGGTCGATCCTTCGGATTTTGGCGCCGGCCGCAGCACGCTGGCCCATGAAATTTATCTGTCGGCCCGCGGCCAGTGGGCGTTCAACTCGCGCCTGATTCCGCAATTCGAGCAGGCCGCCGGCGGGTTCTACAGCGTCCGAGGATATCCCGAAGCCGAACTGGCCGGCGACACCGTTTTCTTCGGCACCGCGGAATACCGGTTTCATCTTGCCCGTTTCCTCAGCGTGGAGCCAAACCCCTCCAATTTCAAGCTCTTCGGCGAACCGTTCCGTCTGACTCCCCAGCAGCCTTACCAACGTCCGGATTGGGACCTGATTCTGCGCGGCTTTGTGGACGCGGGGCAGGTGCTGCAAAGCCGCAGGGTCACCGGCGAGTTCAACAACACCCTGGCCAGCGCTGGCGCCGGGGCGGAACTGCAAGTCAAGCAGAACATCGACATTCGCGGGGATTGGGGATTGGTGCTGTCGGGTCTGGGAACCCGGGTTAAAGTCGGGAGCAGTCGTTTCACCTTCATCGTCACGCTTCTTTATTGAGGTATGCCGTGAACTTCTCAATTACTCCAGCCCAGGACATGATGCGGACTTCCCGGAGCAAACGCCGCCGCGCCAGGACGATGGTTCTTTGCGCCATCGCACCGATCGCTGCGGCTATCGCGTCACCGGCGGGGGCGGCGGTGCATCTCAGCGGCGTCGTCAGCGGAACCGCCTCCATTTCCCAAAATGGACCGGTCACCACCATTCGCACCAGCAACAACGCCATTCTCAACTTCTCGCAGTTCGACATCGCCCTGGGTTCCACCGTCAATTTCCTCCAGCCTTCCGTTGCCAGCCGCGAACTCGATCACATCAACTCCGGCACGCCCTCGCTGGTGAACGGTTCGATTGTTTCCAACGGCACCGTCTACCTGGTGAATCCCGCCGGCGTGGTCTTTGGGCCCGGCGCCGTCGTGGACGTCAACGGCATCTACGTCGCCGGTTCCCACATGGCCGACCAGGATTTCCTCAACAAGGCCGATCATTTCAGCGGCATCTCGGGAGTCATCTCCAACAGCGGACAGATCCACGCCAACCAGGTGTATCTGATCGGCTCGCAGGTGATCAATCAGGGATCGATCGTTGCGCCGCGCGGCATGGTGGCGATGCTGGCCGGATCGGACGTGCTTGTCAGCCAGCAGGGAAGCCACGTGACCGCCAGGGTCGTTCCAGTCGCCGCGCCTTCAGCCAACGTGAATTCGTCGCAGACCGATCTCCGTACCTCCGGACTGGCGGCGGGTGATGTTTATTCCCTGGCCATCCGACATACCGGCTCCATTCAGGCCGCCAATGTGCTGATCAACGGCGGCAAAGGCCAGGTGCAGGTCTCCGGCTCGATCGACGCCTCGTCCAATGTCGCCGGGACCACCGGCGGAACTGTCGCCATCACCGGCGGGCAGGTCACTCTAATCTCAGCGGAAATTAACGTCGACGGTCCGGCCGGCGGCGGCACGGTGAACATCGGCGGCGACGCGCACGGCGGCGGCGATCTGGCTCACGCCGATTCCGTCTCCCTCGATTCCGCCACCATCATCAATGCCGACGCCACGTCAAACGGCCCCGGCGGATCGATCACCCTCTGGTCCGATGCCGACACCAGCAGTTCGGCCACCCTCACCGCCCGCGGCGGCCCCCTCGGTGGCAACGGCGGAATGATCGAAACCTCCGGCGAATACGTGCAAGTCACCAATGCCCCCGATGCTTCCGCCTCCAACGGCTCGCCCGGCACCTGGCTCCTCGATCCTCTCAACGTCGAAATCACTAACGCCGCCAACGACAGTTCATTGACCGGCACGGCGCCGGCGACCAATACCACTTCGCCGGTTCCCAACGGCACCATCGAAGCAGCCCTGTTATTAGGCGAGAACGTCCTTATCACCACCAATCTCACTGGTACCGATGCCGGAACGCTCACCCAGGACACCCTCGCCCTCATCTCGGTGGCTCTGACCAGCAGCGCGACGCTTCAACTTCAGGCGAATTCCGACATGCTCCTCCACGGCGGAATCTCCAGCGCCGGCAGCACCGCCACCCTGAACGTTGAACTGGATCAATTCAGCAGCGCGGCGGAAAGCGCCGTCACCATCGACACCAATCCGATCAGCATCAACGGGACCCTGAAAATTGTCGGCGGCAATGTTACGCTGGCATCGGGCATTGGCATTACCGCGGCCAGCGTTCAAATAAGCACGGGCACCGTGGCCACCCAAACCCTGACCACGGGCACCATTTCCATCTCTGGCTCCATTGTGACCGGCGGCGGCACGTTCGTCGCCGGTGGAACTTCCTTCACCACTAACCCCGGCGGGACCATCAACACCACCGGCACAACCACCGGTGAAGTGGACATAAATCCCACCGGCCCCACCAGCATCGGCGCTGCGATCACCACCGGCGGAGCCGGAGTTTACATTGATTACAGCAAGACCACCGGCGCGGCAGCCAACGGAACCATCACCACCAGCGCGGCCATCATCACCGGCGGCGGTGTCTTCGCCGCCGGCGGAACTTCATTTACGAGCAGCGCCGGGGGAACCATTAACCCCACCGGCGCGACCAACGGCGAAGTGGATATAGACCCCAACGGTCCCGTCAGCATCGGCGACACAATCACCACCGGCTCGGGTAGCAGCGGCGGGGGCGGCATCTACATTGAGTTCGGCAACTCCGGAACCCCGGCGGCCGCGGCCAATGGAACCATCGGCATCAGCGCGGCTGTCACCACCGGCGGCGGAAGCTTCTTCGCCGGCGGAACCACGTTCACTACCAACACGGGTGGAACGATTGCCACGCATAGCGGTAACGTGACGATCGCTCCATCCACCGCCATTTCCATTGGCGCCAGCATAGATACCGCTGGCGGCGCCTTTACGGCGACCGGCCAAAGCTTTGCCAACAGTGCCAGCATTTCCGACGACGGTGGCACTACGAGCGGCAACAAACTTAGCATCAACACGACGTCCGGTTCCGGTAGCCTGGACATCATTGACATCAACGGTGCCTTGAGTTGGACGGCCGGGACCGGGCGTTCGGTTGTCATCGAGGGCAGAGGCAACGTCACCGTTGAGGCTGGCGGAAGCATCACCGGCAGTGGGGCGCTGCCGGTTTCGCTCTATACAATCCCTGCGGCCGCCAACGTCGCGGTCAACGGAACCGTCACCACAGCCGGCCCTTTCGTCAGTGATGGCGGGAACTTTACGTTGGGATCATCCACCGCTTTGACCGCTGCCGGCGTTAACCTCAACACGGCCACAACCGCCGTTAACGGCGATGCCAATACGCTGACCAACGGTTCGATCACCCTTAGCGCCCCGGTGATCGTCACTGGCACCGGAACCTTCTCTGCTGGCGGCACCGCCTTCACCGCCAACACCGGCGCAACGATCACCACCAACGGCGGCAACGTGACGATTGCCCCTTCCGCCGCCATTTCCATTGGTGCCAACATAAATACCACCGGCGGCGCCTTCACGGCGACCGGCCAGAGCTTTGTGAACAATGCCAGCATTTCCGACGACGGTGGCACCACGAGCGGCAACAAATTGAGCATCAACACGACGTCCAGTTCGGGTACCCTGGACACCATTGACATTAACGGTGCGTTGAGTTGGACGGCGGGGACCGGCCGTTCGGTAGTGATTGAGGGCGGAGGCGGCGTTACCCTCGAGGCTGGCGTAAGCATCACCGGCACTGGGGCGCTGCCGGTCTCGCTCTATACAATCCCTGCGGCCGCCAACGTCACGGTCAACGGAACCGTCACTACAGCCGGTCCTTTCGTTAGTGATGGTGGGAACTTTACCTTCGGATCATCCACCGCGTTGACCGCTGCCGGCGTTAACCTCAACACAGCCACGACCGCCGCTAACGGGGATGCGAAAACGCTGACCAACGGCACCGTCACCGTTGGCGGCCCGGTGGTCGTCACCGGCGGCGTAGCATTTGCCGCCGGCGGAACCAATTTCACGACCACCCTCACCAACTCCCTGACCGGAGCGGTTATCGCCAACGGAACGATCACCACCAGCAACGGCGAAGTCGACATAAACCCCGCGGGCGCCGTTACCATCGGCGGTGCGATCACCACCGGGTCGGGCGCCAGCGGCGGGGGCGCCATCTACCTTGAGTACGGCAATCCCTCCTCCTCCACCCCCGGACCCCTGGCCAATGGGGCCATCAGCATCAGCGCGGCCATCGCCACCGGCGGCGGAAGCTTCTTTGCCGGCGGCAAAACTCTCTACAGCGACAACCAGGCGGGCAGCATCACCACCAACGGCGGGGCCGTTACCATCAGCACGGCCGGCGACATCGTTTTTGGCGGCACCGCCGCCATCAACACTGGCGGGGGGGCCTTCACCGCAACCCTGGGCACCGCATTCACCACCTCGGGCAGTGCGACTATCACCACGAACAACGCAAACGTGGTTATCACAAACACCTCCAGCGAGGGAATTAAAATCGGTGCGGCTGTTAACACCGGCGGCGGCAATTTCACCGCTACCGGTGCAAGCTTTGGCGAAACCGCCGCCATCACCACAAGCGGTGGAAACGTAGCTATCACAATCAACGCCAGCGGCGGTGGAATTACCATCAGCGCGCCTATCAACACCGGCGGCGGCGCTTTCACGGCCATCGGTTCAAGCTTCAACACCACCGCTGCCATCAGCGACGGCGGCGTGGCCACCGGCACCAACGGACTTAGCATCAACACGACGTCCAGCTCGGGCAGCCTGGATACCATTGAAATCGACGGCGCGTTGAGTTGGACGGCCGGTGCCGGGCGCTCTGTTGTCATCGAGGGCGGAGGCAACGTTACCATCGACACTGGCGGAAGCATCACCGGCGGCGGAGCGCTGCCGATCTCGCTCTACACGACCGGTCTACCCACCCAAACCACGGTCAACGGTGTCATTGTTACTTACAATAATGTCAAGCTCTTCGGACTCGTCAACACGACGGGTCCATTCGTCAGCGCCGGGGGAAACTTCAACATTCCGCAGCCCTCCACCAAGACGGCTGTCACCATATTGACGGCTTCCGCCGTTACCCTCGACACCGCCACGGTCACGCCTGACACCACCCTTGCCCTCAATAACCAGTCCGTCTTCATCTCCGGGCCGGTGGTCTCAACGGGGGGCGCCGTCATTATTGGCGGCACGATCGAGTTCACCGATAACGAGTCGGGCACGATCACCACCAACGGCGGGGCATTCACGATTACCGATACCGGTGTCGTGTCCATTGGCCAGCCGATCACCACCGGCGGTGGGAATTTCTCCGCGGTTGACTGCTCCGAATTCGGCAATGCGGGTCTTGGATCCATCACCACCGGCGGCGGAAGTGTGACCATTCTCAGCACCAGCTCCGATGGAAACGACATTGCCGGGAGCATCAACACCGGCGGCGGCGCATTCTCGGTGACCGGGCAAACCCTTTTTGATACGGCGGCCATCACGGATGGCGGTTTTGGCGTGCCCAGCGGAACCTTTCTGGTGAGCGCCACGGCCGCCATCAGCCCCTTCATTTCCCTCGGCGGGGCAATCACCTGGGCTCAAGGGCCGGGACGTTCGGTGACGATCCAGGGTGCTGGTGATATCACCGTTAGCGGCGGCATCACCTCTACTACCGGCGTCGGGCCGTTAAAGGTCGTGATTGACACCACGAGTTCCTCCGGCAACACGATCAGCATCAGTGCTCCCATCAACATCAACGGCGCGTTTGTCAGCGACGGTGGAAATTTCACCGTCACATCGACCGGCTCCATTACCGCCCAGACCGTCGCACTGGAAACTAATTCCTCGACTCCGGACGGACAGAGCGTCACGGGCGGCGCCGTCACCATCAACGGCCCGATTGTCACCAACGGCGCCTTCACTGTGAACGCCCCTAGTTTCAGCGAAAGCGCCTCCACAGGGACCATCACCACCAACGGTGGCGTGGTCAGCCTGACAACCACCGATAGCTCCGCCGGCTCCATCACGCTCGAAAGCGCCGTCAGCACCGGCGGCGGAGCATTCAGCGTCAGCAGCGCCGTCACGTTCGCCAGCAGCGGCTCGGGAACCATCAACACCGCGGGCGGCGCCGTCACCATCCACGCAACCGGTGCCGAGGCTACCTCCACCACCAATCCCACCGGAATCACGATCGGCGCGCTCGTGAACACCGGCGGCGGAAATTTCATCGCTTCGGCGCCCATTTTCAGCAATACGGGCGAAATCACTGACGGCGGGGTCAACGATTCCAATTCCCAGGGCATCACCATCACCACTACCAGCGGCCCCATCTTATTGAACGGCCCGATTTCATGGGCCGCCAGCCATAGCCCAATCACACTTACCTACGGCACTACTAATGGCGTTGGGAGCAATGGCGTCGGGCTGGGCAGCAGTCTCACCGTCAACAATGCCCAGCCTATTGATTTCACCAACACGTTCATCGCCCTCACCGGCTCGGCGACGATTACCGGCGGAAACATCACGATGGGCACGGTGGACAACGGCGTCAACGGCGGAGGATCGCTGGTCATTCAATCCGCGGGAACCGTCAGCCTTCAGGGAGCTATCGGTGCCAGCAGCAATCCAATCGGCAGCCTGACCGTCACCGGCAATAATTCCGCCCCGCCCGTTACGACGCTCAATGGGTCTATTTTCTCCACCGGCAATGTTGACTTCACCGGCCCCGTCGTTGTGCCGACCGGCGTTGAAATCGCCGGGCTCAGTTCCGGCGCGCAAACACTTGAATTTGACGGCACGATTCAAGGGCCCGGCGGGTTGGTCGTCGCCGATGGAGGATCGTTCGGCGACGTAATCCGCTTCAACAACAATATTGGCGACCAGACGCCGCTGGCGGTTCTGGACCTCTTCCCCGGCACGTTTGGTCTTGTCGCGTTCCGTTGGGGAACCGGATTGTTTCCGCCTGGCGTGCTTCAGCAGCAGCCTTTGACCACCGTCAACATCGCCTCGGGAGGAAACTTTGAAGTCAACGACTTCTCCCCGACGACCAGGACCAACTCCATCAATGCAACGATCGACTCCTACGGGCCCCTCAACATCAATATCGGCGCGGGCGCCGCCCCCAACAAGTCCAATGTCTACGCCGTCGGCCAGAATGAGAAACTCTCCGTCTACGGAGCACTGACGATTAACGCCAACGGCGGAACGGTGAAAACCGGAGATATCAGCAATACGGGAAATCTTACCATCGAAGCTTCGACGGTTGATTTCGTCCTCCGCGGGCCGACCCTCTCCTCTTCAAACACCCAGATCGACATCGGCATGGATTTGATTTCCGGCGGCCAGATTTCGTTACCGGGCAATGCGACATATGTCGGCGTGAAAGGAGCCGATGGCACCGGATCGTTCGACGTGCCGGGGTTTGTCGCCACGTCGTTCAGCCCCTCCTCGAACATCGCCCAAATCTCCGGGCAGTTCGGGACGGATTTCTCAATCGTTACCTATATATCCCCCAGCTTGCTGTTCGGCACGGGCAACCTGCTGTTGGATTTGGCGCCCTCGACGCTGTCGGCGACCATCCCGACCTTCGTGCCGCCGACTCCCTTTGTATATGACTATCCCATCTCCGGCGCCGCGCCGCGAGAGATGCTCGTCGCCGGCACGCTGCCCTTTGTTTTCAAGGAAGCCTTCCAGCCGGCCTATCCGGGACCCGTCCTCCAGCAGGACCTGAAGGACACGGGCGTCTTCACCCGCGATCCGTCCATTGACGAGATCCTCGGTGAAGTCGACACCGGCGCGATTTATAATGACCTGCCCCAAAGCCCCCGTCCCAGGGCCTCGGATTACCGCGCCGCTGCCAATCGCCTCGATCCCAGCGGCGTTCACGCGTTTCTCAGCAATTATATCCAGGTATTCGGAACCAACGCGCAAGACCGCAAGGTCCAGATGTCCACTGACCTGCAAACGGCCTGGGATGCCTACGTGAGCCAGAGCGGCGGGGTGGCTGTCAGCGGGTCGGGATTTGCCCAATACTGCGCGACCACGCCCTCGGCGAGCAACGCTCAGGCCGACCTTCGCCAACTCCATGGTCTCCGAGAGCAACTTGGTACGCTGGGTTTCAGCTACAAGGAAGCCCAGGTGGCGTTCCAGTACAACATCCTTGCCGGTATGTCGGCCAACGGAATGCGTTCCGGCGTCCTCGCCGCCGCCGTGGATGCCGCCGCCGGATCGCATTGATTGAATGAAAGGCGCTCAAGTGTTCGTGATTCCGCGACTACGATCCGCCGCTTAACCGCGCCCCTTGCCACAGGCACATCTTTCGTGTGATTATTGATTCCCGTCGCCGTTTGACCGGGAGTTCCCGCATGCAGGATTCGAAGATGGCACCAAACGAGCGCGGCGGTGTTTCTCTCGGCAAATGGGCGGCCTTGCCGCTGACCGTCTTATTGTGTTGGCTGGTGTTCTGTCTCGGGGCGGCCGCTGATTATGGTGAGCGCGATCCCTCAGGCATGATTCTGTTTGTCATTCTCGGCTTCATTCCGTTGATTCTGGCCAGGGCCGCATTGGCTTACCGTCGGCGGTGGTGGCCAGCGCTTGAGCGAAAGTTGGAACAACATACCGATCGATTGAATGCTCTGCCGACGCGCTTCCTGGGATTCTGGATTGCCTCGGCGGCGGGGATTGGTCTTTATCTCGAATTGGTTCTCATTCGATATCACGCGTCCTGTTTCGCAGTGTTCGGTTTTTTCAAGAACCTGAGCCTCCTGTCGTGTTTCCTGGGCTTGGGGATGGGCTATGCGCTGGGCCGGGTGCGATTGGTCTTGACGCCGCTGGCGCTGCCGATGGTCGCGGCCCAGTTGATCGCGATGCACCTTCTGCAATATACGCACGTCGCGGTGAGGTTGGAGAACCCGATCTCCGAGCAGATGACGATGGGGGTCGACACTGCCAGCGGCATCACTCCCGTCGTGATGGTTTATGGTTTCTTATTCTGGGTGTTCAGTTTCAACGCATTGTGTCTGATGCCCCTTGGGCAATTGGCCTCGCATCTCATGGGTCGATCGGCCCGGCTGGCCGCCTATGGATGGAACCTGCTTGGAAGCATTGCGGCCGTTCTCGTCTTTTGGGGCCTCTCGTTCCTCTGGTCGCCGCCGGTGGGCTGGTTCGCCGTGGGATTCGCCTTCCTGGCCTTATTTCTCCCCAGAATGTTGACGTCGACCGCCATGGTCAGCGCATTGGCGTTGGGCGTGGTCGGCATGTCGTTTCGGATTGGTGAATACGATCTTTATTCACCCTACCAGATTCTGACGCTTTTCCCCGCGGGACTCTACTCTGAAACCGTGCCGACCGGCATCATGGTGAATCATTTCCTTTACCAGTACATGTACAATCTGAGTTTACAAGGGGCACCGATGGGCGGCCTGCGCGATCTGGCGGCCGCCTATTATGGGTTGCCATACGATTTTCAAAAATCGCCGCGGGACGTCCTGGTTGTCGGAGCGGGGTCGGGCAACGACGTCGCGGCGGCGCTGCGCCACCATGCGGAACACGTCGATGCCGTCGAAATAGATCCGCTGATCCTCCAGCTCGGCCAAACGCTTCATCCGGAGCGGCCCTACGCATCCGACCGAGTCACTACGCACGTGCAGGATGCCCGCGCCTATTTTCGATCCACCGACAAGAAGTTTGATCTCATCGTCTATGGCCTGCTCGATTCCCACACGGCCCTCTCCGGAATGTCGGGCGTCCGTCTGGACAGTTACATTTACACGGTCGAAGCGTTCAAACAGGCGCGCCTTTGTCTCAAGAACGACGGCTTCCTCTTCCTTTCCGTTGCCGTTGATGACCAGGTGCTCGGTAAAAAGCTGTATCGCATGCTCGAACAAGCGTTCGATGGCCAACAACCGCGGGTGATGTGGGCGACGGCCGGCTCGCAGTTGTACGCGCTTGTTTTTGTCATCGGCGGAAATTCCCCCCTGGGCGAGGTGCGATTGCCGCCGGGCATCGACGACCTTACCAGCGTTCTTGCCGACAAACGGCTTTCCGTCGATCCCTCCACCGACGACTGGCCGTTCTTTTACATGCCCCTGCGAAAATACCCCGTCTCCTATCTCGTCATGATCGCCTTGCTGATGTCGATGGCCGCATTGTTCATCTGGCCGGTTCTGAAAATGGAAGCAGCCCGCCCCGTGGTCTCCATGCCGTGCTTTTTGCTCGGCGCCGGCTTCATGCTCCTCGAAACCAAGGCGGTCACCGAATTGGCCCTGTTTTACGGCAGCACCTGGATCGTCATCAGCGTCGTCATCCTGGCCATCCTCATCATGGCCTTTCTTGCCAATCTTATAGTCATGCGCTTTCCGCGCACCCCGCGCGGTCTTTCCTACGTCTTGCTCTTGATCAGCCTGGGTGCCAGCCTCTGGTTTTCCATGGTCAGCGGGTCCATGCAGGGCCAATGGCTGAGCCGCATCATTCCCACCGCCGTTTTGACCTTGCCGCTGTTCTTCTCCGGGCTGATCTTTTCCGCCGAATTGGAGTCCGCCCCGTCCGTTTCCGCCGCCCTGGGCTCCAACCTGATCGGGGCCATGCTCGGCGGCTGTCTCGAATACAATTCCATGTATTTCGGCTACCGTTCGCTCTACGTGCTGGGGATCGCGATCTATGGATTGAGCATGGTCGTGAGTCTGCTCAGACGCTACAGACCGAAATTGCCTGTCGCAACGCCGCCATTGATTCGCGGGTTGGGATGAATTCATGGGCGACGTAGCCCGTGAAGCGGCTGCCGGCGATGGCGCGCATGATCGCCGGGTAATACAATTCCTGGGTTGCGTCGATCTCGTGTCGGCCCGGAACGCCCGCCGTGTGGTAGTGGCCGATGGCGCTGGCGTGTTTCTTGATCGTCGAGATCACGTCCCCTTCCTGCACCTGCATGTGATAGATGTCGTAAAGAAGCTTGAACCGCTCGGAGCCTACGCGTCGCACCAGATCGGCCCCCCATTCGGTGCGATCGCACATGTACCCGGGGTGGTTTACCTTGCTATTGAGAAGCTCCATGCACAGGGTGACTTTGCGCTTTTCAGCCAGGCCGACAGCCTTTTTCACCGCGACGGCGCAGTTTTGCAAGCCCCGCTCGTCGGATATTTTGGCCCGGCGGTTACCGCAAAAGCAGATGACGTTTGGAAATCCCGCGTCGGCCGTGACTTCGATTGCCTCCCGGATTCGTTGCAGGCATTGCTCATGATTCGCCGGATCGTTCAATCCTGTCTCGATCGCGTGGGACGGCGTCATTGTGCAAATCAGGCCGTGTTTCTTCAGGATGTTCCATTGCCCCGGTTCGACGAGGTCGATCCCCGCCAGCCCAAGCCCCTTCGCCGCGCGGGCCAGGATGTCGAGCGATGTGCTTTCGTAACACCAAGCGCACACGCTCTGACGGATTCGACCTGGCGATGACTTCATTTTGATCCTCTCGGCTTGCCTACGCGCCCCGTGAAACCCCGCCCGCCTCGCACCAACTCCGCCACATCTGCCGGTACGCCGCTTCGATATTGCGGGCAAAACGCGGAGCATCCATCAGCGGCGATGCCTCCATC
>Ga0209415_10004296_pt1 | contig 26199 bp, 29 predicted proteins | sample PeaSoiSIISIP2007_FD_187696 | JGI IMG/M metagenome (GOLD analysis project Ga0209415, IMG submission 187696) | Peat soil microbial communities from Weissenstadt, Germany - SII-SIP-2007 (SPAdes) (version 2) | ecosystem: Environmental > Terrestrial > Soil > Wetlands > Peat | place: Germany... | reverse complement strand
TCATGAACAGCGTCACGTCATGAACAGCGTCACCTCATGAACAAGGTGAAGGTGGGTTTCTTCTCGTTCACCGAGATCACCGATCCGTCGGAGCACCACGCCTACAACGAGTGGCATCAGCTCGACCACATGCCCGAGCAGTACCCCCTGCCGGGGATGGCGTTCGGCCAACGCTGGGTGTCCACCCCCGCCTGCCGCGCCGCCCGTGCCGTCGACGGGGCCCTCCTGGCGCCGGTCCACTACGTCACCCTCTACCTGATGACCGAACCGGTCCAGACGACGTTGGAGGAGTTCCGGGCCCTCGGCGGCCATCTGCGCCAGGTCGGACGGTTCCACGAGCACCGGCGGGCCCTTCTGTCGGGACCGTTCGACATCGCCACCATCGACGCCGCTCCGCGGGTGCTGATCTCGGCGGCGGCGGTTCCCTACCGGCCGAACCGCGGTGCGTACATCGTGGTCGAGGCCCTTGCCTCCCCGGCCCCCGCCGACGGCGGCACCAACGTCGACGCCCTGCTGGAGGTGAACGGGGTGGCCGGGGTGTGGACGTTCGTCTCGGACGAGGAGCACCGGATGGTCTGGCGGCCGGGACGCCACCGCGTCACCGTCTGCTTCCTCGACGAGAGTCCCCTCGGGATCTCGGCGCCACTGGGCGAGATCGTGGCCCGGTGGCGGCCCACCGTCGATGCCGTCGTCCACGCCGGCCCCCTGGAGGCGATCATCCCCTGGCGCTGGGACTGGTTCGACGTCGCCGAGCCCGGAGGAGGCTGAGCCGTCACTGCTCCTGCTCGGTGGGCCGGACCAGGATCTCGTTGACGGCCACGCGCCGCGGCCGGGTGACGATCCAGGTGACGGCGTCGGCGATGTCCTCGGCCTGCATCCGCTCCATGCCGGCGAACCGGGTCCGCATGGTCTCGAGCACCTCGGCGCGGTTGTGACCGGCCAGCTCGGTCTCGGTGGCGCCCGGTTCGACCAGGGAGACGCGCACATGGCGCCCGGTGACCTCCTGACGCAGCGACTCGCTGAAGGCGCCGACACCGTGCTTGGTCAGGTTGTAGACCCCGCTGCCGTTGCGCGCCACCCGGCCGGCCACCGAGCTGATGTTCACCATGTCGGCCACCCGACGCGGGCCGTCCTCGGCCGCACGCAGAAGGTGGGGCAGCGCCGCATGGGCGCAGTAGAGCAATCCCAGGACGTTCAGCTCGACCATCCGTCGCCATTCCGACAGCGGTGCCCCGACGGCGGGACCGAGCAGCATGACGCCGGCGTTGTTGACGAGCGTGTCGAGGCGGCCGAGCTCGGCCACCGTCTGCTCGACGGCGTCGGTGGCCTGGCGCTCCTCGGTGACGTCGGACTCGAGGACGAGCACCGTGCCGCCCTGCCGGCGCAGTCCGGCGGCGAGGCTCTCCAGCCGGTCCCGGCGCCGCGCCGCCACCGCCACCGCCGCCCCTTCGGCCACCAGGGTGGCCGCTGTCGCCGCACCGATCCCGCTCGAGGCGCCGGTCACCAGCGCGACGGTGCCGTCCAACGTCTTCGCCATGGCCCCAGCCTATGGCCGGGCACGCCCACGCTCTCCGTCGACCCGGACGATCAACTTGCCGGTGTTCCCTCCGGTGAAGAGGAGGTTGAGGGCCTCGGGGGCCTGAGCGAGGCCGTCGACGACGTGTTCGGAGTGCTTGATCCTCCCCTCGGCCACCCAGCCGGCCATGGCCATCTGGGCCTCGGGGAACCGGTCGAGGTAGTCGAGGATGAGGAACCCCTCCATCCGGCCGCGGATCACGATGAGGTTCCGGTAGTTCCCCGGCCCTTTGGCCGGACCGGTGTCGTTGTAGGTCGAGATGGCGCCGCACAGCACCACCCGGCCCTTCAGGGCCAGCTGGCCCAGGCAGGTGTCGAGGATCTCCCCCCCGACGTTGTCGAAATAGAGGTCGATCCCTCGCGGGCACAGCTCCCGCAGCCGGGAGCCGACGTTCTGCGTCCGGTAATTGACAGCGGCGTCGAAACCGAGGTCGTCGACGAGCCATCCGCACTTCTCGTCGGTGCCGGCGATTCCCACCACACGGGCCGCTCCTTTTATCCTGGCCAGCTGGCCGACCACCGAACCGGTGGCACCGGCGGCGCCCGAGACCACCACGGTGTCCCCCTCGGTCACCCCGCCCACGTCGATGAGGCCGAAGTAGGCCGTCATCCCGGTGACCCCGAAGACCGACAGGGCCACCAGCGGATCGATCCCGGCCGGGATGATCTGCATGGCGCCGGCGGACTCGTCGGCGACGGCGTAGTCCTGCCATCCCGTCATCCCGAAGACGAGATCCCCGACCTTGTAGCGGTCGCTCGTCGTCGCCACCACCTCACCGATGCCCCCGCCGCGCACGACGTCGCCGATCCCGATGGCCGGGAGATAACCAGGGGCGTCGTTCATCCACGTCCGGATGGTCGGGTCGATCGACAGGTAGCGCACCCGGACGAGGGCGCCGGCCGGGCCGGGCTCGGGGACGGGCTCTTCCACCAGGCGGACCGTGCCGGCGTCGACCATGCCCGACGGTCGTCGGGCGAGGACGAGGCGACGGTTCCCCTCGGCGCCGCCGGCCGTCACACCCACTCCCGGAGCTGGCTCAAGGTGGCCAGGGGGTCGTGCCCGACGGGCGTGACGTTGAGGACGGTCACACCGGCCTCCCGGTAGGCGGCGATCCTCTCCTTCACGTACCCGGCCGAACCGATCAGAGAGGTCTCCTCGAGGAGCGCGGTGGGAACGGCCGCCGCCGCCTCCTCCTTCTTTCCGTCGAGGTAGAGGTCCTGGATGAGCTCGGCCTCCTTCTCGTAGCCGTAGCGCCGGACGAGGCTGTTGTAGAAGTTGCGGTCGCGCGCCCCCATCCCGCCGACGTAGAGCGCCGTCATCCCCCGGGCCAACTCGCGGAGGTGCTCGAGACCCTCGCCGACGGCCACCAACCCCCCGGCGGCGACCTCGAGGGGACCGAGCGACGCCGGACGCCGGGCGCGCCCGGCGCCCAGAGCGGTGCCCCAGACCCCCGCCGCCTTCTCGGGGATGAAGAGGAACGGGAACCAGCCGTCCGCCACCTCGGCGGTCATCTCCACGTTCTTCGGTCCCATGGAGGCGATCCAGATGGGGATGGTCTCGCGCTCCGGGTGGGTGATGAGCTTCAGGGGCTTCCCCAGACCGGTGCCCCGGCCCGGGGGAAGGGGGATGGGGTAGATCCCGTCGTTGGTGAGAACCTCCCGGCGCCAGACCCGCCGGCAGATCTCGATGATCTCGCGGGTCCTCTGAAGCGGCTCCGTGTAGGCCACCCCGTGCCAGCCCTCGATGACCTGCGGGCCCGACGCCCCCAGGCCGAGGATGAAGCGGCCCCCGCTCACGGCGTCGAGACCCGCCGCCGTCTGGGCCAGCAGGGTGGGGGTGCGCGAGTAGATCGGGAGGATGGCCGAGCCGATCTCCATCCGCTCGGTCCGGGCGGCGAGGTAGCCCATCTGGCTGACGCCGTCGTAGCCGTAGGCCTCGGCCACCCACACGATGTCGAGGCCCGCCCGTTCCAGGTCGACGACGGCATCGAGGGAACCCTTTATGCCCCGCGAGTAGTCGAGCATGGTGCTCAGCCGCATGGGGGCCTCCTTTCCGTGCCCGGTGTTCTCCGACGGTGGCGGGTCATCCGACGGTGGCGATCCCACCGTCGACGGGGAGGATGACACCGGTGAGATAGGCCCCGGCCCGCGAGGTCAGATAGATGGCGGCACCGGCCATGTCGTCGGGCCGGCCGATCCGCTTCATCGGCGCGCCGGCGGCGATCTGGGTCCCGAAGGCCTCGAGGGTGGCCGCCATCATCTTCGACTCGAAGGGCCCGGGGGCGATGGCGTTCACGGTGATCCGCGGCGCGAGCTTCCGGGCCAGGTGGCGCGTCAGTTGGTGGACGGCGGCCTTGGAGGCCGAGTACGAGTACGTCTCGAGCACCGGCACATGGATCCCGTCGATCGAGCCGATGTTCACGACGCGGGCCGGGTCGTCGTCCCCGGCGGCCGCTTCGAGCAGGGGCAGGAGGAATTTCGTGGTGTGGAAGACGCCCTTCACGTTGAGCGAGAGGACACGGTCCCAGGCGGCGTCGCCGAACTCCTCGAGGGGGGCACCCCAGGTGTTCCCGGCGTTGTTCACGAGCACGTGGAGCCGGTCCTCGCGTCCGGTCATCTCCTCGGCCAGGGCCCGGCACCCGGCCTCGGTCGACAGGTCGGCCGGCAGCGGGAGGCAGACCCCCACCTCCGAGAGCTCCGTCGCCACCGCCTCGCACGCTTCGGCACGGCGCGACGAGACGTAGACCCGGGCCCCGGCCTCGACGAAGCCACCGGCGATCATCCGACCGATCCCCCGTGATCCGCCGGTCACGAGGACGGTCTTCCCGGCGACGGAGAACAGGTCGGTCATGCCGGACGTTACCCCGGCGGGGCGCGCCGACGCCTACGATCCGCGGCCATGCCCGATTTCTTCGACGTGGTCCTCCGCCAGCGCGCGTGCCGGGCCTTCCGACCCGATCCGCTCGACGACGAGCTCGTCGAGCGGGTCCTGACGGCGGCCACGTTCGCGCCGAGCGCCGAGAACCGCCAACCCTGGGTCTTCGTCGTCGTCCGCCACCCCGAACGCCGGAGGGCCATCGGCGAATTGAACCGACGGGCCTGGGAGGGCGGGGGCCGGTCGCACTCTGAGGGGCGCCTGGCGCCCGCCCTCCTCGACGAGGTCGACCGGGGGGCCCAGGGCGGGGTGGCCGGCGCCCCCGTTCTCGTCGTCGTGGGGGGCGACACACGCCTGGGCGACCGTCGGGTCCTGGCCGCCTCCATCTTCCCCGCCACCCAGAACATGCTCCTGGCCGCCGGTGCCCTCGGCCTCGGTGCGGCGCTCACCACCCTCCCCCTCGTCTTCGGCGACGAGCTGGCCGAGATCGTCGGATTCCCCTTCGAGGTCCAGCCCATGGCCGTCGTCCCCCTGGGTTGGCCGGCGCGCCCGCTCGGTCCGCCCCGACGGCTGCCCGTGTCCGACAAGGCCTACCGCGACACCTTCGGTTCGCCCTGGTGAGCCGGGCCGGGTAGACACTTCCCGATGCAGGTGCACGAGTACTCGGTGGACGTCGACGGTTCACCGCGCGAGGTCTGGCAGCTCTTCTGGGGCTACCGCAAGAGCCGCCCCGAGCACGACGGCGTGAAGATCGACATCCTCCACCCCGGCGACGACGTCGGTGAGGGCCTGATCCGTCACTGCAAGTTCCGGGTCCCCCGGTACCTGATGACGGGAGGGGTCGGCTACTCGTGGGAGTGGCTGACCCAGGTGACGCCGTACGAGTCGTGGAAGTACGACGCCATCGGGAAGCCGCTCTGGTCGGTGGCCGAGGGCCGGACCCGCTTCGAGGAGCTGCCCGGAGAGCGGACCCGCATCCATTTCTCCGAGACCTACCACGCCTTCAATCCCGTCATGCGGTTCCTTCTCGAACGGCGGGTCCACCGCTTCATCTCCAAGGACAACGACCGCCTGATCACCGATTCCGTCAATGCCGGCATCCGCCGGCTGCGCGCCGCCGACAAGGACCACTGATGCGGGGTCTGCAGGACAAGGTGGCGGTCGTGGCCGGGGGTGCTGGAGGGATCGGAACGGCCACGTCGGTGCGGCTCGGCCAGGAGGGCGTCTGTGTCGTGGTCGGCGACCTGAACGGCGACGCCGCCGTCCGCGTGGCCGAGCAGATCACCGAGGCCGGCGGTCGGGCCGTGGGCGTCGGTGTCGACATCTCCGACGAGCGGGCGGTGGGGGAGATGGTGGCCCTGGCCGTCGAGACCTTCGGGGGGCTCGACATCCTCCATGCCAATGCCGCCGACCTCTCGGCCGGCACCCTGGGGCGCGACTCCAACGCCCTGGACGTCCCCCTCGACGCCTTCGACCGGGCCATCGCCGTGAACCTCCGCGGCCATCTCCTGTGCACCCGCGCCGCCATCCCCGAGATCTTGAAGCGCGGCGGCGGCGCGCTCGTCTACACGAGCTCGGGGGCCGCCTTCATGGGCGAACCGGAGCGGCCGTCGTACGCCATGGCCAAGAGCGGGCTGAACGCCCTCGTCCGTCACGTGGCGTCGAAGTGGGGTCGTAAACACATCCGGGCCAATGCCGTCGCACCGGGACTGGTCCTCACCGACGGTCCCCGCTCGGTCCTCTCCGAGGAGTTCATGAAGATGGCCCTGCGCGGCACGCGCTCGTGGCGCCTGGGCGAGCCCGAGGACATCGCCGCCATGGTGGCCTTCCTCGCCTCCTCCGACGGCGAGTGGATCAACGGTCAGGTCCTCTCCGTGGACGGCGGCGCCTCGCTGCGCTGAGCGGTCAGGCGTCAGGGGTGGTGAACGTGCCGGACGGCGTCCACCACGTCGCCGCCGGGTCCCCCGGCCGACGCCGCCTCGGGCCGGTAGTGCCCGTCGAGGACGGCCGACAGGGTGGCCCCGACGCTGAGCCGCAACGCGTCGAGGTCGTAGCCCCCCTCGAGGACGAAGACGGTCCGACCGGGACCGGGAGCGAACCCGCGGATCCGGCCCACGAGGTCGGCGAAATCGCCGGCGGTGAGCTGCAGGCGGGCCAACGGGTCGTCACGATGGGCGTCGAAGCCGGCCGAGACGAGGACCCAGGTGGGGTCGAAACGCTCCACCACCGGAGCCATGGCCTCGTCGGCCGCCCTCAGCAGGACGTCTCCGGTGGCCCCGGCCGGCAACGGGAAATTCACCGTCAGCCCGGGGGCCCCGGGCCCACCGGTCTCCTCGGTCCGGCCCGTCCCGGGGTAGAGGGGCCACTCGTGGGTCGAGATGTACAGCACGCGGGGATCGTCCCAGAAGATGGCCTGGGTCCCGTTGCCGTGGTGGACGTCGAAGTCCACGATGAGCACGCGTTCCCCGCGTGCGGCCAGATGAGCGGCGCCGACGGCGATGTTGTTGATCATGCAGAACCCCATCGACTGCTCGGCCAGAGCGTGATGACCGGGCGGCCGCGCCGCCACGAAGGCGGTGTCGCCACCACCTCCGGCCAGCGCGTCGACGGCGGCCAGGACGCCACCGGCGGCCAGCAGGGCGGTGTCCCACGACCCCGGTCCCACGATCGTGTCGGGGTCGAGGGCACCACCCCCGGCGCGACAGAAGTCCTCCACCAGGTCCAGGTACCGCTCGGGGTGGACCCGGACGAGCTCCTCGGCGAGGGCCCGACGCGGCGCCAGCTCCACGACGGCGTCGCGCAACCCGGCGTCGTCGATCCCCTCGAGGGCGGCGGGGATCCGCGAGGGCCGTTCGGGGTGCCGGCCACCGGTGTCGTGGTGATCGAGCTCGGGGTTCGCCGACAGCAGCAGCACGACGCGCCCTCAGCCCGTGGGCATGGGGAAGATGTGCGGCTCCGAGCCCACGGCCCCGGCCGCCGAGGCGCGCTCGGCGTCGTCCATCGGCGTGAAGGCCTCGGCCGCCTCGAGGGCCAGGGCCAGGACGCCGGTGTCCCCCGGGGTGCAGAAGGCGTGGACGCCGGGCACCGACAGGGCGAAGCGAACGCCGCGATCCACCTCGTCCGCCGTGGTGTACGGCTCGTACCAGGTCCCCGACGTGTGGGCTCGGTCCCCCCAGGGCCGCGCCGCGGCAGCCTTGATGGCCATGACCCCGACGTCGCGCGAGGCCGCCTCCTCCAGGAGGATCTCGGCGTCGCGCCGGTAGGTGGCGTCGGCCCACAGCCGGGGGTTCACCGGGAACATCACGGTGTCGAGGTCGTACCGGCGCAGAGCCTCGGCGTGGGCCGCCGGGGCGGTCAGGTCGTGGCCGGTGATCCCCACGAAACGGCAGAGTCCCTCGTCGCGTGCGGCCAGGATGGCCTCGACGGCCCCGGCGCGGGCGTCGAGCTCGGCCAGATCGGTCACGGCGTGCATCTGGTAGAGGTCGAACCGGTCGCACCGGAGCAGCTCCAGCGACTCCTCCAGGTGGGCCCGCACGCCGTCGGGTTGGCGACGCTGTGTCTTGCAGGCCACGAAGAGCCGCTCCCGCACGGCCGGGATGAGGGGACCGAGCAGCTCCTGGGCCCGCCCGTACCGGGGGGCCACGTCGATGTGGTTGACGCCCGCCTCGAGGGCCCCGGCGAACACCCGGGCGGCGGTCTCGGGGTCGGAGTCCCACAGGGCGGCGGTGCCGAGGACGGCGAGGGACGACCGGTGTCCGGTGCGTCCGAGCCGTCGTCTCTGCACGCTCAGGACGGTACCGCGCCCGACCCGTCACCGCGCCCCGGGGCCCGGGGCCTACGCTGCAGGCATGGCAACGAAATCACGGCCCACGGCCGAACCGAAGAAGCCCGGAAAGTCGCTCAAAGAGAAGCGCGCCGCCAAGCACGAGAAGCAGGCCGCCCAGAAGCAGGCCCGTAGCGCCAAGTAGCGCCGGGCCTGTCCGGGCCGGCCCGGACGGGGCGGCGCCCGGACCGGTGGCGGGAACGGTGGGCCGCGGGCGCGATGATGGTCCATGGTCCCCACGAAGACGGCGCTCGAAATCCGTCTGCAGTCGGCCTTCGACTCCGTCGAGAGGGGGGCGGACCCGGTCCTGCGCCCGTCGGACCACGCCGACTTCCAGGCCAACGGGGCCCTGGCCCTGGCCAAGCGCCTGGGCCGCAACCCCCGGGAGGTGGCCGAGGAGATCGTCGGCGCCGCCACCCTGGACGATCTCTGCCGGACGGTCGAAGTCTCGGGGCCCGGCTTCATCAATCTGACGTTGTCGGCGTCGTTCATCGCCGACCAGCTGGTCTCCCTGTCCGCCGACCCCCGGCTGGGCGTCCCGGCGGTACCCACCGAGACGGTGGTGGTCGACTACTCGTCTCCGAACGTGGCCAAGGAGATGCATGTCGGCCATCTGCGCGGGACGGTCATCGGTGACGCGCTGTGCCGGATCCTCACCTTCGTCGGCCACGACGTCCGGCGCGAGAACCACATCGGGGACTGGGGCACGCCCTTCGGGATGCTCATCGAGCATCTGGTCGACATGGGCGAGGAGAAGGCGGTCAAGGAGCTGTCGGTCGGGGACCTCGACGCCTTCTACCGCCAGGCCCGGGCCTCCTTCGACGCCGACGAGGCCTTCGGCGAGCGCAGCCGTCACCGCGTGGTGCTCCTCCAGTCCGGTGACACCGAGACGTTGCGGCTCTGGAAGATCCTGGTGGCCGAGAGCGTCCGCTACTTCGACGAGGTCTATTCCAAGCTCGGGGTCCTTCTCACCGACGACGACATCGTCGGGGAGAGCTTCTACAACCCGATGCTCCCCGACGTCGTCGCCGACCTCGACGCCCTGGGCCTGCTGGTGGAGAGCGACGGGGCCCGGTGCGTCTTTCCCCCCGGCTTCACCAACAGAGACGGTGATCCCCTCCCGCTCATCGTCCAGAAGTCGGACGGTGGTTTCGGCTACGCCGCCTCCGACCTGGCCGCCATCAGGGACCGGGTCACGCGCGTGGGCGCCACCCGCATCCTCTATGTGGTGGGAGCTCCCCAGGCCCAGCATCTCGAGATGTGCTTCGCCGCCGCCGCCCTGGCCGGCTGGTTGCCCGCGACGGTCCACGCCACCCACGTCTCCTTCGGCAGCGTCCTCGACGCCGACCGCAAGATGTTCAAGACGCGCTCGGGCGAACGCGTCCAGCTCGTCGACCTCATCGACGAGGCCGTCGAACGCGCCGGGGCGGCGGTGGCGGAGAAGAACCCCGACCTCGACGTGGCCAGCCGCGCCGCGGTGGCGCAGATGCTCGGCGTCGGCGCCATCAAGTACGCCGACCTGTCCACCGAGAGGACGCGCGACTACCTCTTCGACTGGGAGCGGATGCTGGCCTTCGAGGGGAACACCGCCCCGTACCTGCAGTACGCCCACGCGCGCATCCGCTCCATCTTCCGGCGCGCCGCCGCCGTCCCCGCCCCGGGTTCCCCCCCGGTCCTGGCCGAGCCGGCCGAACGGGCGCTGGCCCTGTCGCTCCTCGGCTTCGCCGACGCCGTGGCGGGGTCGCTGGCGTCGTGGAGCCCGAGCCGACTCTGCACCTACCTCTACGACCTGGCCGCCACCTTCACCGGGTTCTACGAGACCTGTCCGGTGTTGAAGGCACCCACCGAGGAGCTGCGCCTCAGCCGGCTGGGGCTGTCCGACCTCACGGCTCGGGTGCTGGCCCAGGGCCTCGGCCTCCTCGGGATCACCGCTCCCGACCAGATGTAGGGCCCAGGCGGCCGTTACCCGGGGATGGCGCCGGGGGTGGCCAGCCGGGGGATGCCCCCGACGGCCGGCAGACCGAGGAGCCGGGAGATCACCCGGGCCCACGCCGTCGCCGGGGGCGGTGCCGCCTCGACCCACTCGGTCACCGGCCCGACGGCGGGATGACCGCCGGAGACCACCGCCACCTGGGGGGTGGTCCGCGGGCTGCCGTGGATGCCGGGGACGCCCCAGGGGTGTTCCCCGAACGAGCTCCCGGGTCGTCCCCAGACGACGACCGTCTCGTCGGCCAGGGGCTCGACACCGACGACGGCGTCGACGTCGTCGAGCCAACGCGGATCGCCACCACCCTGGCCGGTGACGATGGCGGCCGACCCGTCGCGGATCACCCGCGCCTCGATCCCCCGGGCCCTCATCACCGTGTCCAGGTCGATGGCCTCGTCCCCGGCCGCCTCCTGGCTGTGGTCGCTGACCACCAGCACGACCCAGTCCTCCCACCGGGGCGCCAACGCCTGGCGCACGGTGGCGATGGCCCCATCGTTGTACCGGTACGCCTCGAAGGCCTCGGCACTGTCGGGCCCGAAGAGGTGGGCGGCCGTGTCGGGTCCGTTCAGCTGGGCCACCACCAGATCGGGGCCGCGTCCGATGACGGCGGCGACCTGCTCGGCCGTGGCCGCGTCGTCGGCGTACTCGAGGGCGTCGCGGGCGACGTCGGCGCCGAACTCGCCCCCGGCGGGCCAGGTCGTCTCGGCGGCGCCCGCCCCCATGGCGCCGACCAGATGGTGGTCCCCGAGGACGGCCGCCGACGACCTCCCGGCCCGGGCGCAGACGTCGAACAGGGTGGGTGCCGACGGCCCGACGTCCCAGGCCTCGACCAGCGCCCCGGGCGTGGCCGTGCCCTCGGCCCCACCGGCCGGAGCCGGACCGGGGACCAGGCTCGACCACAGGCCGTGGACCGCCGGCGGGACCCCGGTCACGAAGGTGGCGTGGTTGGGATAGGTCGACGCCGGCATGACCGCCACCCCACCGCCGCGGTGCCAGCCCCCGCCCTGGGCCATGGCGGAGAGGGTGGGCATGACGTCGGCCCGGACGTGTCGGGGCGACAGGCCGTCGAGGATGAGGAGCAGGACGTTCACCTCGGGGGACCTCCGGGTCTGGTCAGGAGAGGACCAACCCGGAGAGGTCGGCCACGCTCTCCAGGATATGGGTGTGGGGCACGGCCTCGAAATCGGGCCGGCCGTGGGCCCCGGTGAGGACGCCGGCCACGATCCCGGCCCCGGCCCGCCAGCCCGCCAGGAGGTCGTTGGTGGTGTCCCCCACCACGGCCACCTGGCGGACGTCTCCGATCTCCAGCCGGATGACGGCGGTGAGGATCATGTCGGGCCACGGACGCCCCCGCCCGGCGTCGGCCGGGGAGAGGGCGAGATCGACCGACCCGGTCCACCCCAGAGCGTCGAGGATCCGGTCGCGTGTGGTCGGGGCGAAGCCGGTGGTGAGACACACCCGGACGCCGGCGGCACGCAGATCGGCCATCGTCTGCGCCGCTCCGGGGAGGGCGACGACATCGCCCCGGTCCACGGCGTCGTCGTAGGCGGACTCGAAGACGGCGTTGGCCCGCCGGGCCGCACCGGCGTCGCCGGAGAAGAGCTCGGTGAAGACGGCGATCTTCGACTGGCCCATCGTCCGCCTCACGAACTCGTCCGGGTCGCCCACGGGGCTCTCGCTCACGGGGCCACCCTCGGCGGCGAGCGCCCGGCGAAAGGCCCGTTCGACCACGCCGTCGTCGGACACCGTCGTCCCCGCCATGTCGAGTGCCGCCAGACGGATCGTGGGCGTCACCGGACGAGCCCCGTCCAGGTCTCCTCGGCGATGGCGGGTGACAACGTCATCCCGCGTCCGGCCAGACCGGTCACCACCACCACCCCGGGCTCGACCTCCTCCCGGACGCAGATCCGGTCATCGGTCGGGGCCGAGTACACGCCGGCCCACCGCCGCACCACCGGGGGCAGCCGCCAGCCGAGGATCTCTTCGGCGCGCTCGCGCAGCCGGTCATAGAGGAGCTCCTCGACGCCGAAGTCGAACGGCTCGTCGTAGACGTGGGTGTCGCCGATGGTGAGCCCGCCGGCGGCGCGTTGGACGAGCAGGAGCTGCATCCCGGAGGAGGCGGTCTCCGGCGACGCCGACGGCAGCTGCGCCCGACCGGGCAGGTCGAACGCCGGGTAGTACCGCATCGAGTCGCCGTCGGCGATCGACGTGGCCAGGGCGGGTGCCGCCGGGCCGGTCTCCATCATCTGCAGCCGGCAGCGCCGGACCGGCGCCTGCGCCAGTGCGCTGCCGACCTTGCCCCCCAGGCCGGTGAGGGCGTCGCCGGGACAGACGATCACCACAGACGCCCGGTGGTCGTCGCCGAGATGATCGACCACCGTTCCGGTCCCGACCTCGACGGCGCGGCGCCCGGGGAGCCACCGGTAGCGGTCGCCCTCGAGAAGAAGGGCCCGGAGGGCGCCGAGGACGGCACCGGGTTCCACCACGGCGTCGCGGCGGCACAGGAGCCCGCCGAGCACCTTGCCGCGCACGGCCGGGTTGGCGGCCCGTACCCCGTCGCCGTCGAGCACGGCCAGCTGGCGGGCGACGGCGTCGGGCCGGGCCGCCATCTCCTCCATCAAGGCCAGCTCGGCCGGGTGGGTGGCCACCGTGAGCGATCCGTTGGCGCGCAGTCCCACCCCCGGGGCCGCCGCCGCCGTGCTCTCCCACAGCTCCCGGGCCCGCAGCCCCAGCTCCAGCTCCCGTCCCGCGGCGCGCCCGCTCAACCAGACCAGCCCGAAGTTCCGGACCGACGCCCGGCGCGGACCGGCGTCGGCCTCCAGGTGCACCACCTCCCAGCCCCGGCGGACGGCTTCGAGGGCGTGCATCGTCCCGACCACTCCACCGCCGACGATGACGACCCGTTGCCGGTCCATGGGGGACGATGATTCCACGGGCGGTCGGGCGGCCTTTCCGTCGTCACGTCGCCTGTGGCGCGAGAGGAGCGACACCGTGGACCCGTCACCGTTCGAGGAGCGTGCCCTGCGGACCCGAGGAGGCGACGCCGTCGTGATCGGCCCCATGGCCGACATCGATCACGACGCCCTGTTCTCCCTCTTCGCCGAGATCGTGGACCGCGGCGAGGGCTTTCCCCACGCCCCGCCCCTGACGGAGGCCGTCTTCGACGCCACCTGGGTGACCCCCGTGACCCTGACGGTGGTGGCCCGCCTCGACGGTGTCGCCGTCGGGGCGTACTACCTGAAGCCGAACTTCCCCGGACGCGCCGCGCACATCGCCAACGCCGGCTACGCCGTGGCCGGCGCCCGTCGCCGCACCGGGGTCGGTCGCCTGCTCGTGGAGGACTCGGTCCGGCGTGCCCCTCTCCTCGGATTCGACGCCATCCAGTTCAACCTGGTCTTCGTGGGCAACCCGGCCCGGGCCCTCTACGAGGAGCTGGGCTGGCGCCAGATCGGCCACCTCCCCGACGCCGTCGACGGTGAGGATGCCGTCATCTACTGGCGGCGGGTCGGCTGACCCGGGGAGGTCAGACGTTGACGGGGAGCCGCCGAGGCGTCTTCGGAGTGATCGAGTCGTGGCGGACGGTGGCCCAACGGAGGCGCACCATCAGCCGGACCACCCACCAGGCCGGGTCGATCTCGCCCTTGGCCAGCGAGAGCCGGCTCGACGTGGTCGCCGCGTGGTGGTTGTTGTGCAGGCCCTCGCCGGCGACGAGCCACGCCAACCACTGGTTGTTGGTGGCCAGATTGTCGTAGGGACGTCGGCCCCAGTGGTGCCCGACGGCGTTGATGGCGCCGTTGCCCACCAGGTAGAAGACGGTGTGGACGACCGAGGCGATGAGGGCGACCTCCCAGCCGCCGACGACGACGAGGAGTCCGATCCCGATCCCGAGGCCGAGCAGGCTGTGGTCGAACAGGATCCGGTCGAAGCGGTCGGGTGGCAGGTCACGGGCGTACCGCGAGACCTCCTGGGGATCGCGCGCCACCTTCCGGTACAGGGCGACGTTGGTCCACTGGACCCTGGCGTACCCGAGGAGGACGGGGGAGTGGGGGTCGCCGATCTTGTCGGTGTGGGCGTGGTGCTTGCGGTGGACGGCGACCCATTGACGGGGCCGGATCCCGGTGAGCATCCAGGTGAGGACCCGGCACACCGCCGTGGTGACCGGTGAGAGGGACAACGCCCGGTGCGACAGGGCGCGGTGCAGGTAGATGGTCGTGAGGTAGAGCGCCACCTGGGAGACGAGCAGACCGATGACGACAGCGACGAGCACCTTCAGCATCGTCGCCACGCTAATGCACCCCCGGGGGTCGTCGACCGTCGCCGGGGGCCGACGGCGACGGTGGCGGGCCGACCAGGCACGGGCCCCCGCCTTGGGTCAGACTTGTCGACGGAGGTGAGAGCCGTGCCGTACAACGCCGGACGCATCGCTCACGACGCCGACGCCCACGTCATGGAGACGCCGACCTGGCTGCGCCGCCACGCCGATCCCGGCGTCCGGAACCGGATCGAGCCCCTGCGGTACCCGGGGGGGAACGAGCTGCGTCAGACCGGTGATCCCGACGAGCAGAGCCGCGACCTGCGGGCCTCGTTCGACCGGCTCCGGACCCGGCACGCGTCGGAGGGCTACCGGAGCGTCGAGGCCGACGAGATCATGGCGCGCAAGAACTTCGCCGCCACCGGCTCGTTCATCGCCTCTGACCGCCCCCGTGCCCTCGACCTCCTGGGATTCTCGAGCCAACTGGTCTTCAACACGTTCCACAACCGCCGACTGCGCGATTGGGAGCACTCGGGGGACCTCGACCTGGCCTACGGAGCGGCGCGTGCCCACAATCGGGCCATGGTCGAGTTCTGCGACGTCGATGCCCGCCTGCTCCCGACCTGCTACGTGCCCCTCGTGGATTTCGACCGTGCCGCCGCCATGACCGACGAGGCGATCGCCATGGGGGCGGCCGCCCTCCTGGTGGCGTCGGGCTGCCCGCCGGCGCACTCGCCGAGCCACGTCGGTCTCGACCCGGTCTGGGCCCGGGCCCAGGACGCAGGCATTCCCGTTGTCTTCCATGTCGGCGGTACCGGCGACCTGATCGACTCCAACTATTTCCGCAACGGCCTCCCCGTCCCACCCGACTTCCACGGCGGCGAGGAGAACTTCCGGTCGGTCGACTACATGGGGATCCCCGGACCCCCGGCCCAGACGCTCGCCACCATGATCTTCGACGGCGTCTTCGAGCGCTTTCCCCGTCTCCGTCTGGGGGTGATCGAACAGGGAGCCATCTGGGTCCCGTCGTGGCTGCGGCAGATGGAGGCGGCCTTCGAAGCCTTCGCCCGCCACGAGGACCGGCTCCGGGCGCTCAGTCTCCGGCCCACCGAGTACGTCCGCCGCCAGGTCCGTTTCACGCCGTACCCGACCGAGGACGTGGGCTGGATCATCGAGCAGAGCGGCCCGGAGCTGTGCATGTTCTCCTCCGACTATCCCCATGTCGAGGGGGGGCGCCGGCCCATCGAGCGATTCGAGGCATCACTGGTGGGCATCGACGACGATGTCAAGCGGCGCTTCTACGCCGACAATTTCCTCGATCTCATGGGGACGGCCGTCGCCGCCCTGGCGTCCTGATCCCGACCTCGTCGCCCCCCCGACGATCAGATGGCCGCCGCTTCGAAGGCCGGGCTCGGTCCGGCAGTGACGAACTTCTCGATGGCCGCCGGTGCGACGGACCGGGCGAAGAGGAATCCCTGGGCCCGGTCGCAGTCGAGGTCCTCGAGGATCCGGAGCTGTCGTTCGGTCTCCACCCCCTCGGCGACCACCATCAACTCGAGCGCGTGCGCCAGGCTGATGATGGCCGCCACGATGGCCAGATTGCCGGTCACGTTTTCCATGTCGTCGATGAACGACTTGTCGATCTTGACGAAATCGAGGGGGAACTGTCGCAGGTAGGCCAGGGAGGAGTATCCGGTGCCGAAGTCGTCCAGGCCCACCTGGACACCGACGTCGCGAAGTCCCCGCAACCCGGTGATGGCCGAGTTGGACGCCTCCATGAGGACCCTCTCGGTCACCTCGAGCTGGAGGTTGGTCGGATCCACCCCGTGGGCGTCGAGCTGGTCGACGACGGATCTCTGGAACCCGACGTCGGCCAGGTGACGGGCGGTGACGTTGATCGCCACCTCGACGAACTGGGTGCCGGCCAACCGGATGCGCCAACCGCTCACCTGCTTGATGGCGTCGGCGAGCACCCGCTCGTCCATGGCGATGAGCAGACCCGACTCCTCGGCCACGTCCAGGAAGGCATCGGGCTGGAGCAACCTGTTGGTGTTGGGGTCACGCAGGCGGACCAGGGCCTCGGAGCCGACGGCACCGCCGGTGCCCAGGTCGATGATCGGCTGGTACTCGACCACGAGCCCACCCTCGTCCAGAGCACGGCGAAGCATGCGCTCGGTCACGAGCCGGCCCACCGCCTTGGTCTTGAGCTCCTCGTCGAAGACCTCGGCCCGGTCCCGACCGCGGTCCTTGGCCCGGTAGAGCGCCAGATCGGCCTCCCGCAGGAGGTCCTCGCCGGCGCGTTGGGAGTCGGCGGTGGACGCCAGGCCGACGCTCAGGGTGCAGACGAACTCCTCCATGCCCACCCGGAACGGTTCCCGCCCGGCGTCGATGATCCGCTTGGCCAGTTCCCGCGCGGCCGCCTCGTCGACCATGTTCTCGGCCACGATGACGAACTCGTCACCTCCCAGGCGGGCCAGGGTGTCTGCCGGACGGATGTGGTGGGTGAGCCTTTCCGCCATCTTCAGCAGGATGGCGTCCCCCACCCGGTGCCCGAGCGAGTCGTTCACCACCTTGAAGCGGTCCAGGTCGACGTACAGAACGGCCAGGACACCGTTGCCGCGCTCCATCCGGCGGAGCCCTTGGCGCAGCCTGTCCATGAGGACGGTCCGGTTCGCCACTCCAGTCAGGGGGTCGGTGGACGCCTCGTGCTTCAGGGCCATCGTGAGCTGATGGCGTTCACTCACGTCGCGCAGTGACGACAGGACGAGCCCCGAACCGATTGGTCCGATCGGGCGTGACCGCGTCTCGATCCAGCGGTAGGACCCGTCCCGGCAGAGGAACCGGAAGGTCGCCGCCGCATGCTCGGTCCCGTCAGACAGCTCGTCACGGCTCTCGTGGAGGGAGGAGATGTCGTCGAGGTGGACGAATTCGTCCTCGTTGCGGCCGACCAGATCGGCAGGCTCCCATCCGAACAGGTTCAGGCAGCCGGGCGAGACGTAGCGGACGACCCCGTACTGGCTTGTCACCACGTGGACGTCCGGTGAGGCCAAGACGAGAGATTCGTAGTCGACGAAGCCGCTCGGCATCGGCGCCGGCGGATCGGTGACGTCCGGTGATCGTTCCAATTCGCCATCTCCCGTGCGATCCGAAAGCTCCCGCTTTCACGGAGGCTCTGTTGTTCGCGGGGTCCGGACGAACGTTCGCGAGGTCTGGACGAACCGGTCAGATTTGACCTTGTTTCTAAGATACCCGCAGGTAACGGGCCGGAACAAGGATATGCGGCGTAGATCACAGACAGTGGTGGCCGCCGCCGACGGCGGTCTCCTTCCGAGGCTCGCCGGTGGTCGTGCCGGTCGCCTCCGACTCGGTGATCGGTCCGACGCCCGCTCCCGCCGGTGCACCGCCTCGTTCCGAGTTCCTCGTCTACAGTTGTCTCTGAAGGGCTCGGTCTCCATCTGGGCCCGGGGTGCGTGCAATCCGGTCCCCGTTGACTCCTGCCCCTGTTCGAAGGAAGGCAGTCGATGCGCGCCCACCATGCGACACACCGGGACGGGACGAGCGGTGCGGTTTGCGAGCGGAACTGAGCCGTGGCCGGTGAGCGACTACATCGCATCCTGGAACTTCTGTCGGCGGGGGGTCAGACGGAAAAGGGGAGCGCCCGCCTGTGCGATGTCTGCGCCGAGGTCGCGGCCATGAACGGTGCCGGGATCATGCTCATGTCCGAGGACGTGGCGCTCGGTTCGGTGTGCACCACCAACGAAGTGAGCGCGCTGATCGAGGAGCTGCAATTCTCGTTGGGGGAGGGTCCCTGCGTCGATGCGTACGGCGAAGGCCGGCCGGTCCTCGAGCCCGACCTGGCCGACCCCGAGACCCCCCGCTGGTTGGCGTTCTCGCCCCCGGCGCTGGCCGCCAACGTCCGGGCCGTGTTCGGCTTTCCCCTCCAGGTGGGAGCGGTCCGCCTCGGCGCCCTCAACCTGTACCGCGACCGCCCGGGACCGCTCGGCGACGATCAGCACGCCGACGCGCTAGTCATGGCCGACGTGGCCGCCCGGGTCGTCCTGGCCATGCAGGCCAACGCTCCGCTGGACGCCGTGGCCGAGGAGCTCGAGGCGGGGGCCAATTTCCACCTGGTCGAGCACCAGGCGTCGGGCATGGTGGCCGCCCAGCTCGGCGTCAGCGTGGGTGAGGCCCTGGTCCGGTTGCGGGCCTACGGCTTCAGTCACGACCTGGATCTCATCGAGGTGGCCGAAGCCGTCGTGGACCGGCGGCTGCGCTTCGATTCGTCGTAGCGGGCGCCCCCGGGACGGCCCGGTGAGGGCCGCCTCCGGGGTGACCACAGGAGTAATGTTCTGGGCCGAAGCCGGCCCTTCGAGCCCGGGGTCCTGGCAGGCCCCGGTAGGGGAGGTCCTCATGCAAGGATCCACGAAAGAAGCCCTTCTGGCCCAGACCTTCGTCGACCTCGTCGACACCCTCGTCGAAGACTTCGACGTCGTCGATCTCCTGACGTTGGTGGCCGACCGGTGCGTGGAGGTTCTGGACATCACCGCCGCCGGATTGATGCTGGTCGCCCCGGAGGGGGACCTCCGGGTGGTCGCCTTCTCCAGCGAGGCAGTCCGCGTGGTCGAGCTCTTCGAGTTGCAGGCCGAGGAGGGCCCGTGTCTGGACTCCTACCGCTCCGGTCTGCCCATCGTGAACCAGGACCTGGAGAACACCGACCGCCGCTGGCCGAACTTCGCTCCGGTGGCCATCGCCGCCGGCTTCCGGTCCGTCCACGCCATGCCCATGCGCCTGCGTGGCGCCGTCATCGGTGCCCTCAACCTCTTCCGCTCCGAGGTGGGCGACCTGGGGGAGTTCGACCTCCTCGCCGCTCAGGCCCTGGCCGACGTGGCCACCATCGCCATCCTCCACCACCGCGCCGCCAATGAGGCCCAGCTGGTGAACGAGCAGCTCACGTTGGCCCTCAACAGCCGCATCATCATCGAGCAGGCCAAGGGTGTCCTGGCCGAGCGGTCCGGGCTCGACATGGACCACGCCTTCGCCCGGATGCGAAAGCACGCCCGTGACCACAATCTCCGCCTCGTCGACGTCGCCCACGGTGTGGTGGAGGGCACGCTGACGATCGAGACGTTGATCCCCCAGTCCAAAGGCGGGGCCTGAGCGGTTCCCCGGGGCGGTGGCGGGGACCGCTACCTTGGCCGCCATGACCGAGGTGGCGAAGCGCTACGGGGCTGTGGCCCGGGGATTCGCCGTTCGTCTCGAGGGTGTCGTGCCGGACGCCTGGCCGATCGTCACGCCGTGCGCCGACTGGACGGTCAGAGATCTCGTGGCCCATGTCACCACGACCCACCGACGGGTGATCGCCACGCTGGACGGAACGGACCCGGTCGACGTGGATCTCGACGCCGACCTCGTCCCACAGTGGCACGCCGCCACGGGCACGGTCACGCAAGCTCTCGATGACCGGCCCCGGGCATCGACGCTCGTCGGCGGGATGTTCGGCGAGCAGACGTTCGAATCGCTCGTCGGCCGCCTGGTGTGCTCCGACACGCTCATCCACACCTGGGACCTGGCCCGGGCCACGGGACAGGACGAGACCCTCGATCCCGGGGCCGTGGCGAAGGCCCTGGAGTCACTGACCCCCCTCGACGACGCCATCCGCCGCCCCGGCGGCTTCGGACCGAAGATCGCCCCCGCCCCGGGAGCCGACGCGCAGACCCGGTTCCTGAACTTCTGCGGCCGGGCCCCGTGATCTCTCGACCCGGCTTTCCGACGACCAGCACATCCCGTTGGTCGGAGAGAATGGGTCCGTGAGAGCGCACCCGCCCGCCGTGATCCCCGTGGGCGACCCAAGACGGCCACTGATCGGACGCGCCGCTTTCGGTACCCTGCTGGTCTCGGCCGCCTTCTTCCTGTTCACCGCCACCAAGCAGATGAAGCCGGTCTATGTCCACGCTCCCTGGCTGAACGACCCGTACGACACGGTCTTCTCCTTCACGATGTTCTTCGTCCCTCTGGTCGCCGGCATCCTCGTGGTCCAGGTCTCGCTGTGCCGAAAGTCCGAGCCACTGCCGGTGGCGCGAGTGGTGAACGTCCTCCGTGGATGCCGTGTCGCCGTCGGCGCCATCATGGTCGAGTTGCTGACGGCCTGGGTGTCGGTTGCCGTCGGAGCGAATCGATCCGACTGGACCGGTGACGCCACGGGTCTCCTTCTGGCCCTCCTCGTCCTCTGCACCACGGCGACCAGCAGGGTCATCGCCGATCTCCATCGTGCCCCTCGGTTCCCGAGCCCCGACGCGACGCCGACCACCGCGAGCCCCGACTGGCTCGCCGACGCCGTCACCGTCGCCCGGCGCGAGAGTCGTTGGCTCGGTCCGCTCCGGCGCCCCGTGTTGATGGTGCTGGACGGGGCGGACCGGACGGTGGTGCGGACGGTCCGGCGGCACCCGCTCGGTGCGGCCGTGGCGTCGAGCGCGACGTTCGCCGTGACGGTCTTCGGCTGGCAATCGCTTCGCGAAGGGTATTCACCGGCGCTGACGGTGCTGTCGTTGGGTCTGGGGTTCTGCGGCATGTTCGCCTTCCTCGTCCTCGCCGGCTCGTATCTCGGCGTCGTCCGCAGTCAGAACCCTCTCCACGGTGTGCCACGGCGCCTGCTCGACGCCAGCGTTGTCGGCAGCATCGTGGCGATCGCCGCACTGGCCTTCCGCGACTCCCTGTGGTGGATCGTCGGGAGCGACACCACGGCTGCCGGCGCAGCCCGGTTGGCGACCATGGTCGGGGGTGGCTGCCTCGCCGCCTTCGCCCTGGTCCTCGTGGCGGAGACACTTCTGCGCTCCCACCCCCGATCCGCTCACTGACCGAAAGGGTCAGGGGCCGCCGGACACCGGTCGTCCACCGCTGCGACGGGGCGGTCCGCAGTGGGTCGATGTCGCTGATAACCGGGAATCCCTTGTCGTAAGAGTGGCCTGGTCAGTGGTCATCATTCACAGAGGCTCGATGAGAGATCCCGGTGAAGCGGAGTTCGAGACGTTCCTGCTCAGGACGACGGAGCCGTTGCTCGGTGCCCTGGCCGAGAACGGAGGCCCGACCAGCACGCAGGCTCTGCTCGCCAGCAGCCCGGCCATCGATCACGGAGGTGCGAGTGCCGACGGTTGCCCGACCACGGACCAACGCGGTCAGGCCCGACCCGACGAGGCCGGGGACAACGGGTCGTGTGACATCGGGGCCTACGAGTCCCAAGGAGTCTCGTAGGGGCAATCGAATCTAGCCCGTAATCACGTTGTGAACAGTCGCCACCATCGGCTCCTTGAGGCCGACTCCGAGTTCGGTCAGGATCGGCATAAGAGCCGGTCCGAAGGCGTCGAACTCCTCCTGTGATTCCCAGATATCGAAAACCTGGATCTCACCGTTCGATTCCAATGCGCAGTGGTAGGTGCGTCCCTTTGGCTTGCCCGCTCCGGCTGCCTCAAGCTGCTTGATCGCGCTGCCGTACTTCTCCGGTGTGAATCCTTCGTGCACGAAGTAGATCCCAAGTGCCACTCTGTACCACCTCTCTGCGTACTCGCCGCAATGTTGACGCTTCGGCCAGACCGCGTTGGATATGACCCACTCGGACCATAGTTCTCGGTGAAGACTGAATGTCGACTGGTCGGGTGGAGTCGGAATTGTCGCCCCCGAGTGTCTCTGAACGCCGGTTGGACGGGCCAGTACGGGACCCACGGGCTAGGCCGAGAGCCATTTGATCTCCGTCCTATGCGTCGCTGCCCTAGGGTGAGTCGATGTTCCGTCAAGTTGTGGTCTATCAATGGGCCGATGGAGTCTCACCGGAGTCAAAGCAGGCGTTTCGTGAGGCTCTCGATCGGATGCGTGCCATACCGGCGATGCTCGCCATGACGTGCGGCGATGACGCGGGGCACTTCGATGACAACTTCGACTTCGTGGTGGTTGCTGACTTCGCAGACTTCGCCTCTGCCCGTCGTTACGTCGCCCACCCCCTTCATCAGGCCTATGTCCGTGATCACGCAAGCAAGGTCATCGGACAACGAATCATCGTGCAGCATGACTGGGTTGCGCCGGACCATTGAGATCGAGAGGAACGAATTCGTGTCACGCCTGCTGATACTCACAAATCCGGATTGCCCCGTCTCCGTATCTCGTATTGCTTGAGGGCGGGTCTCCCACAATGCCGCTACGGGTCGCAGAATGTCGCCGCCTGGATGGTGGCGCCACATAGGCAAAGTCTGGAACGGCGGATCGGCAACGTCGTCCGGATGCGGATGCTGGCACCCTGTTCGACGAAATCACTCCCGAGGTCGCCACTACCCCCATCACGGGGCGGACTCTTCGGCGACGGGGGGGTGAGCGCCTATCGAGGACGCGGGTGCGGACCGCTGGCACCAGAGCTACTGAGGCGCTCCTGCCGTCATCTGGGCCAACATCTGTTCCAGCACCGCCTGGTCTGGACCGACGAACGGTTGCGCAGTCGGTGTGGCTTCAAGCGAGCCCAGCAGCCGCTCGGTCATGGCGCCCGAGGCGGCCGGCAGATGGCTGCTCAGCACCAACGTGGGGTTCATCTGGCGGACCAGGTTCAACTCCTTCGCGAGCGCGGCGCGGTCGGTCTTGTGGACCCATGGCGAGTCGATCGTCGCCCAGAGGATCTGACCCTGCCGCAGTTCGTCATCCGAAAGGTCGTCAGCCCGCTCAGGAACCGCCTGTAGCAGTGCCCCAAAACAGTCTGAGCTGAAGAACGCACCTGACTTCTCGTCGCGGAAGCCGGTCGTAGATGGGTTGTCGAACATCGGTGGCTTGACGGCGGTGAGGGTGCGGTCGCCCACGGTGATCGCCTGTCCCGGGTTCAACAGGTGAACCCTGTCCATGGGCAATGGGGCGGAGGTACTCATGATGCCCACGCCGAGAAACGTGGTGATCACACGGAGCCCCGGATTCTCGGTGAGCAACTGATGCAGCGTCCCGATGTGATCGAAGTCCGTGTGAGTGAGCCAGATCCACTTGAGGTCGGCCGGGTCGATGACCGACTGAAGGGCCGTCATGAACTTGTCGCTCTCAACCACTGCTCCGGTATCGACCAGTACCGGCTCGGAACCGTGGAGAACGAAGGCGTTGATGGGAATGAGGCCGAAGCCCGGGATCGGGAAGCTCGATGTCAGGACGTCGATGTCGGTTGCGGCTCTGTAGGTGGTGACCATGGTCCTACTCCTTGGTGAGTGGTTGTCGTTAGGGTGCGAGGATGTCGAGCCCGTGGGCTCGTGCAGCGGCGGCGAGGAATTGGGCGTCTCGTTGGGGAAGATCTGCCGGTGGCAGCGTCAACATGGTCGCCGGCGATCCACACGTTCGGGTGAAATCCTCGAATCCGGCTGGAGTGAGTAACAAGAGGAAGCGGGCCTCGGTCGAGTCGACACGGAAGCGGTGTTCAACCATGCGGGGACCGAACACGAAGGCGCCGGCGGACGCTGTGCGCTGCTCGTCGCCGAGCCAGAAGGTGAGGTCGCCGTCGAGGATGTACCACGCTTCGTCTTCATGGTGGTGCCGGTGGCTCGGCGAGCCCGAGCCTTGCGGTGCGCGCACCTCCGCCACTGCCAGGTTTCCCGACGTCTGGTCACCGGTCGTCTTGTACGTGAGAAGGCCTCCGGAGAACCAGAGTGCCTCCCCCGATCCGGCATCGAGGATGTGGCCACCAGGCGCGACGTCCAGGGTCATGGCTGGTCGCTCGCGGGGCTCATGGCCTCGGCGGCGGTCTTGAGCTGCTGGAGCGTGTGCCGCATGCCTTCGAGGAGTTCGCGGTGTCGGTTGGTCGGGACATCGAGTATTCGAGCCCAGACGGGAATCCGCTTGACGTCGTAGGACTCGGTGACCTGCGTACCGCCGGCGACGGGCTCGAAGCGGTAGCGCCACACGGTGGACTCGTGGCCGCCCTCCTCGGTGACGAAGGCGAACTCGCGTCCGACCTCGGCGGTGAGGACGCGGCCGCCACGGGACCAGCGCATGAGGCCTCGCGGCCCGCCCCGGTTGTGGCCGACGAACCTGGCGCCTTCGGCTGGCCCGGTGGCGCCGTCCTCCCACTCGACGGCCTGGCACTCGGGGCTCCACTCCCCCATACGGCGCAGGTCGGCGACCATCTGATACAGGCGCTCGGGGGTGGCGTTGATGGCGATCTGCTCGCTGTCCTGGGTCAGCCACCACCGTTGGTTCTTCGGAGCCATCGGGTCCTCCCACGTCGTTGTCGGCATCCGATGGAAAAGCTACTGCCATTAGCTCTAGCTGTCAAGCCAAGGACTTGATAGGATATCGAACATGACGGGAGTCACGGCAGAGAGCCAGGCGCCGCGACCGCTTGACCGGCGGGCCCGACGTCGCCAGGAGACCATTGAAGAGATCCTCGACATTGCCGAGGACGTGATGGCCGAGGAGGGGGTCAATGGCCTCAGTCTGGCGGAGGTGGCCCGCCGCCTCGGGGTGCAGCCCCCCTCGCTCTACAAGTACTTCCCTTCCCTGATCGCCGTCTATGACGCGATCTTTCTGCGCGGCCAACTCGAGCACCTCGAGGTCATGCGTCAAGCGATGACCGATTCAGAACCCGGCCTGGCCGCCTTGACCGCCGGGCTGGAGGCGAGTGGGCGCTGGGCGCTCGCTCATCGGGCCACGGCACAGCTCATGTTCTGGCGTCCCGTCCCGAGCTTCGAGCCCTCCGCCGGGGCGTTCGCTCCGAGCGTCGAGATGGTCGCCCTCCAGCGAGCCGCCATGGCTGACGCTGTCGCCGCCGGACAGCTCGGTCCCGGAGCCAACTCCGATGAGGCCGTGTACCTCGCCTCGACTCTCATCGTCGGGGTGCTCAGCCAAGCCATGGCGAACGAGCCCGACCTCGAATGGGGACAGGGTCGATTCACCTCCACATTCCCGAAGCTGATGAAACTCCTCGTGGCCGCCTATCCCATTCCCACCTCTGGATCGAAGCGTGGCAGCAGAGGTCGCTGACCTCACAACCCATCGTCAGATCCGATTCGGCCCACCCAACGACCTCTGGATCCATGACGCTTGGACTGAGCAGCGAACTGGAATTGGCTAGGGCATAGTCGCGGCATTCATCCGGCTGTGCTGCGATCTTTGCCCGTTCCTGCCACGGCACGGTCGACGGCTTCTCCGCCTGCCAACCCGCAGCTGATGAGCTGGATGGCGTGCTCAACCACGGAGCTGCAGCTCCTCACGGGGGGACGCCCGTCCGCCCAGGCCCCGGCCGGTCAGTGGCCCGGAGGCTCGCGTAACGTCAATACGATGATGGGAAGATGAGGAGACGTTCCGTCTGGAAGATCGTCGGGCTCGCCGGCCTGGCCGGTGTCGCCGCCACCGGCGTGGCTGTCGTGCGTTCGGAACGTCGACGCAGGGCTTACACGCCCGACGACGTGCGGACCCGACTGCACCAGCGGGTCGCGGCCATCACGACGATCGCGGATCCCGCCCCCGTGGTGAACCTCCCGGCCGCTCAACCAGACCGCTTCCGCCGGGTACGTCGCCTGGCCGGAAAGTTGTCCCAGCTCGTGCGCCGTGGCTGAACCGCTCAGCCTGGATGACGCTGTCGAACTGACGCGCACCGGGGACCTGTGGTTGTTCCGGGGCCCGAGCGCCGCCGACCACGCCATCCGAGTTTTCACCAACAGCCCCGTCAACCATGTGGG
>Ga0209415_10004295_pt1 | contig 26211 bp, 25 predicted proteins | sample PeaSoiSIISIP2007_FD_187696 | JGI IMG/M metagenome (GOLD analysis project Ga0209415, IMG submission 187696) | Peat soil microbial communities from Weissenstadt, Germany - SII-SIP-2007 (SPAdes) (version 2) | ecosystem: Environmental > Terrestrial > Soil > Wetlands > Peat | place: Germany... | reverse complement strand
CCCCGCCAGCAGCGCGCAGCTCTTCACTTGCGCGCTCGCCATCGGAAGCGTGTAATCGATCCCGTGCAAAGGCCGCCCATGAATCGTGAGCGGAGGAAACCTCCCGTCGCGGGCTTCGATCGACGCGCCCATCTCCGTCAGCGGACCAATGATGCGCTGCATCGGCCGCCGTGAAAGCGATTCATCCCCGCCGATGCGCGACGTAAACGGCTGGGCCGCCAGAATCCCCGAAAGCATGCGAATCGTCGACCCGGAATTTCCTGCATCCAATTCCCCGTCAGGTTCCCGCAGCGTCCCGCCGCTGACGATAATCTTCCCGTCGCGTCTCTCGACCTGCGCCCCCAACGCCTCCATCGCGCGCAACGTAGACTGGCAATCCGCGCCCGTTGAGTAATTGCTGATTGTGCTCGGACCCTCCGCAATCGCGCTGAGCATCGCGTAGCGATGAGAAATAGATTTGTCGCCGGGCAAAGTGATAACGCCGTCAATCGCCTTCGCGGGCGAAATGATTTCATCCATGAGTTTCTAGTTTACGGCAGCCTGGCGCGCGGAAACTGCGATGTCATAATGGAAAATCATGCCGACGCCCTTCGAGAGCGCGCAATTGAATCTTCAGCTCTTCGAACTCCGCCGCGAGCCTGTTCTTCGCGAAGCTCGCGCCTGGTTTCTGATCGACTTCAACCCGGAGAGCTTGGCCGATCTCATTGCCGCGGTAAGCTCGGAGCGAAATGCCGCGTTTCGCATGGTGCTCGGGTACTGGGACATGGCTGCTTCGCTCGTAACCAGCGGTGCAGTCGATGCCGACGCGTTTCGCGCCGCGCACGGCGAAATTTTCGGGACCTTCTGCAAGATCCAGCCTTTTCTCGACGAAATGCGCAGGGTTAGTAATGAGCCGGAGTTCTGCAAGCACATGGAGGCGGTTGTATTAGGCGCTCCCGACGCAGAAGCGATTCTGACCCGCCGCCGCGAAGGCTTGCGAGCGCTCGCCAAAGCGCGCGCCGCGAAAAACGGGCAGGCAGCTATATAACATACGAAGGAGCCACATCAATGCTCAGCCGACGCGACCTCTTCATCTCAGGAGCCGCCCTTGCCTACGCGGGACAATCCCGCGCCGCCACCGGAAAGATGGTGGTCATCTCCAGCGCCAACGGCCTTCGAGCCACCGGGCGCGCCATGGACATGATGAAACAGGGCGCCGATACGCTCGATTGCGTGATCGCCGGCGTCAATATTCAGGAACTGGACCCCGAGGATACTTCCGTCGGCTACGGAGGCTTGCCCAATGAAGACGGCGTAACCGAGCTCGATGCCAGCGTCATGCATGGCCCCACGCGCCGCTGCGGTGCAGTCGGCGCGATGCGCGGTTGCCGAACGCCATCGAAGATCGCCAAGCTGGTGATGGAGCAGAGCGACCACGTCATGCTGGTCGGCGAAGGCGCGGATCGATTCGCGGTCGCGATGGGCTTTCCCACCGAATCTTTGCAGACCGAAAAGTCACGACTGGCTTGGATGGTCTGGAAACAATCGCTTCGCGATCGCGCCGGCCACTCCAATTGGGGTCCTGGTCTCGACACCGCGCCGTCGAAACCCGCGCCGACTGCCGAATTGAAGCGCATCTTTCCGCACGCGGACGAAGATACGCTGGCCTGGGCGTGGAATCAGGCCCTGCATCCGACTACCGGAACCATCAACTGTCTGGCCCTGAATGCGAAAGGCGAAATGTCCGGGACCACGACCACCAGCGGCATGGCCTGGAAAATTCCCGGCCGCGTAGGAGACTCGCCCATCATCGGCGCCGGCCTATATGTCGATCAAGACGTCGGAGCCGCGGGTTCCACGGGCCGCGGTGAAGAGAATATCCGTATCGCGGGCGCTCACACGATCGTCGAGAACATGCGCCACGGGATGTCGCCCAAAGACGCCGGTCTCGACGCCTTGAAGCGAGTCGCGCGCAATTTCAACAACGACAAAGCCTGGCTCGCCGCAGTCGATATTCAGTTCTACGCCCTTCGAAACGATGGAGCCTACGCGGGCGTAAGTCTCTGGAAAGCCGAGCATCCCGCCCGCTTCTGTGTAAACGACGGAGGCCAAAGCCGTTACGAAGATTGCGCCTGGCTGTTGGAGAAATAGCCGCAATCTGCCGATCTCCTGATCGTGATTGTCTGGATGTTTCTCGTTCTCGCGCAGGACGCGCGCTCTCAAGCCGACCAGGTGCGCGCGGCCATGGCTGGATCGCTCGAGCAGCAACGTATCTCCGTAAGAAAGCAGGCCCAATCCATGGGGTCCGCAATGGTGCCTTGGACAGCGCCGTCGCAGCTTTCGCCCGCCATTCCCTGCGACCCGGTCCCGCAACCCGAACTCTCGAAAATGATCGACGAAGTCTCGCAAAAGTCAGGAATCGACGCAGCTTTGGTCAAGGAAGTGGCCCGGCAGGAATCGGGTTTTCGCCCTTGCGCCGTCTCCTCCAAAGGGGCCGAAGGACTGATGCAGCTTATGCCCGCGACCCAGGAACAATTGCAGGTGAGCGATCCTTTCGATCCTAAGCAAAGCCTGGAAGCCGGTAGCAAGTTATTGAAACAACTGCTTGACCGGTACCACGGAGACCTTTCCCTGGCCCTCAGCGCCTACAACGCAGGTGCCGGCCGAGTCGACCAGGCTGGCGGCGTTCCGAACATTCCAGAAACCCAGAACTACGTCCTCAGCATTCTTACCCGGTTCTTGCAGTAATTCTTTCTTAGACCGCTGCCGATAGAGGGTAAGGTCGTGTCGACACAGGCGAAAAAAGCAACCGGCAAGGAAGTCATCGTCCTCCGTCCGGACATGCATTTGCCTCGCTGGGAGAGCGTCCTCGAAGACGCGGCCCAGGCACCCGTGATCCTGATTGTCGACGATATCGACCTCAATCGCCGCTTGCTCAAAGCCATGCTCAAGACCGCCAACTACCGGATTCTTGAGGCCAAACGGCCCTCCGCTGCCATCGCGATTCTGGAACGGGAAAAAGTCGACCTGGTGGTCGTCGACCTCGTCATGCCAGAGATGTCGGGTCCCGATTTCTGCCGCATGCTCAAGAGCGATCGCAAGACGCAGCTTATCCCGATCCTGATGACCACCAGCGTCCAGGGATCTGAAAACGAAGTTGCCGGGATCGAATCCGGCGCGGACGAATTTCTGATCAAGCCGCTACAGCCCACGGTTGCGCGGACCCGCATTCGCGCCATGCTTCGTAACAAAGCTCTGATCGATTCGCTCGAAGAAGCGGAGACGATTCTGTTCGCGCTGGCACAGTCCGTCGAGCATCGCGACAAATACACCGGCCTGCACTGCGAGCGGCTGGCGACTTACAGCATCGCGCTCGGCCAAGCTTTGGGACTTCCACGCCAGGACCAGCTCGCGCTGTATCGCGGCGGCTATCTTCACGACATCGGAAAAATCAGCATCCCGGATGTGATCCTGTTTAAGCGCGGGCTCCTGACCGACGAAGAGTGGCAAACCATGCGTCTCCACACCATTCGAGGTGAGGAAATTTGCCGCCCGATGAAAACCCTGGCGCCCGTGTTACCGATTATCCGCAGCCATCACGAGCGATGGGATGGCAGCGGCTATCCCGACGGTTTGGCAGGCGAGGAAATTCCGCTACTTGCGCGCATTCTTCAGGTCGCCGATATTTACGACGCTCTCACCACTGCCCGTCCTTATAAACCGGCCTTTACGCATCAGCATGCCATCGAAATCATGCTTGAAGAGTCGCGGCGAGGCTGGCGCGATCCGGAGTTGGTCCCTTTGTTCTCCGAGATATGCCAAAAGCCCACCTCCGCTCCGCCGGACGCTGCTCCGTGGCCTGCAAACGCTACAATGCAACAATCTCTTGAGAACATGCGGCGGGAACTTTCTAAGTAGGTCTGTACTCTTTGGGCCCTGAGAATCGTCATTAAGTCGATGGGAAAGCTGCTCGCGGCACTCGTGTGTGCAGGATTTGCCGGAGCGCAAGCTCCCGATCCTCCGGACCCGAAAACAGACTCGGTTGCGGAATTATCGAAGTCCGATCCCACCAAGGACGACAAGCACATCCTGGGCGTAGTGCCGAATTACACCGCGGTCAACCAGCCCGAGAAAGCGTACCATCCTGCATCGGTCAGCGAGAAATTCATGATCGCCGCTCATGACAGCTTCGATCCATTCAACTGGGTGATCGCCGGCGTCTACGCGGGCGTTTATCAGGCTCAGAACACTTACCCCCAGTTCGGCCAGGGCGCACAGGGCTATGCCAAGCGCTATGGTGCGACTTTCGCCGATGGCGCGATCAGCACATACATAACCGAGGGAATTCTGCCTTCGCTATTACATGAAGATCCGCGTTATTTCCGCATGGGTGTCGGATCGAAATGGAAACGAGCCGGCTACGCCATGACTCGCGTGCTGATCACCCGGACCGATTCGGGTGGAGAACGTTTCGATACCTCCGAAATCGCTGGGAATGCGGCTGCGGCCGCGCTCGCGAATCTGTACTATCCTCCCTTAAGCCGCACGGTCGGCGTTACGATGGAGAAGTTTGCGATCAATGTGGTCAGCGACGCGGGCTTCAACGTCCTGCGGGAATTCTGGCCGGACATGCGGCGCAAGGTCCTCCACCGGGGCGATCCCGAACCCGCCCATTAGCATCCTTACGGGCGAGGTATAATCGCAATCGGAAGCGGCTATCGCAAGCTGCGATCGTAAGAGATGGAAGAACTCATCAAGAAGCTCCAGGACGAAATCGCGGTCCTCGAAAACGAATTTCGCATCGAGCTCCCCAAGGAAATCCTTAAGGCCCGCGCGCACGGCGACCTCAGTGAAAACGCGGAGTACCACGCTGCCAAGGAGCGGCAGGGCTACGTCAACGCCCGCCTGAACCAGTTGCGCGGCCGTCTGCGCGAGCTTTCGATGATCGACATGTCCAAGATCCCGCATGACCGCGTGGGCCTTGGATCGACGGTTGTCGTGCTCGACGTCGATAAGGACGAAAAAATCCGTTACAAACTGGTGACCAGCGAGGATGTCGACGTCTCGAAGGGCATGATCTCCACCAGCTCGCCCATCGGCCGCGGCTTGCTGGGCAAACTCGTGGGCGATACCGTTAAAATCCAAATCCCCGGCGGCATGCGGGAGATGGAGATTATAGAATTGATCACGATTCACCAAACAGGACATTAGCATGACGTACACGCGCGCGATCGGGATTGTCTGCGGAAAAATCATAAACTGGATCGTCCGCGGGCTGGCGCTTTCGCGTATCCATCCGAATGTTCTGACCGCTCTGGGCCTGGTGATCAACATCGCGGCGGCCGCTCTGCTCGCCGTCGGCCAATTCCGCTGGGCCGGCGCGGTGATTATCGGCGCGGGACTGTTCGACATGGTGGATGGCCGCGTGGCGCGTGAAACCAATCGCGTGACCCGCTTCGGTGGATTCTTCGACTCCGTGTTGGATCGCTACTCGGATGTGGCGCTTTTGGTTGGGTTACTCGTCTGGTACGGGTCCATCAATCGATTCGGCTACGTAGTTCTCACGGCGATCGCGATGACCGCATCGGTGATGATCAGCTACGTCCGCGCCCGCGCCGAAAATACGATTCCGCAATGCAAAGTCGGCTTCATGGAGCGTCCGGAGCGCGTGGTGCTGCTGATTATCGGCGCACTGTTCGACCGGATGGCGCCGGTGCTGTGGGTGATCGCGGTGCTTGGGAACTTGACCGTGATCCACCGCATGGTGTTCACTTGGCAAGAAACCAAGCGCCTGGAAGACGCGCAGCTTCGCCCGGCGGGGTCGGCAGCGTCGGCATCGAAGTCGAAGTAACAGGCCAAGTCGCAGCGGTCAGCTTTGCGAATCGCTGCCGCACTGTAGTATGCTGAAACTTCTGAGGTTCTTGAAGCGCGACGGGTGCGCCGCACCTGTTTTGAGCGATTTCAAGAGATACGAATCCATCTAAGGAACGTGTTATGTACGCAGTCATCGAAACAGGCGGAAAGCAGTATCGCGTCGCTCCCGGCGAATCGGTTGAAGTGGAGACTCTGGCCGGCGATCCAGGCGCTGAGGTCGAGTTCGGCCGCGTCCTCGCGGTAGTCGACGGCGATTCCGTCAAGGCCGGCTCCGATGTCGCCAGCGCGCGCGTCAAAGGTACCATCGAAGCTCATGGCCGCGGAGACAAGCTGATCGTCTTCAAGTTCAAGCGCAAGAAACAGTACAAGCGCACCATCGGCCATCGCCAGAATTTCACCCGCGTCAACGTCAGCGAGATCGTCGCATAAAGAGGTACTCACATGGCACACAAAAAAGGTTTAGGCAGTTCTAAAAACGGACGCGATTCGAACTCACAGCGGCTCGGCGTGAAGGCCTTCGGAGGCCAGTTGGTCCCCGGTGGATCCATTATCGTGCGCCAGCGCGGCACTCGCATGAAGCCCGGCAATAACGTTGGTCTCGGTAAGGACGATACGTTGTTCGCAAAGGTCAGTGGCGTGATCGAGTTTCGCGACCGCGGGCGCCTGGGTAAGTTCGTCAGCATCGTTCCCGCCGAATAATTCGCACGAGTCTCGCGTGACCAGCGACATCCACCGCTTCCGTTGGTCGCGGCTCGGGGTCGCACTCGCAAGATGTGGCACATCTTAGGGACCGAATAGCGACGATACCACCGCCCTATGATGTTCATCGACGAAGTTAAAATCTATGTCAAGGCCGGGGACGGCGGCAACGGCTGCCTGGCGTTTCGGCGCGAAAAGTATGTCCCTCGCGGCGGCCCCAGCGGAGGCGATGGCGGGCGCGGAGGCGACGTCATCATGGTCGCCACCGAGCATCACAACACTCTTCTTCACTTCCGCTTTAATCCCGAGCACAAAGCTCAGCGCGGACGCCACGGCGAAGGCAGCAATCGCACCGGGCACGATGGCGAATCGAAAGAAATCTCGACTCCCGTTGGCACCGTAGTCTACGACGCCGACACCGGCGAGCTGCTTCACGATTTCACCACTCCCGGCGATCGCTTCATCGTCGCCCACGGTGGACGCGGGGGACGTGGAAATGCCCGTTTCGCGACCTCCACGCATCAAGCGCCGACGGAACACGAAGACGGCAAACCCGGTGAGGAACGGCATCTACGCCTGGAACTGAAACTCCTCGCCGACGTCGGGCTGGTTGGATTCCCCAATGCCGGCAAATCGACGCTGATCTCGCGCATCTCGGCGGCACGCCCCAAAATCGCCGATTATCCTTTCACAACTCTGGTGCCGAATCTCGGGGTGGTCAACGCCGGGGAGGATCGCAGCTTCGTCGTCGCCGACATCCCCGGATTGATCGAAGGCGCGCACTTGGGACACGGCCTGGGTGTGCAATTTCTGCGTCACATCGAGCGCACGCGATTGCTGGTCCACCTGGTCGACGTCTCGGAGGCCACTGGACGCGACCCCGTTCACGATTTCGAGATCGTGATGGGAGAGCTGGCCAGCTTTTCGCAATCACTGATCGAGAAGCCGATGCTGCTTGTCGCGTCGAAACTCGACGCCGCTCAGGATCCCGAGCGAATCGCCGCGCTCGAGCATCTCGCCGCGACGCGCGGTCTTCCGTTCTACAAAATCTCGAGCGTCACCGGCGAAGGCATCGACGCCTTGAAGCGCGCCATGGCCGATGCCGTGTTCGCGCCGGTGACGCCAGATGAATAACGCTACACATTAACAGCGTGTGAAGCCCGCAACGCTGCCTCTTCACCGCGCCTCTCACAGATAGGGAGGTCGGTAAAGATGAAACGTTGGCTTTTAGCGGCTGTGTTTGCGGCAACCACAATGGTCGGGTGCGCGGGAGGGGTGTATTATGCGGCGGCACCGCCTCCTCCGCTGCGCGTGGAGAGCTATGGTCCCGCTCCCGGTCCGGGATACGTTTGGGTAAACGGATACTGGGGATGGCGAGGCAATAATTACGTCTGGGTTGGAGGCAATTGGGCTCGCCCGCCGCGTCCACGTGCCGTCTGGGTCTCGCCGTATTGGGAGCACCACGGAGGCCGTTACCGCTTTCACGAGGGACGCTGGCGGTAACCTTTTCGAGCGCGAGCCGATACACTGCTGTATATGAATCGACTCGCGCTCGTCTCGACCCTTTTTTGCGCGGCAGCTTTCTCGCAGCCTGCGAATCTCACTGGAGAATGGGAGTTCACTCTTCTTCGCTTCAACGGCGCGCAGCGCGACTCCATGCGCGCGAACTTTGAGGCGCACGGCGACCAGCTCACGGGCAGTGTGGGGCAGAGATCCGTCGAGGGCAGCGTAAAAGGCTCGACCGTTCAGCTTCAGTTCCTGAACAAGGAAAAGAAAGTTACCGCGACCCTGTCAGGCGCCGTCGCCAGTGGCACACTCTCCGGAGAAGGCGACATCGCCGATGGCGGCGACCATTTTACATGGACCGCGCATCGTCCCGTCCCGCGACCCTCCACGCCTCGCGCCCTTCAATTCACTCCGACTCAGTTTCACAACTATTTTTCTTCGGCGATCCAGCCGGTGATGCACATCTTCCCGGGCGATAGCGTGGAAACGAACAGCGTCGACGCGGGCGGGCGTGACGAAAATGGCAAACGCCGTTCTCCAGGCGGGAATCCACTCACTGGTCCTTTCTACGTCGAAGGCGCGATGCCGGGAGATACTCTGGTGGTCCACATCACTCGATTGCGCCTGAATCGCGACACCGCAGAAAGCGGCGATTCGATCGTCGCCAGCGCGCTGAATCCCTATTACCAGCGAGACCTGAAATTCGACAAGGATTTTTCGAGCGAATGGAAGCTGGACCGCGACCACGGCACAGCCTCGCTTTCGAAACCAACCGATCGGCTCAAGAATTTTCACGTCAAGATGATTCCAATGCTCGGATGCATCGGCGTCGCGCCTCCGGCTCAACAGAGTTTTCGCTCCGGCTACCTGGGACCTTGGGGCGGCAACATGGACTACAACCAGTTCGTCGAAGGCGTGACCATTTATTTCCCCGTTTTCCAGCCTGGAGCTTTGCTATTCCTGGGCGACGGCCACGCTGCGCAAGGCGATGGCGAGCTGACCGGCGACGCGCTCGAAACGTCTACCGCATACACGTTCAGCGTCGATGTGATCCGCGGAAAGGGTCCGCAAATGCCACGCGCGGAAAACGCACAGTATCGAATGGCGTCTGGGATCGGGAATTCGCTGCCTGAAGCGGTCCAGGCCGCGACCACCAGCCTGGCGCAGTGGCTCACCGACGATTTCAAGCTCGATCCGAACGAAGTCGCGATCGTTCTGGGATCGTCGATTCGTTACGACATCGCGGAGTTAGTCGATCCGCTGGTGCACGTGGTAGCCAAGATCGACAAAAGCGTCCTGGCGACGCTCAGCCCGCAGTAGGCGCGGCGGGAGCGGAAGACCCGCCATTCTCCGGCGGCTTCGGCGGCTTTTCCTTGGCGGGCGGATGTGGCACCGCAGCCTTCACCGGACTCAGCAGCACATGCGCGTTGCGGCCTTCCATGCGGGGCGAGCCTTCGGCGACTCCGTATTGCGATAGATCCGCGGCGAAGCGCAGCAGCAGCTTCCTTCCCAGATCGGTATGCGCGATTTCGCGCCCGCGGAACTGGACCACTGCCTTCACGCGATTGCCTTCCTGCAAAAAACGAATCGCGTGATTCTTTTTGAAGTCGTAATCGTGATCGTCGGTGTTGGGCCGGAATTTCAGCTCCTTCACCTGAATGATGTGCTGCTTCCGCTTGGCCTCGTGCTGTTTCTTTTTGTTCTCGTACTGCCATTGCCCGTAATCCATCGCCTTGGCGACGGGCGGTTCCGCCGTCGGCGCGATCAGGATCAGGTCCAGGCCCATTTCCTGAGCCTTGCGCACTGCGGCCGGGGTCGGCATGATCTCAACCGAGCCATCCGGAAACACGGCACGCACTTCACGCGCGCGGATCGCTTCATTTACGTTCTCCCGGATTCTCGGCCGGCGGGGTGGAAAGCCTCGTGGGGTCATTCAGGTTTAGGACGAACGGCGAGGCGGGAAGCGGTCATGACCAAATGGTAACAGATTTGGATGGTGCATCAGTTCGGCTGCCGCAAGGACCTTACAGGAACCCTACATTTGATCCGCGTGTCCGCCGATATGTGCGTATAATGATCCGAGGGAGTTGGATATGCGTCGTTTAATCGCTTTGTTGGCATTTGGCACACTCGCGTTCGCCCAGGATGCAGTGAAGAAGCGCATCGCCGTGATGAACTTCGACTACGGGACGGTTTCCACGGCGACCGCCCAGATTTTCGGAAGCAACGTCGACGTTGGCAAGGGCATCGCTGACATGCTGGTAGATCGATTCGTGAACGACGGCGTGTTTTCCGTTATTGAGCGCAAGGCTCTCGACAAGCTGATGGCGGAACAGAATTTCTCCAACAGCGACCGTGCGGACCCGGCCAGCGCGGCGAAGATCGGCAAACTTCTCGGTGTCAGCGCGATCGTGATCGGGTCCATCACCCAGTTTGGCCGCGACGACAGCAATAAGAGCATCGGTGGAGGCGCCGCGGGCCTGGGTAAATTCGGCATCGGCGGAATCGGCAAGAAAGAGGCAAAAGCAGTGGTGCAAATCACTGCGCGTCTGGTTGACGTGAATACCGGCGAGATCCTCGCCTCCGCGCCCGGCAACGGCGAATCGAAGCGCGGCGGTGCTACCCTGCTCGGAGCAGGTGGTGGCGGTGGCGGCGCGGCCGGCGCTGGCATGACCATGGGCAGCAGCAACTTCGGCGCGACCATTCTCGGAGAGGCCACCAATCAAGCCGTAAGCGAATGCGCGTCCAAGATCGAAGCCAGCGCAACCAAGCTCCCGACGCCGACGCTGGATGGAATGGTCGCGGACGTAAACGGCAAGACGCTGATCCTGAACCTCGGCAAGATCGCCGGTGTTCGAGTCGGCGATAAGCTGATCGTGTTCCGTACCGGCAAGGAGATTAAGGACCCTGCCTCCGGCCGTGTCCTGCGCCGGACGGATGCCCAGATCGGCGACGTGACCATCACGGAAGTCGACGATGAGTCGTCGGTTGGAACCTTCAACGGCGCCGCCGACGTGAAGGTCGGCGATCACGTAAAGAAGTAGTTCCGAATCAAAACGTCCTGCTTACCGATTGGGCGGCAGGCTCCGTGCGCGCCAACATACGCGCGGTAGACGATAACATACTTTATCGTCTACTAAAAGCGAGTCCGCGCGGTAGGCCTCTGCCGGTCTGGTTGATGACCTAGCGGCAGCAGCTTTCACTATTAAGGCGTTAGTTCGCGGAGGGTCTCTCCACATGATCTACGACTAGAACGTCAACAACGCCCTTCTGCGGGTCCAACTTGAGCCCGAGCTGCTCTTGCAGTGCGGTGAAGATCGAAGGGCCGAGGTCCGGGCTCTCGTCGTGCGCCCACTCCAGGTCGACATCGAATTCACCTGCGATTCCGGTCCGGTCAAGGACGGCGCGACCAAGCACGCGACCCGCCAGCTGTGCCGCGAGCAGTCCCATCGTCACCTTCCGCGCGACCAAGCGTCCCCTCCCTCCCCTAACCTCTGGGCCACCTGTGCCCACCGAAGGCTGAAGCCTCGGGCCTCCCTTTGCAACCGTTAGCGCCAGCACGGGCATTTCTTTGGATTCGTGGTGGAGCGTCAGATTAAATCTTTCGGCAAGCAGGCCCCTGGCCATCGCCAGTATCCTTTCGTTGCTCGCTTCACCCTGCGGCTTCGCGACAATGTCGTACCCGTCGGACCCGAGCCAGCTCGGGCCGCCGGATACTTGGAAGTCCCGCACATCGTACGCATAGGCGATCAGGCTCTTCGTAGTGATACTGGTGATGGCAAACCTCTCGCGCGTGGGATTGTAGATCGTCGGACCGCGCGAGCCGGGCGCGCTCGGCTTAACCGAGGCCACTTCAAATTGCGGCTCCGCCGCGGTTCCGTTCTGCGCCCCCACTGGGACTCGCGTGATGCTCAGGAATACGATCGCCGTACGAAAAAAGGAGCGTTGTACAGCCATCCGTCGACAGAATATCACCATCATTCTATTGAACCGCGTCTCGTGAGCTTCCGACTAGCGCGACTTCCGATAACCCGAGTTTATGTCGCTTGCCAGTAAGTCGGCGGACCGAACGACTGCGCTAACATCGCCATACGTATTCGAACTGATCCGCGAGTCGCCGGGAAGCTATGCGGCGACTTCCACGTAGCCGACCGACGTGTGGGGCTCAGGGATCGGCTCCCCACCTTCCCGCATAGCCTGGAAGTGCGCGATTAGGGCGTCCTGAAAGTTCTGGCGGGTCTCTTCTTCCGTGTCGCCAACGGCCCCACATCCGGCGAATAGGCGGAATATCCCGTCCCCGTCTGTTCGATAACAACTGGATAACGTCTCATTTCAGGCCTGGCTTCTTGAGTATGGGGTCCGTACTGCTTAAGCAGGCGAATCACTTCGCGCACCTTCATCACCGGAGATCACTCCTCGCGCAGCACCGCGATCGGGTCTACTCGAGCCGCTCTCCGCGCCGGCAAATAACTTGCTGCCACGGCGACCGCGAGGAATACCGCGGCCGTTCCCGCATATGTGACTGGATCTCCCGCCGTTACGCCGTACAGAAACGACGCTAATAGCCGGGTCGACACAGCAGCACCAGCTAACCCCAATGCCAAGCCCAACGCCGTCAGCCTCAATCCCCCGCCGAGCATTAACCGAAGCACCTGTCCCCGCTCCGCACCCAGCGCCATCCGGATTCCGATTTCCTGCCTCCGCTCCGCAACCGCGCAGGAAATCACTCCGTACAACCCCAGCGAAGCGAGCGCCAGCGCCACGATGGAAAATATTCCCAGCAGCGCACCGCGCATCCGATGCTGCGTCAGTGATTCGTCCACTTGCGCCTGCATGGTTCGGAGCTGGTAAATCGGTACGTCCGGATCGAGCGACGCGATCGCGCCACGCACCACCGCGGTGTAAGTTGCCGGATCGCCTTTCGTGCGCACCACCAGCGTTTGCCCGGCGATGGTAGTCTGCGCGTAGGCGGTAAAAACCTCGCGCTGCGGAGGTTCCGCCAGGCTGGAATCGCGAAAGCTTCCCACCACTCCGACAATCTCCGCGTCCCACGGAACCCCGATATCCATCGTCACGCGATGTCCCACGGCCCCGCCGTTCGGAAAAAATTCCCGCGCGAACGCATCGTTGACGATCATCACGTGCGGGGCGTCCGAGGTATCGTTCGGATTGAACAGCCGCCCGGCGAGCAGCGGGACACCCATGGCGCCGAAATATCCAGGCGTCACCACTCGATTGTCCAGGCGAACCTTGGTATCTTCGGTCCGCACCGGCTGCGTATCCACCCACACGCCGGTTGCGTTTTTGTCGGTTTTCAGCGGAAGCCAGTTGGTGGTTCCCGCGGCTTCCACGCCTGGAATCTGTTCCACGCCGGCCAGAAGCCGGTCGAAGAACCGCAGGCAATCCGAAGCGCTTCGGTAATGCGGACCCAGCAGAGCGATCTGCATGGTGAGGATATTTTTCACCTGATAACCCGGTTCGACTTGTGTAAGCGCGCGAAAGGTGCGCGTCAGCAGACCCGCGCTCGCCATTAGCACCACTCCCAGCGCCACTTCGATCACGACCAGCGTCGCTCGAAATTGGTTCGCCCGCTTGCTGCCCGCACCTCCACGAGCCGATTCCTTCAAAGCGTCGCCCAAATTTACGCGGGATCCGCGCAGCGCGGGCGCCACTCCGAAGATTGCGGCCGTCGCGAGGGAAATCAGAAACGTGAACACCAGCACGCCTGCATCCGCATGGATCTCCTGCACGCGCGGCAGCGCGCGAGGGTCCATTTGCGTAAGCAGGCGAACTCCCGCGACCGCTAGCGCGAACCCTCCTACTCCGCCAGCGAGCGCCAGCACGATGCTCTCCGCCAGCATTTGCCGGATCAGAGCCGCGCGGCTGGCTCCGATCGCCGCCCGCACTGCCATCTCCCGAACTCGCACCGCGCCGCGAGCCAGCACCAGGCTCGCCACATTGGAGCACGCGATCAGCAGAAGACATGCCACGGCGCCTGCGAAAATCCACAGCGTTTGCCGGACGCCGCCCACTTCGCGATCCAGGAACGTTGTCACTTTGAGCGTATACCCCTTGTCGTTGGGATACCTCTGCTCGAAGTCGGCCGCAAAGGCCGTTGCTTCCGCCTGCGCTTGCTCGACTCGAACTCCGCTCTTCAACCTCCCGAAGGCGCGCACGGATCGGCCGCGACGCCCGGTTGCCAGCCCGGAGTCCATCTGCAAAGGCGCCCACATATCGTATGCCTCCGCGAGCGGAAATCCAGCCGGCGCCACTCCCACTACCTCGTACGAAATGCCGTCCAGCGTCACGTGACGGCCGATCACTCCCGGATCCCCGCCAAATCGTCTGCGCCAGAACGCATCGCTGAAAATCACTTCCATTTCGCGACCCAGCCGATGTTCGTCCGCCACAAACACGCGCCCCAACGCGGGCCGTATGCCCAGCGTCTCGAAAAATCCCGGGGTGACTCGCGCACCAGGCAGGCTTTCCGCGTCGCCGCCGCCACTGACGATCCACACGCCGGGAATCAGACCGGCGATTTTTTCGTAGGAGCGGCTCCGAGCGCGAAATTCGAGAAAATCCCCGCCCAGCATGCCCACATTTCCTTGCCCCGATCGCGGAGGAACACCTGAAATCCAGACGAGTTTCCCACCATCGGGATAGGGAAGCGGTTGCAGCAGCAGCTTGTAGACCAGAGTAAAGATGGACGTGGTCGCGCCGATTCCCAGCGCCAGCACCACGGTGGCGACCAGGGCAAATCCGGGCTCGCGCAGAAATATTCGAAAGGAATGCCGAAAATCGGATATCACAAACCGAGAATTATCTCACAACTTTTTGAGGAAGCGCTGCGCGTTTTTCCTGGGTATGCCGATCCAGCCACTCCGCCACGTCCGCCGGCGTGCGGATCTGCCCTTTAATGATCGAAATGATTAAGTCGCCCGAAACTACATTCGAGAACGGCTGATCATACACGAATCCCTGATTTTCGTCCGGCAGCTTCAGAATAAAAGGCACCAGTGGGGATTGTCCTCCCGCCGTCAACTGCTGCAACTCCGGGGTCCATCCCTGGCGGCCTCGCCAGAGGTCGGGCCGCAAACCATGGTCCGAAGTGATCAGAAGCGTGGTCGACCTCCACATGCCCGCTTGTTCCAGCGTCCTTCGCAGCTCGCCAACCGTACGATCCACCAGGGCTAAATTGTCGGCGTAAGTCAGGCTATCGGTCAGAGTAAAGTCGCGACGTTGGCGATTGTAAATTCCAAACGGATGCGGCAGCGGCAAATGCGCGAATAGCAGCCCGATATTCGGGTCCGCCGCGGTTGCATACGCCAAATCGCGGATCTTCATATACTGCTTCTGTTGCCGCTGCTGCACGTATTCGTCACGCGAGGTCTCGGAGCTGTACTTGTTGTTGGGGCTCACGATCTCTACTAGATTGTTTAGCTGCAGCCGGAAGAGAAAGGGAATCGATCGCAGCACACCCTGATCCGCGGAACTGGTCTCGCGCAGCAGTGCGGCGGTAGGATGCCCGCTGGGCACGTCGACGCACTTCACCAGGCTGTCGCCCAACACGCGGCAATAGGGGTGATGCCATCCTACCAGCGCCGCGTTCACTCCCACCGCGCGCGCTTTCTTGAACACGTTCGGCTCGTCGTGCCATTCCGCGCCGGTCTTGGATCCGTCCGTGAAGACCCGCAAGGAGGATGCCCCCACCAGTTGAGCCGTCTGATACACGCGCCCGGAGAGCAGGGACGGCAGCGCCTGCGTGGTCCAGGCCGCGGTTTGCTCTACTCGATTCGCCACGAAGGATTCGGCGCGCAGCCGGTCCAGTTCCGGTAGTTCCACCGCCGGGCGTCTCAAATCGAACGCCATCCGCTGATCCAGTTCGTCGAACAAAACCCACACGACGCGGTTTTTCTGCGGAGTCGGCAGCATCTCCAGCGGTTTTTTCGGTTCGTAGGCAGACGCTGGTTCCGCGCTCAACCCCCGTACCGAGAAGTCGAGCATCAGCGAGGGGAACAACAGCGTCAAAAGCAGCGCGACCCGGCGCGCCGCACGGACCACTCGGGTATTTCCGGTCAGAGCCAGCAGGATTCCCGCGGCCAGAATCGCCTCGATCGCCAGCAGCATGATGTTACTGGTCAAGTCGTAGTTTCCGCCGTCGGTATTCCAATACCTCCGCACCGACTCAAGCGACCGCGCCAGCAACAGCAGAAACCCGCACTGCGCGAGTTTCAGCTTCCACGGCGCCGGCGCCCGCTGCACCCACCGCCATGCGAGCCATAGCACTCCGGTCAGGATCAGCGCGCCGATCAGGGTCGCAAACAGCAGCGCGGGATTCGCCGGCCCCGTGCGGTAATAATCCATGGCGCGCTCCTGCAAGTGTTCCAGGTCGTACCAGCGCCTGAGAAAGCACAGGTTGCCGACCGAAAAACAGATCAGCAGGTCGGTTAGCCGTTGGCGTGCCGGCGTCGAAAGAGATAAAGCCATCGCTCCATTCCGTTTATCTGCTCGGACCGCACCAGTTCAAACCGCTCGCTGGCTGCGGCTTCAAACCGGGCCCGGGTCAAATGCGAATAGAGCTGCGCTCGCCCTCGGACAATCCGTTGAAACATCGGATCTTCCGGAGCCACGAACTCTATCAGCACATATTCGCGGGAAATTTCCCACATAAGCCGGAGTAAATCCTCCAGCGGAATCCGTTCCGTCACCAGAATGTGGTGTATAACCGCTAGCATCAACACCAGGTCGAAGTGGCCGCGCGCGCGATCCAGAAATGAAGCGCACTCCTGGTTGCGCCATCCCATGGCGGGAGTTGGCCTCGTCACATCTACCACCATTGGCAGGACGTTTAGTGCCTGCTTCGACGCCTTGCGCCAGATCGACCCTACCACTACGGGATCCGAATCGACCGCCACCACCGAAGCGCCTTGTTCCGCTGCCAGAATGCTGAAATGCCCCTCGTTGGCACCCACATCCAGGACAGTTCGCGGACGCGCCCGCGCGATCGCCTCCCTCACGAAGGTTTCTTTCTGCGCGACCTGTCCCGCCGTGTACAGCGACTTCTGCTCATGATAGTTGGACCACGTCGAATCCGCCGAGCCTGCTCCAAGCGCGTTCGACAACTGCTTTTCACAGCTCCGCAGCAGGATGCCCAGGATAAATGCAGCCTTTTCCGCCGATGCCTCCTGCTTCGGTTGGTAAACCGGTTCCTCGCCCGATTTGCCCAGCCAACGCGGAATTGTCACCAGGTTCAGGAACGGAGGCATCAGCCGCCGCAGCGGACTGGCCCACCCGTACACTGCCTCCGGCTCCAGACCATCTCGGTGACACGCCAAGGTCTCATGCGGATGCAATCCAAAATGACGGCTGGCGATCAACGGAAGTAGAAACGTCCGCACGAACTGCCCGTAAGGCATCCAGGCGCTGTGCAACGGATCGCGCCGCTCGAAAGAAAGCACATCGACGAACACCGGCTGGCTTCCCCGGAACAGAACGTTATAAGGAGTCGCATCCTTGAGTCCGAATCCTTCGTCGAGCGACTTCTGTGCCAGCTCGATCGTCAGCAATCCGGCTGCGCGCAGCATTTCGGCCGGCCACTCATAGGGATAACTCGGAAACGCAACCCGCTCATGTTCGTACAGACATTCCGAGAGACGGCTGGATGTGATCAGCTTCCCACACTCGGTCGCTTCCTGCGCGATGCGAGTCCTCAAAAAAGCTTCCAACGTCCCTGCTGCGTCTGCGTTCACCTGCCGCAGAACCTGATCGCCTTTGTGAAACAGCGTTCCGGCCGGATCCCGAAAGGATCGAATAGGCGGAGCGGCCTCGTGATCGGCGATCATCCTGGGCCAGCTCCGCGTCCTGCGCTATTTGCGCTTACCCCAAATCCGGTTGAGCAACTTGCGTAGATAAAAGGTCCCCCCCAGAAACGCGGCATAGATCATCTGGTAGAGAAAAGCCCCCGAGCCCGGATCGGCATATCCGTAGGCTTTAGCAGGGGAAACCAACAGGAGTGGAACCGACAGCAGCACCATGTTGATAAGCGTGAGAAGCGGTGAGGGGCGACGGCTCATGGGCATTGTCTCCGTATGGAACCTTATCAGATTTCAGGTAATTCATCGTCTCACGATTGCTTTCATATTAGATCCTAGGAGATTCGCCTATAAACAACTAAGCAAATACCCTAGTCCCACCTATACGTTAGTTCCACGGGTGCGTTTCGTCACAGTCACTTAGCGGTCGAGCGTCGCCAATTTCCGAATCTCGTCCGTATAGATCAGCAGCGCGCGAGGCGTATCGCTCAACTCAATCGCTTTCGACCACGCCTGCACCGCCTCCACGCGATGCCCATTGGCCTGCTCTGCCCGAGCCAGCGTTGTGGCTGCGCCCACCGACTTCGGTGAGTCGTGTGCGATCATCTTCGCCACGGTTAGCGCATCCGCAGCCTTCCCGGTTTGCAGGAGATGCCCCGCGAACCGTTCCATTTCTCCCTCACCCGCGTCATATTGTGAACCGGCCTTCATTTCTCCGGCTCGCTTCAGCGCCGCTTGGAGACCGGACGCCTGATACGTCTTATAAATCTCCGCAGCGCTCGGCTGTTTCGGCATCTCCGCCGCTTTGCCATCCAGAATCGCCCGAATCCCTGTCACCATTGCGTTTAGCGGAGCCCCACCCGTATTGTTCAGCAACACGACCAGCCGCTTCGATTCCGGATTGCGTGTGATGACGGTGTTGAATCCGTTAATCCCGCCGCCGTGTTCGATGGTCGTGACGCCGTCCTTCTTCGTGATCTGCCATCCGAAGCCGTAATTGGAAAGCCCCGGCGTGAACATCTTTTCCTTGCTCGCTGCCGAAAGAATCTTGTCCGCGTACAGCGTCTGATCCCATCGATACAAATCCTCAACGGTCGAGTACAGCGATCCCGCCGAGTACGGCTGCGTCATGTCGATATATCCGGTATTGATATATTTCCCATCGAAGGTCTTGTCGTAGCCCGCCGCGCGTTTCGGAAGCAGCGGCGTAGTCGAATCGTAGCCCGTGTCGTTCATTCCGGCGGGCGCGAAAATCCGTTCGCGCAGCAGCTTCTCATACGGCTGCCCTGTGATTTTCTCGAGAATCACCCCCAGCAGGAAGTACCCGGAATTGCTGTAACTGAAGTGCGTCCCAGGTTCGAAAAACAAGTCGAGTTTCGAGAAAAAGTCGATGAACTTCTCAGGCTTGTAAGAATCGCGCATCTTCTCGCCCCACGCCGGGACTTCGGTGTAGCCGGGAATCCCTGAGGTGTGCGTCAACAAGTGTCGAATCTGAATACGATCCCCCGTGCGAGCCGGATAATCGGGAAGATACTGCGTGACCGGAGCATTCAGATCGATCTTCCCCTGCTCGACCAGTTGGAGGATCAGCGTCGCCGTAAACTGTTTGGTGACGGACCCCAGCCGGAACTTCGTATCGGGCGCATTCGGAATATTCCACTCCATATTCGCTAGCCCGTAGCCCTTCTTGAGCACGACCTGCCCCTGGTCTGCGACCAGTGCAGAGCCATTGAACAGCCCCAATTCCTGATAGCGAGCGATAAACGCACCGATGGCGGCCGGAGGCGGCGCCGCAATCGCAATCGGCGCCAAGGTCAGGTAGGCAAGAGTCGTGATGGTCCGCATGCGTTTGATGGTAGCGCCGCCGGCGGAGCTTTGTGGCCGAAGCCTTTGGTTCACTGCCGGCTATTCTCCGCGATACACGACCCGACCACCCACGACCGTCAACGTCACCCGAGCCTTATAAATCTCCCGCGTCGGAATCCGAAACAGATCCTCTGAAAACACGATCACGTCCGCCATCATTCCCGCCTTGAGCTGACCTTTGACATTCTCCTCAAAGGATGAGTATGCCCCCATGGTCGTATAAGCCCGCAGCGCGGTTTCGATATCGACCTTCTGCTCCGGGACCCATCCACCCGCCGGCTCGCCTTCGATGGTCTGCCGAGTGACCGCGCAATATAGCCCGCGAATTGGATCCACGCTGATCGCCGCAGGCCAATCGCTCGAAAACACCAGGCTCGCGCCCGACTTTACGAAATCCCGCCACGCAAACGCGAGCTGCATTCTCTTCGGACCCACCGCCCGCTCCCACGGATCGGCCGATTCCGGATCGGCATGAATCGGCTGCATCGACGGCATTACCCCCAGCTTCGCGAACCGCGGCAAATCCTCGGCCGAGATCGTTTCGATGTGCTCGATCCGGAACCGCTTGCCCCGCGGATTCACCCGCTCATACGCGTCCAGCGTCATCCTTACGGACCGGTCTCCGATCGCATGCGTATACACCTGCAACCCGAGCTGTGCCGCGCGTTCCACCACCCGATTCAACTGTTCCTGCGTCCACACCGGCGTTCCCGATGTCTCCGGATGGTCCGCGTAAGGAGCCAGCATCGCCGCTGTGTGCGACTCGACCACGCCATCCATAATCAGCTTGATCGCGCCGGCCCGCAGCCATGATCCATTGTGCGTCTGCTTCTGCGCGGCGTAGGTTTCGAGAAGCTTCAGGTCATCGCCGGGCGCGACGGACATCGCCACTCGAACCCGCAGCGTCAGCCGGTTCTCTTTCAGCAATTCGTCATACAGCGACAACTCATCGGGCGTACCACTCGCGTTTTGAATGCTGGTGATCCCGAGCTTCGCGGCCAGCTTCATCCCTTCGATCAGCGCGACCAGCTTCCGCTCCCGCGTTGGTAGAGGAATGAGTCGCGTAACCACGCTTTGCGCCGTCTCTTTCAAACATCCCGTCGGCCGTCCTTGCGAATCTTTCACGATTTCGCCGTACCCTGGAAATTTCGTCGCGCCATTGATGTCCGCCGCACGCAGCGCTGCCGAATTGACCCATCCCGTGTGCCCGTCGAACGCTTTCAAATACACCGGACGGTTTGGCACGATCTTGTCAAGATCCTCTTTGGACGGCAGCCGGTTTCCCGGAAACCAGTTGTACTCCCACCCCGCGCCGGTGATCCACTTCTCGTCCGGATGCGCTTTCGCATACGCCGCAATCCGCTTTTGCATCTCTTCAACCGAGCCAGCGTTGAACAGATCGACCTGAAACAGCCCCAGCGATCCATTCAGAAAGTGGATATGTGCATCGTTGAATCCCGGCGAAGCCAGCCGCCCCTTTAAATCGATCACCTGCGTCTTCGTGCCGATCTGTTTCTGAACGGCGCCGTTCGAACCCACCTCCACAATCGTCGAGCCTGCAATCGCCAGCGCCTCCGCCCAAGGATTCTGCGGATCACCGGTCCAGATGTGGCCGTTCCGCAGCACTAGGTCGGCATCGGCCGCACGCAAAACAAAGCTCACGAACAGGAGAGCTTTATAATTAAGACACATGTCCGCTAGTATGACGCTCGATGCCGCGATCGCCAAGTATGAACCGGTGATCGGACTCGAAGTGCACGTCCAGCTTTCGACGCGAACCAAGATTTTCTGCGGCTGCCCCACCAGTTTCGGAGCCGAACCTAATTCCAATGTCTGCCCCGTGTGCCTGGGACTTCCCGGCGCCCTCCCAGTTTTGAACCTGCACGCCGTCGAGCTCGCAATCAAAGCCGCTCTCGCGCTCAGTTGCAGAGTGAATGCGCGATCCATCTTCGCGCGTAAGAACTATTTTTATCCCGACCTTCCCAAGGGCTACCAGATCTCGCAGTACGATCAGCCTCTCGCTGAACACGGCTTCATAGACATCCCCGGAAAACGCGTCGGCGTCACCCGAGTCCACATGGAAGACGACGCCGGCAAGAGTATTCACGACGGTTTCAAGGATTCGGATCGCTATACTTACGTCGATCTCAACCGCAGCGGCACGCCGCTGATCGAAATCGTGAGCGATCCCGACATGCGCAGCTCCGAGGAAGCCTACGCGTATCTGACCGAGCTGAAACAGATCCTGCAATATCTCGACGTCTCCGCCTGCGACATGGAAAAAGGCCATCTGCGCTGCGACGCTAACGTCAGCGTGCGGCCGCGCGGCCAGGAAAAGTTCGGCACCAAAGCGGAAGTGAAAAATCTGAACTCGTTCCGATTCCTGAAGCACGCCCTCGACTACGAAATCTCCCGCCAGGTCGCGCTAATCGAAAGCGGCGGCCGAGTGACCCAGGAAACCCGCCTGTTCAACGTCGACACCGGCGAAACCGTGGGCATGCGCAGCAAAGAGCACGCGCACGACTATCGCTATTTCCCTGAACCAGATTTAATTCCCTTGCGAATCAGCGACGAATGGTTGGCGCGCATCCGTGAACGGATGCCGGAGCTCCCGGCCGCACGCCGCCGCCGCTTCGTCGAAACTTACGGCCTGCGCGAATACGACGCCGAAGTGCTTACGCTGACGCGTCCCATGAGTGACTATTTCGAAAAGGTCGCCTCGGTGGCCGGAGATCCCCGCGCCGCCGCGAATTGGGTGATGGGAGACCTCACCGGCCTGATGAAACAAGAGGGCTTCGCCGAACCGCCGGTAACGGCAGAAAACTTGGGAAAGCTGGTCGCGATGATTGCGCAGGGAAAGATCAGCGGCAAGTTGGCCAAAGAAATTTTCCCAAAAATGTTCGCGACCGGCGATTCTCCCGAAGCCATCATGGAGCGCGAAGGCCTGAAATCCATCAGCGACGAAGGCGCACTCGGCAAGATCATCGACGAAGTGATCGCCGCGAATTCCAAACAGGTCGAACAGTATCGCAGCGGAAAAGCCGCGGTTTTAGGATTTCTGGTCGGACAAGTTATGAAAGCCAGCCGAGGCCAGGCCGATCCCGCTGCCGTCAATCGGATGTTGAAAGAAAAACTCTAGTTACTGCGCGGCCGACGCCGGCGGTGGTTCCTTCACGTCGATCAATTCGACATCGAAAATCAGTTCGGCTTTGGGAGGAATCTTGTTCCGCCCCTTCTCGCCATACGCCAGTTGATACGGAATGAACAGCCGCCGCTTTCCGCCGACTCGCATGCCCTCAAATCCGGCATCCCATCCGGGGATCACTTTGCGCTTGCCCTGCTCAAAGCTCAACGGCTCCGGGCGGTCGCGCGAGGAATCGAATTTGGTCCCATCGAGCAGCCATCCCGTGTATTGGACGACATACACCTTGCCGGGTTCAGCGGTCTTCCCGGTGCCGACCGCTACATCGATATAACGCATCGCATACTGCGTGTGCATCTGGCCCGGCGCTGGTGGAATGGATGCCGCCAGCTTCGGTTTCGAGCATCCGGCCAAAACACAAATTGCGAAAGCACAGAAAAATCGCATGTTACGTCGCATTGTATCAGGACAGCAGCTATTTCCCGCGTTGCGTCTCCACCATCTCCCGGATGGAAGCGACAACCAGATCCGGTTCATCGGCGCTCATATTATGCCGGCTATTGCCCGTCACGATTTGTTTCGAACCCGGCACTCGTTCGAGAAACTCACGGTGCAGTTCGAGTTTGATGGCAGCGACTCTTGTCCCGGCGGCCGAATCGGCGCGGGTTGCCGTCAACAAAGTGAGGGGCACCGCGGGCAACGGCCAGGCGTCGCGCGCTTGTTGAAGGTCGGCGTTTAGATTCTCGAGCTCACTCTGGCTGCCTTGCCCGTTACTGCCAATTTCCCGCTGTAGATCGGGCATCTCGCGCTCGATGCCCTGCCATACGACGGGTTCTTGCGCCTGGAGTCTTGTATTCAGATCCTCGGGTGTAGGATCTACCAGTACGATTCCGGCCACATCGCCAGGGTACAGATGGGCGAAGACCCGGACATGAATCCCGCCGAGCGATGCCCCGACCAGCACGCATGGCGTCTTGATTCCGGCATGCTTCAACAACGAATGCAGTTCAAGCGCGATGTGAGCGGAGTCGCGTGGTAGGGGCGCGGCCTCCGACTTGTAAGTCCCGCCGCGATCGTAGGCCAGAGTGCGGGTGAACTGTCCCACTTTGAGTTGCACCTGAGTCCATCCCTCAAGCGCTGCCCCGAACCCGCCGTTCACGAACACCACAGCGGGCGCACCGTTGCCACGGGTCACCGTGCGCACCCGATAGCCTCCGGCATCAACCATATGCGGGACGCCGTCTCGCGTGCAGCTCGCGAAAATTAAAAGCGCTGCGGTAATTACCAGGGGGCACCAAATGCGGTTCATACATGCCGTTGGTGCAACCGCACCGCCAAAGCGGTAGAAGGAGTCATTGGAGCAGCCACGCGGTCGCTAATTCAAAAGTGTCCGAATGTGGGAACGGCGTGTCCATTCGCGGCTGGTCTGCGAAACAGTAATCGGATAAGTAGATGCCACAGCGGCGAAGCAGGCGTACCCGCGGATGCAAATACCACCTAACGGCCTTTGTGTTGCTTGTGTCTAATCTAACCAGTGTTAACATTCGAAATGAGATCATGATCAATCTTCGCAACATCGAAAAGTACTTCGAACACGGCCCGACCAAGACGTTTGTCCTCCGTCGCATCAACATGGATATCAAAGACGGGGAGTTCGTCTCCATCATGGGACCCTCTGGCGCTGGCAAATCCACGCTACTCCATTTGATCGGCATGCACGATTCGGCCTGGACCGGCGAGTACAATTTCCTGGATCATCCGATTCACAGGCTGAAGAAAAAAGACCGCGATGAGATTTACAAGAAGTACTTCGGATTCGTGTTTCAGAGTTACCACCTGCTCGATTCGCTGACGGTTTATGAGAATCTTGACATCCCGTTGAGCTATCGCAACGTGAAAAAGTCGGAGCGCGACGGCATCGTGTGCGATGCATTGGACAAGTTTCAAATGGTGGGTAAAAAAGACCTGTTTCCCAACCAGCTCTCTGGCGGCCAGCAGCAACTGGTGGCCATCGCGAGGGCGATTATCGCCAACCCCAAGGTGATTCTCGCCGACGAGCCCACCGGCAACCTTCATTCGAGCCAAGCCAAGGAAATCATGGAAGTCTTCAAACGTCTGAATGAGTCCGGCACCACCATTATTCAGGTGACCCACTCCGAAGTGAACGCGTCCTACGGCCACCGGATTATCAAGATCGTCGACGGCTGGATCAGCACCGACTGAACAAACCTCAGCGAGTTTGCGTCTTCGGAAGGCATGGGTCTCAAACTCGCGCTTCGGCATTTCTCCAAAAACCCCGGTTTCGCCCTGGTCGTGGTTCTGACGCTGGCGCTCGGCATTGGAGCCAATACCGCGATCTTCAGCTTCGTCAACTCCTGGATCATCCGGCCCTCGCCGTTCCCAAGCCCGGACCAGCTTGTCCTCCTGTTCGAAACTGACAAGAAGACTGGATCCGAAGGTTCGGTTTCTCCCGGCGACTGGAAGGACTGGCGCGAAAAATCGGGGATCTTCGACGATCTCGCCGCGGCCACTTGGGGAAGCTACAATCTGACCGGGGTCGACGAGCCGGTGAAGATCGCCGGCTACTACGTGTCGGCCAATTTCTTCCGCGCCTTGGGTGTGAAGCCGGCGCTGGGACGCGAATTTACGGAAGAAGAACAGATCCCCGGCCGCGACAACGTGGTCATACTCGCGCACTCCCTGTGGCGAGACCGCTTCGGGTCCGATCCGAACGTGCTGGGGCGAAAAATCACGCTCGACGGCGCGGCGAATATTATCGTCGGCGTGATGCCGGAGAACTTCCAGTACATTCCTATGGGGCTGGCAGAAGTATTTACGCCGTTGACGTTCTCGCCCGAAAAATTGGTTGCGCGCGATACACGATACCTGCGTCCGGTGGGCAGGCTGAAAGCAGGCGTTGACGCAGCGGGTGCCAGCGCGGCGATGATCGCATTTCAGGCCTCGCTTGAAAAAACGTATCCGGCGACGAACACGAATCGGGGCGTGCTGGTAAGGACCTTGCAGGAGGAGACCGACAAGCAGAGCGGAAATCCCGCCGTAAAGATTCTCTTCGCCATCGTCACGTTCATTCTGATGATGGCGTGCGCCAACGTCGCGAATCTGATCATGGCACGCTCCACCGCGCGCCGGAAAGAAATGGCGGTGCGGCTGGCCATGGGGTCGGGGCGATGGCGGCTGGTGCGGCAACAGCTCGGCGAGACGCTGCTGCTGTTCATCGCGGGAGCGGTCACCGGGATGTTCTTCGCTCGGTTCGGCGGCGCCTATCTGCTGCATGCGATTCCCGCGCGTTCCATGGCGTATCTGCCCAACTTT
>Ga0209415_10004294_pt1 | contig 26217 bp, 22 predicted proteins | sample PeaSoiSIISIP2007_FD_187696 | JGI IMG/M metagenome (GOLD analysis project Ga0209415, IMG submission 187696) | Peat soil microbial communities from Weissenstadt, Germany - SII-SIP-2007 (SPAdes) (version 2) | ecosystem: Environmental > Terrestrial > Soil > Wetlands > Peat | place: Germany... | reverse complement strand
ATCGCGATCGACACGATCATCAACAACAAGGACACCGGCGTGGTGTCGGTGTACGTGGCGATCGGCCAGCGCATGTCCACGGTCGTCGCGCTCGCCCAGACGCTCGACGAACACGGCGCGCTCGAGAACACGATCATCGTCGCCGCGCCCGCGGACGAGGCGGCGCCGATCAAGTTCATGGCGCCCTACGCCGGCTGCGCGATGGCCGAGCACTTCCTCTACAGCGGACGCCACGCCCTGTGCATCTACGACGACCTCACCAAGCACGCCTACGCCTACCGCCAGATGTCGCTGCTGCTGCGCCGCCCCCCGGGGCGCGAGGCCTACCCCGGCGACGTCTTCTACCTGCACTCGCGTCTGCTCGAGCGCGCGGTCAAGCTCAACGACGAGCTCGGCGGCGGCTCGATGACCGCGCTGCCGATCATCGAGACGCAGGCCGGCGACGTCTCGGCATACATCCCCACCAACGTGATCTCGATCACCGACGGGCAGATCTTCCTGGAGTCGAGGCTGTTCAACTCCGGCGTGCGGCCCGCGATCAACGTGGGGATCTCGGTCTCGCGCGTCGGCGGCAACGCCCAGATCGGGCCGATGAAGAAGGTCGCCGGGCGGATCAAGCTGGAGCTCTCCCAGTACCGCGACCTCGAGGCCTTCGCGCAGTTCGGCTCCGACCTGGACGCGGACACCCAGCGCACGCTCGCGCGCGGCGAACGGCTCGTGGTCACGCTCAACCAGGACGAGCGCGCACCGCTGCCGGTCGAGGACCAGACCGTTCAGATCTTCGCCGCCACCAACGGCTTCCTCGACCGCCTGAAGATCGAGCGCGTGCCCGAGTTCCTGCGCGAGCTGACCGAACGGATGCACGCCCAGCATCCCGAGCTGCGCGCGAAGATCGCCGGCGGCGACTGGTCGGAGGACACGCAGAAAGCCGTCTACGACGCCGTCGAGGCCTTCGCCGTCGACTTCGGCTTCGACCTCGACGAGGAGGGCCAGCCGCTCGAGGAGGCCGCTGCGGCCTAGCGCCGGGAACGCGATTGCCATGGCCAGCCAGCGCGACGTCAGGAACAAGATCTCCTCGGTGAAGAACATCCAGAAGATCACACGTGCCATGGAGATGGTGGCTGCCGCGCGGCTGCGCCGCGCCGAGCAGCGCATCCAGGCGCTGCGCCCCTACGCGGAGGCGATCGGGCGGATGACGCGCCAGGCCGCCGCGGCGGCCGGTGCCGAGACCACGCGCCTGCAGCTGCTGCGCGAGCACGACACGACGTCCAACGTGGGTGTGCTGCTCATCACCGGCGACCGCGGCCTCGCCGGCGGCTTCAACTCGCAGATCATCCGCTCCGGCGTGAGGCTCTCGGGCGAGCTGAGCGAGCAGGGGCTCAGCGGCGTCTGGTACGCGACAGGCCGTCGCGGCGTGTCCTCGCTGACTTTCCGCGGCTATGAGCTGAGCGGCAGCTACACCGGCTTCGCCGATCGCCCCGCCTACGCGGACGCCAGGACGATCGGCGACGACCTGATCCAGGCCTACGTCGACGGCAAGCTCGACCGCGTGGAGATCATCTACAACGCCTACGTCTCCCCGCTGACGCAGAAGGTCACCCAGGAACAGCTGCTGCCGCTGGCCCCCGAGGCGATCACCGGCGAGCCGCCCGCGAGCGCCAGCGGCGGCCCCCACGCGGGGGCCGGCGAGCCGGCCGACGGCGCCCATCGCGCGCTCGTGGCCTACGAGCCCGACCCCGAAGCGATCCTCAAGCGGCTCGTGCCGGACTTCGTGGAGATCTCGATCTACAGGGCGCTGGTGGAGTCGGCGGCCGGCTTCTTCGGGGCGCAGATGACCGCGATGCGCAGCGCATCGGAGAACGCCGGGGAAATCATCACCGACTACACGCTGCAGATGAACCGCGCCCGCCAGGCCGAGATCACCCAGGAGATCATGGAGGTCGTCGCCGGCGCAGAGGGGCTGAGCTAGGCGGCCGCGAGCCGCCCGACCCGTCCCGGACGACGACCCAACGTACAAAGAGGAGAATCACACAATGGACGCGACCACCACAACCGAGCCGACCAGCCCGCCGCAGCGCGCCGCCAACGGCGGCCCGGCGGCGCTCAACGTCGGGCGCATCGAGGAGATCCAGGGCGTGGTGATCGAGGTCGTCTTCCCGGACCGGCTGCCCGAGATCAACCACGCGATCACGATCGCGCGCCCGTCGGCCGCCGCCGACGAGGAGGCGCCCGGCATCAGCTCCAGCGCCGGCGGCGAGGTGCTCGTCTGCGAGGTCCAGCAGCACCTCGGTGACGACCGCGTGCGCGCGGTGGCGATGGACACCACCGACGGGCTGGCGCGCGGCCTCGAGGTGATCGACACCGGCGGACCGATCACGGTACCCGTCGGCGAGGCCACGCTCGGGCGGATCTTCAACCTGCTGGGCGAACCGATCGACCTCGGCGCCGAGTTGCCCGAGGGGATCGAGCGCCGCGGCATCCACCAGGACGCCCCGCGCGTCGAGGACCTGACCCCTACGACAGAGATGTTCGAGACGGGGATCAAGGTCATCGACCTGCTCGCGCCCTACGCCAAGGGCGGCAAGGTCGGTCTGTTCGGCGGCGCGGGAGTGGGCAAGACCGTGCTCATCCAGGAGCTCATCCACAACCTCGCCAAGGAGCACGGCGGCCTTTCGGCGTTCTGCGGCGTGGGCGAGCGCTCGCGCGAGGGCAACGACCTGTGGCTCGAGATGAAGGAGTCCGGCGTCCTGGACAAGACGATGCTCGTCTTCGGCCAGATGAACGAGCCGCCCGGAGCGCGCATGCGCGTGGCCCTCTCCGGCCTGACGATGGCCGAGTACTTCCGCGACCAAGGCCAGGACGTGCTGCTGTTCATCGACAACATCTTCCGTTTCGTCCAGGCCGGCTCCGAGGTCTCGGCGCTGCTCGGGCGGATGCCCTCGCAGGTGGGATACCAGCCCACGCTCGAGACCGAGATGGGTCAGCTGCAGGAGCGCATCACCTCCACGCGCGAGGGCTCGGTCACCTCCGTACAGGCGATCTACGTCCCCGCCGACGACCTCACCGACCCCGCGCCGGCGTCGGTGTTCGCCCATCTGAACGCGACCACCGTGCTCTCGCGCGCGATCTCCGAGAAAGGCATCTACCCGGCCGTCGACCCGCTGGACTCCACGTCCACGATCCTCAAGGCGGACGTGCTCGGCGAGGAGCACTTCCGCGTGGCCAACCGCGTCAAGGAGATCCTCCAGCGCTACAAGGAGCTGCAGGACATCATCGCGATCCTCGGCATCGACGAGCTCTCCGACGAGGACAAGGTGACCGTCCAGCGCGCGCGCAAGATCGAGCGCTTCCTCTCCCAGCCCTTCTTCGTGGCCGAAGAGTTCACCGGCACGCCGGGTGCCTACGTGCCGATCGCCGAGACGATCAGGGGCTTCGACGAGATCATCGAAGGCAAGCACGACGAGGTGCCCGAGAGCGCCTTCTTCCTGAAGGGCACGATCGAGGAGGTCGTGGAGGCGGCCAAGAAATGACGCGCAGCACGTTCCCCGTGGAGGTCCTCACGCCCGAGGGCGAGGTGTTCTCCGAGGAGGTGGAGATGCTCTCCACGCGCACCGCGGTCGGCTCGATCGGCATCCTCGCCAACCACGAGCCGGTGCTGGCGATGCTCGAACCGACCGAGCTGCGGCTGTACCGCTCGGACACCGAGATCGTGCGCTTCGCCCAGGCCGAGGGCTACCTGCAGTTCGCCGAGAACCGTGCGCTCGTGCTCGTGGAGGAGGCGATCGCGCCCGAGGCGCTCGATCGCGCGACGTTCGAGGAGAAGCTCGCCGAGGCGCGCGCGGGCGCCGAGCGCGCGCCGCAGGACAGCGAGGAACACGCGCGCGCGCTTCGCGACATCCGCCGCTACGAGGCGTTTCTCTCAGTCGGGCGCTAGCCCAGCCCGATGAGCGCCGCACGCCAGCCAATCGGGGTGATCGGCACCGGCTACGTCGGACTCGTGACCGCGGCCGGCTTCGCCGAGCTGGGCAGCGAGGTCTGGTGCGTGGACATCGATGCCGCGAAGATCGAGCGCCTACGCCACGGCGAGGTGCCGATCTACGAGCCGGGCCTGAAGGAGCTGCTCGCGCGCAACGCCGCGCGCATGCACTTCTCGACCGACCTCGCCGACGCGCTCGTACACGCACGCCTGCTGTTCGTGGCGGTGGGTACGCCGCCGACCTACTCGGGCGACGCCGACCTCTCGGCCGTGCACGCGGTGGTCGCCGCGATACCGCGCTCGGACGAGCACGCGCTGGTGATGAAGTCGACCGTGCCGTGCGGCACCGGGGCCTCGCTGCGGCGTGTCTTCGGCGAGCAGGGCAAGGGCGGCCTCGCCTACGTCTCCTGCCCCGAGTTCCTCAAGGAGGGCTCGGCCGTCGAGGACTTCCTGCACCCCGACCGCGTCGTAGTGGGCGACGCCGGCGACTGGGCCGGTGACGCGGTCGTACGCCTCTACGAGCCGCTCGGTGCGCCGCTCGTGCGCACCGACATCGCCAGCGCCGAGATGGTCAAGCTCGCCTCCAACGCGTTCCTGGCGACGAAGATCTCCTTCATCAACGAGATCGCCAACGTCTGCGAGGAGACCGGCGCGGACGTCGTGGAGGTCGCTCGCGGCATGGGCCTCGACGATCGCATCGGCGCGAAGTTTCTGCAGGCGGGGATCGGCTACGGCGGCTCCTGCTTTCCCAAGGACGTCGACGCGCTCAAGCAGCTGGCCGGCAACTCCGGCTATCACTTCCAGCTGCTCACCGCGGTGATCGAGGTCAACGAACTGCAGAAGCGCCGCGTGATCGGCAAGCTGCAGAAGCACCTCGGCTCGCTCGTGGGCAAGCGCGTGGCGCTGCTCGGGCTGGCCTTCAAGCCGAACACCGATGACATGCGCGAGGCCTCCTCGCTGGTGCTCTCGGCCCGCCTGAACGCCGACGGCGCCGTGGTCAGCGCCTACGACCCGGTCGCCGAGGAGCAGGCGCGCGCGCTCGTCACCGGGATCAGCTTCGCCGCCACGCCGCTCGACGCGCTGCGAGGCGCGGACGCGGTGGTGCTCGTCACCGAGTGGAGCGAGTTCATCGAGCTCGACTGGGGCGCGGTGGCGGAGGTGATGGGGGGCGACCTCGTGATCGACGGGCGCAACGCGCTGGACGCCGAGGCGGTGCGAGCGGCCGGCCTCGTCTACGAGGGCATCGGGCGGCGATGAGGGCCGACGAGGCTTCGGGCGCCGGCCAGGCGAAGCGCACCCGCCGGCAATCCGGCCGAGCGACCGCGCCGGGGGCTCGATGCAGGCGGTGATCCTCGTGGGCGGGCAGGGCACGCGCCTGCGCCCGCTCACCGCCACTGTGCCCAAGCCGGTCGTCACGCTCGTCGACAGGCCGTTCATCTCCTTCATGCTCGAGTGGCTGCGCGAGCACGACGTGGACGACGTGATCATGTCCTGCGGCTTCCTCGCCGACGGCGTGCGCAGCGTGCTCGGCGACGGCTCCGGCCTGGGCCTGCGCCTGCGCTTCGTCGAGGAGCCCGAGCCGCGCGGCACCGCCGGGGCGCTGAAGCTCGCCGAGCCGATGCTTGACGAGCGCTTCCTGATGCTCAACGGCGACGTGCTCACAGACATCGACATCACCGCCCAGCTCGCCCAGCACGAGGCGACCTCGGCGCTGGCCACGCTCGCGCTGGTGGCGGTTCCCGACCCGGCCGCCTACGGCCTGGTGCTGCTGGCAGAGGATCGCTCGGTGCTCGAGTTCATCGAGAAGCCGAGCTCCGAGCGCGTGCAGAGCAACCTGATCAGCGCCGGCGCGTACGTGCTGCAGCGCAGCATCCTCGAGCTGGTTCCGCCCGATCGCAACGTCTCGATCGAGCGGGAAGTGTGGCCGCGCCTGATCGGCAACGGCCTCTATGGGTACCCGTCGGAGAGCTACTGGCTGGACATCGGCACCCCCGCCCGCTACCTGCAGGGCACCTTCGACATCATCGAGGGCAACGTCGCCACGGCCGTGCGCGCCCGCCTCGGCAGCGACTGGCTGGCGATCGACGAGGACGCGCGCGTGGAGGGGCGCGTGATCCCGCCCGCGCTGCTACAGCGCGGCGTGCGGATCGCCAAGGGCGCACACGTGGGCAGCCTGGTCGTGCTCGGCGAGGACGTCAGCGTCGCCGCGGGCGCGACGGTAGAGCGCGCGGTGATCCTGCGGGGATCGCGGATCGGGGCGGGCTGCCAGCTGCGCGACTGCATCGTGGCGGGCGACTGCGACGTGGGAGCGGGCACGCAGATAACCGGCGGAGCGGTGCTCGGAGAGGGCGTGAAGGTCGGGGCGGACAACGTGATCACACGCGGGGCGCGTATCTTCCCTGGTGTCGAACTGCCCGACCGGGCGATCGAGTTCTAGGCTCGGCCCCGGCGCGGCGGCGTACCGACCACCAACCACGATGGCAACCGACACCCCGGCACAACAGGAGGCGAGCAGCAGATGAGCGAAGGCGGCGTCACCGCCACACCCACCGCCGCAGAGCTCTCGCGTGCGGCGATCGGCCAGGTCGACCCGACCGACCAGCTCGCCGACGTGCTGGCGCTGCCCGAGCACCTGCGCGACGCGGTGTGGCGCGTGGAGTCGGCGATCATGCAGGACTGGGACACGCCCGCCGGCCTGGTGGTCTCGGGCATGGGCGGCTCCGCGATCGGTGGCGCGCTCGCGCGGGCCGCGCTCGGCGACCACGCCTCGCGGCCGATCTTCGTCACGCGCGCCTACGGGCTGCCGACGTGGACCACGCCGGAGACGATGGTGCTGTGCGCGAGCTATTCGGGCGACACCGAGGAGACACTCGCCTGCTACGAGTCCGCCGGAGCCCTCGGCGCCAAGCGCACGGTCGTAACCACCGGCGGGCGCCTGGCGGAGATGGCCCGCGCCGACGGCGTTCCCGTGATCCCGCTGCCGGGCGGCTTCCAGCCGCGGGCCGCGGTCGCCTACATGATCGTCGCCAGCCTGGAGGTGGCCGCGCTGTGTGGCGTCGGGCCGCGCCTGACCGCGGAGATCGATGTGGCGGCCTCGCACACCGAGCAGCTCGTCGCCGAGTGGGGCCCCGACGCCGCCGAGGACTCGCTCGCCAAGGAGATCGCGCGCGGGCTGCTCGGCACGATCCCCGTGGTGGCGGGCGCGGGGCTGACGAGCCCGGTCGCCAACCGCTGGAAGACCCAGTTCAACGAGAACGCCAAGCAGCCGTGCTTCTGGAACGAGCTGCCCGAGCTCGACCACAACGAGATCGTCGGCTGGGAGGGTGCGAAGGACCTCGGGCGCTTCTCCGCCGTGTTCCTCGACGACTCCGACGCGCACCCCCGGGTCAAGGAGCGCATGGATCTCACCGAGCGCCTGATCGCCGGCAACGCCGCGGCGAGCTTCCGCCTGGAGACGCGCGGGCAGACCGCGATCGAGCGCGTCATCTCGCTCGTCCTGCTCGGCGACCTGGTCTCGATCTACCTGGCGACGCTACGCGGCGTCGACCCGGGCCCCGTGAAGGTGATCGACGAGCTGAAGTCCGCGCTCGCCAACCGCTGAGCGCCCCCGACCGCTGAGCCCTATTAACATGGAGACCCAACGATGAATCCCACTGCCACGATCACCGCCGACTTCAAGGTCGCCGACCTCTCCCTGGCGGAGTTCGGTCGCAAGGAGATAACGCTCGCCGAGCACGAGATGCCCGGCCTGATGGCGATCCGCCGCGAGTACGCCGCCGCCCAGCCGCTGAAGGGGGCGCGCATCACGGGCTCGCTGCACATGACGATCCAGACCGCCGTGCTGATCGAGACGCTCACCGCGCTCGGAGCGCAGGTGCGCTGGTGCAGCTGCAACATCTTCTCCACCCAGGATCACGCCGCCGCGGCGGTCGCCGTCGGGCCCGACGGCACGCGCGAGAACCCGCAGGGCGTGCCCGTGTACGCGTGGAAGGGGGAGACGCTCGAGGAGTACTGGTGGTGCACCGAGCAGGTGCTGCGCTGGCCCGACGGCGAGGCCGCCGGCGAGGGTCCCAACATGATCCTCGACGACGGTGGCGATGCGACCCTACTCGTGCACAAGGGCACCGAGTACGAGGCCGCCGCAGCCGTCCCCGACCCGGCCAGCGCCGACTCCGAGGAGCTGGCGGTGATCCTGTCGGTGCTGACACGCTCGCTGGAGGAGGACCCGCAGCGATGGACGCGCATCGGCCAGGGGATCAAAGGCGTCACCGAGGAGACGACCACGGGCGTGCACCGGCTCTACCAGATGGTCGAGACCGGCGAGCTCCTGTTCCCGGCGATCAACGTCAACGACTCGGTGACCAAGTCCAAGTTCGACAACCTCTACGGCTGCCGCCACTCGCTGATCGACGGGATCAACCGCGCCACCGACGTGATGATCGGCGGCAAGGTCGCGGTCGTGTGCGGCTTCGGCGACGTGGGCAAGGGCTGCGCGGAGTCGCTGCGCGGCCAGGGCGCGCGGGTGGTTATCACCGAGATCGACCCGATCTGCGCGCTGCAGGCGTCGATGCAGGGCTACGAGGTGCGCACGCTCGAGGAAGTGGTCTCCAGCGCCGACATCTTCATCACCGCGACCGGCAACAAGGACATCATCACGGCCGTGCAGATGCAGCGCATGAAGCACCAGGCGATCGTGGGCAACATCGGGCACTTCGACAACGAGATCGACGTGGCCGGCCTCGGCGCGATCGACGGGATCGAGCGGGTCAACGTCAAGCCGCAGGTGGACAAGTGGGTGTTCCCCGACGGCCACGCGATCATCATGCTCTCGGAGGGGCGTCTGCTGAACCTCGGCAACGCCACCGGCCATCCGAGCTTCGTGATGAGCAACTCCTTCTCCAACCAGACGATCGCCCAGATCGAGCTGTTCACCAAGAACGACGAGTACGAGAAGAAGGTCTACGTTCTGCCCAAGCATCTCGACGAGAAGGTCGCGCGCCTGCACCTGGACGCGCTGGGCGTGAAGCTGACGAGCCTGACAGCAGAGCAGGCCGCCTACATCGGCGTGCCGGCGAGCGGGCCCTACAAGCCCGACCACTACCGGTACTGATCCGGGACCGCCGGGCGGCGTGAGCTCGCGATGAGAGCGATGGTCCTCGCGGCGGGCCTCGGCACCCGCCTGCGCCCGCTCACCTACGAGATCACCAAGCCGATGGTGCCGGTGATCGATCGACCGGTGATGGAGCACATCATCGAGCTGCTCGCGCGCCACGGCCTGCAGGAGGTGATCGCAAACCTGCACTACTTCCCCGAGTCGATCCGCGAGCACTTCGGAGAGCGCGTGCACTACCGCTACGAGGAGGAGCTGCTGGGCACTGCCGGCGGCGTGCGCGCGTGCGCGAGCTTCTTCGGCGATGAGCCGTTCCTGGTGATCTCCGGCGACGCGCTCACCGACATCGACCTCGGCGCGCTGATCGCCCGCCATCGCGAGAGCGGCGGCGTTGCCACGCTGGCGGTCAAGCAGGTGTCCGACACGAGCGAGTACGGGGTGGTGCTGCACGACCGCGGCGGGCGGATCACCGGCTTTCAGGAGAAGCCAGCGCCCGAGGAGGCGCTCTCGCAGCTCGGCAACTGCGGGATCTACGTGTTCGACCCGCGCATCTTCGACTACTTCCCCGAGCGGCCGTTCGTGGACTGGGCCAAGGACGTGTTCCCCGTGCTGCTCGAGAACGACGTGCCGTTCCACATCCACGAGATCCGCGAGTACTGGAGCGATGTGGGCTCGCTGGGCGAGCTCAAGCAGGGCACCTTCGACGCACTGCGCGGCGAGCTGCGCCTGAACATCGAGGGCCGGGAGGTGGCCCCGGGCGTCACCGTGGCGGACGCCTCGCCGCTGCGGGAGGACACCGAGGTGGAAGGCCCCGCCTGGATCGGGCACGAGGTGAGCATCGGCTCGAAGGTACGGCTGATGGGCCCGATCGTGGTGGGGGACGGGGTGAGCATCGGCGACGGCGCCCAGCTGCGCGGCAGCATCGTCTTCCCGGGCACCGAGATCGCGCCCGACTCGATCTTGATCGATGCGATCGCCGGCCACGGCGGCATCCTGCAGAGCCTGCGCCGCCGCAGCTGAGCCGTCGCCGCGGGGCGCCGCGGGGCGGCTCAGGCGGAGAGTTCGAAGCGCTCCCGGCGCTGCTGGGCGCGCTCGGACTCGGCGAGCGCCCGTATGAACAGCACGACCAGCGCGATGCCCATCACGATCGACTGCTCGACCGCCATGATCAGGCCCGCGATCGACTGGTCCTCCAGGGCCGAGATGCCCCACACGCGCGCGTGGTGGGCGTAGTAGGGGTAGAGCGCCACGGGCGCGAACGCGAGGCCCATGCCGAGCGCGCCCACGAACAGCTTGGTGGTGGCCATGTAGGCCACCGGTCCCATCCCGTCAAGGCGCAGGCGCGCCCTGATCGGCGAGAGCAGGTGCCACCAGTAGAGCGAGCCCGCGATCAGAAAGCTGGCGTGCTCGAGCACGTGCACGCCCGGGTGGCGCACGGCGAGGTCGTAGGCGGCCGGCACGTGCCAGGCCCAGATCACCGCGACGTAGAGCACCACCGCGAAGGCGGGGTGGGCCAGCGGCCCGGCGCGACGCTCGAGCTCGGAAACCGAGCGGGTGAGCGGCCGCAGCAGCACCTTGGTGAGCCCCACGATCGCGAGGATCGGCACGATGTCGAGCAGCAGCACGTGCTGGAGCATGTGCGTGAAGAACAGCTGGTCGGCGAGCGAGTCAAGCGGCGAGACGAGCGCCAACAGCCCCGCCACGACCGCCGCCATGAAGCAGCACAGACGCCACACGGGGGCCTCCTCGGCACGGCGCGGCGAGCTGCCCGAGCGCACCTGGCGCCAGCGGCGCAGGTAGACGCCTGCGACGGCCAATGCGCCGATCAGCACGCCGGGGCTGAACGTCCAGGACAGGTTCGGGCGCATCCGCCGAGATTCTCCCACGCGCGCGCGTTGCGGCTCCCCTGTCGGTCCGGCATGCCCTGCGGGATGACCGTAGACCTGCTCCGTAGCCCGTGCGGACATCGGTCCAGGCCCATTTACATCCGCCTGCGGCGGGCGTAGCATCCATCGCAGCCACGCAAGGCCGACCGAAGGGAGCCTCGATGCAGATCGTCATCAAGGGCCGCAACGTCCCGGTCACCGACGAGCTCCGCATGCACGCGGAGAAACGTCTGGCGAAGGTCGCGCGCCAGGTCTCGGACCTGGCCCGCCTGGAGATCGAGATCTTCAAGGAGCGCAACCCGCGCGTGTCCGACTGTCACGTCGCCGAGGGGACGCTCTACCTGAAGGGCGTCACGCTGCGCGCGTCCGACGCCTCCCCGGAGATGCTGCACTCGCTCAACCTGATGGTCGACGAGCTCGCGCGCCAGGTCAAGCGCCACCGAGACAAACTCCGCCATCGCCGCGAGGCGCACGCCGCGGCAGCCCGTCAGGCGGCCCGCGCCGCGCTGCAGGTCGCCTCGCCGGCGATCGCGCTCGACGCGATGCCGGCCGACGGCGGTTAGGCGGGCCGCGGGGCCGTTCGGCTGAGCCGGCGGCGCCCGGCACTCGATCGGGGCGCTGCGCCACGGGAGCTATCCTTGGCGGATGCCCTCCCTGCTCGATCGCGCGCTCAACGTCGGCGAGGCGAAGAAGTTCAAGGAATACCAGCGCCGCGTCGCGCTGATCGGCGCCTTCGAGGCCGAGCTCGAGCACGACTCTGACGCCGAGCTGCGAGCGCGGATGGACGTCCTGCGCGAGCGCGCGGCCGACGGCGAGTCGCTCGACGCGCTGCTGCCCGAGTGCTTCGCGGTCGTCCGCGAGACGGGTCGGCGGACGATGGGCATGCGCCATTTCGACGTACAGCTGATCGGCGGGATGGCGCTGCACGAGGGCCAGATCGCCGAGATGAAGACCGGTGAGGGCAAGACGCTGACCGCGACGCTCGCGGTCGTGCTGAACTCGCTGGCGGTGCGCGAGCGCGACCCACAGGATGCCGAGGGGGCGCCGCAGCGCAAGGGCGTGCACCTGGTCACCGTCAACGACTACCTCGCCCGCCGCGACGCCGAATGGATGAGCCCGATCTACGACGCCCTCGGGGTCACGGTCGGTGTGCTGCAGACGATGCAGCCCTACGAGGAGAAGCAGCGCGCCTACGCCTGCGACGTGGTCTACGGGACCAACTCGGAGTTCGGCTTCGACTACCTGCGCGACAACATGGCCAAGGACCTCAGCGAAAAGGTGCAGCGCGGCCACTCCTACGCGATCGTGGACGAGGTCGACAACATCCTGATCGACGAGGCGCGCACGCCGCTGATCATCTCCGGCGCTCCCGAACAGGCCGCCGACCTGTACGTGAAGTTCGCGCGCCTGGCACCCCAGCTGAGCCTCGGCAAGACGCCCGAAGGCATGGACCCGCGGATGAAGAAGCAGTTCGTCGCAGACTTCGACTTCGAGATCGACGAGAAGCACAAGACCGTCTCGATCACCGAGCAGGGCGTGGCCAAGGCCGAGCGCTTCCTCGGGGTGGACCACCTCTACCGCGCCGAGAACGGTCACCTCGTCAACCACCTGATCCAGTCGCTGCGCGCCGAGGCGCTCTACAAGCGCGAAGTCGACTACGAAGTGACCGACGGCCAGGTCCACATCATCGACGAGTTCACCGGTCGCATCCTCGAGGGGCGGCGCTGGTCGGAGGGGCTGCACCAGGCGATCGAGGCCAAGGAGGGCGTCCCGATCCAGGAGGAGAACCAGACGCTCGCCACGATCACCTACCAGAACTACTTCCGCCTCTACGACAAGCTCGCGGGCATGACCGGCACGGCGCTGACCGAGGCGACCGAGTTCATGAAGATCTACGAGCTGCCGGTCGTGCAGATCCCCACCAACATGGAGATGGTCCGCAACGACCGCAACGACCAGGTCTACAAGACCAAGGAGGGCAAGTGGAGCGCCGTCGTGCGGGAGATCGCGACGCGCAACGAGACCGGCCAGCCGGTGCTCGTGGGCACGATCTCGGTGGAGGTCTCAGAGCTCCTCTCCGAGCGGTTGACCAAGCGCGGGATCAAGCACACGGTGCTGAACGCCAAGCCCGAGCACGCCGCGCGTGAGGCCGAGATCGTCGCCGAGGCGGGCCAACCGGGCGCGGTCACGATCGCGACGAACATGGCCGGCCGCGGCGTCGATATCAAGCTCGGCGGCAATCCCGAGCACCTCGTCCGCCAGCAGCTCGCCAGGGAAGGGGTCGACGCGCAGGACGCAGAGCAGTACGAGCGCCAGCAGGCCGAGCTGCTCCCCGAGCTCGAGCGCCACGTGCAGGAGAACCGCGAGCGCGTGATGGCCGCCGGCGGGCTGTTCATCTGCGGTACCGAGCGTCACGAGTCGCGGCGGATCGACAACCAGCTGCGCGGCCGCTCCGGCCGCCAGGGCGACCCTGGCGAGTCGCGCTTCTTCCTCTCCGCCGAGGACGACCTCGTGCGGCTGTTCGCCGGTGACCGCATCTACAAGATCCTCGACCGCCTCGGCGGGGTCGACGAGGAGGGCAACGAGGAACCGATCGAGGCCGGGATGCTCTCCAAACAGATCGAGAAAGCGCAGAAGAAGGTCGAGGAGCAGAACTTCCTGATCCGCAAACGCGTGCTCGAGTACGACGACGTGATGAACGAGCAGCGCCGCGTCATCTACGCCTACCGCGACGAGGTGCTGGAGGGCAACAGCATCGGCGAGGAGGCCCGCCAGGAAGTGGCCAAGGTGATCGAGCGCACGATCGATCAGTACACGCCGGGCGACTTCATGGACGACTGGGATCTCGACGGCATGTTCGTCGCGCTCGGGCAGTTCTTCCCGCTCGATCTCGACAGCGAGGACCTCGACAGGGAGACGATCGACCGCAACGCGCTCAGCGACCGCATCGTCGAAGACGCGATGCAGCGCTACGACGCTCGCGAGCAGGCGCTCGGGGAGGAGCTGATGGGGGCGCTCGAGCGCTTCCTGCTGCTGCAGATCATCGACGAACGCTGGCGCGAGCACCTGTTCGACATGGACTACCTGCGCGAGGGCATCCACCTGCGCGGCTTCGCCCAGATCGACCCGCTCGTGGCCTACAAGAACGAAGCGTTCTCGCTGTTCGGCGACCTCATGAACAGCGTCTGGACCGACTACGCGCGCATGGTCTTCAACGTCCAGGTCAACGTCGAGGGGGAGAACGGCGGCGGCGGGGCGGGCGGACATCCGACACCGTTCTCGCCGGCCGGCAGCTCCACCCGCGCCGGGCGGGTCTCCTACTCCGGCGGTCACAGCGCAGCGGGCGCCGGCGCGCTCGCCGCCGCCGCTGCGGCCGCCGGGGTCTCCGGCGGCACCGAAACCGAATACGGCGGCGAGGGAGCGCCGGCCGAGGCGCTGCCGGTCGTTGAGCAGCGCGTGCTCGACGACGAGCACCAGGTCGGCCGCAACGACCCTTGCTGGTGCGGGAGCGGCAAGAAGTACAAGAAGTGCCACGGCGCATAGGGCCGGTGCTCCGATGCCCGTCGACTCGCTGCACCCTCGCTCGGCGCTCGTCCTGATCGACCTGCAGAAAGGCATCGCCGCGCTGCCCACCGTCCACCCGGCGGAGGAGGTGCTGGCCCGCGCCGCGCGGCTGGCCGAGGCGTTCCGGGCCCGGGAGCTGCCGGTCGTGCTCGTCAACGTGGCCTTCTCAGCCGACGGCGGCGATGTGCTCAGAGCACGCGTAGACGCGGCCCCGCCGGCGATCACGCACGGCCCGGACTTCGCGGAGCTGTGCGAGGAGCTCGCGCCCCGCGCGGGGGACCTGCGCATCACCAAGCGCGGCTGGGACGCCTTCTACGGCACCGAGCTCGACCTGCAGCTGCGTCGTCGCCGCGTCGAGGGCGTGGTGCTCGCGGGGATCTCGACGAGCATCGGCGTGGAGGCCACCGCGCGCAGCGCGCACGCGCACGGATACGAGGTGGTGATCGCCAGCGACGCCGTCACCGACATGCTCGAGAGCGCACACCAGAACAGCCTGCAGACGATCATGCCGCGGCTGGCGCGGCTCGACAGCACCGAGGCGATCCTCGCGGCGCTGTAGGGCCGCGGCTGCGCGCGCGCTGCGCTGATAGCGTGGGGGCATGGCCGCGAGCGCACCGAGCGAGTCCACCCCGCAGCGGCTTGCAGCCATCCGCGAGCAGATGCAGCTGCTCTCGGACTATCTTTGACCCGGCTGGGCTGGCCGCGCGGGTGGCGGCGCTCGAGGACGAGATGGGCGCGGAGGGCTTCTGGGACGACGCCGAGCGGGCTGCGGCCGTCTCCGCCGAGCACGCGCGCGCCTCGCGGCGACTGGCGGCGTTCAGCACGCTGTCCGCCGACGCCCGCGATCTGGACGCGCTCGCCGAGATGGCCGCCGAGGACGCCTCGCTCCAGGACGAGGTGGGCGAGCAGATCGCCTCGGTGGAGGAGCGCCTGGCGGTGCTCGAGGAGCAGCGCCTGTTCTCAGGGCCCTACGACGCGGGCGACGCGCTGGTCAGCGTGAACGCGGGCGCGGGCGGAACCGACGCGCAGGATTGGGCGGAGATGGTGCTGCGGATGGAGATGCGCTGGGCCGAGCGGCGCGGCTTCGCCGTGGAGCTGCTGGAGGTGAGCCCCGGTGAGGAAGCGGGCATCAAGTCGGCCACCTTCCGCGCCTCCGGCGAGAACGCCTACGGGCTGTTCGGCGCCGAGCGCGGCGTGCACCGACTGGTGCGCCTGTCGCCGTTCGACTCCGCCCACCGCCGCCAGACGAGCTTCGCCGGCGTCGAGGTCGCGCCGGTCGTGCAAGACACCGGCGAGATCGAGGTCAACGAAGACGACCTCCAGATCGACACCTACCGCGCGTCCGGGGCGGGGGGGCAGCACGTCAACAAGACCGACTCGGCCGTGCGCATCACCCACCGGCCGACCGGGATCGTTGTGCAGTGCCAGAACGAGCGCTCGCAGTCCTCCAACCGCGCGACCGCGATGGCGATGCTGCTGGCGAAGCTGCTCGAGCGCAAGGAGCGCGAACGCCAGGCGGAGATCGCGCGCGAGAAGGGGGAGGCCCAGGACGTCAACTTCGGCTCGCAGATCCGCTCCTACGTGCTGCACCCGTACACGATGGTCAAGGATCACCGCACCGGCCACGAGATGGGCGACGTCCAGCGCGTGCTCGACGGCGATCTCGACGCGTTCGTGCGCGCCTTCCTGCTCAGCTCGGCCAACCCCGGCAGCTAGCGGATGGACGATCTCGGCGAGCTCGTCAACCGCGCCCTGCTGGAGGACGTGGGCGCGGGCGACGTCACCACCACCGCCACCGTCGCCGCCGAGACGCGTGCGCGCGCCCTGATCACGCAGAAGGCGCCCGGCGTGATCTACGGGCTGGATGCGGCGGAAGCTGCCTTCAAGCTGCTCGACGCGCAGGCGCAAACCGAGCGCCTCGTGGTCGAGGGGCTCTGGCGCGAGGACGGCGGGGAGGTGCTGGCGATCGCCGGCAGCGCGCGGGCGCAGCTGAGCGCCGAGCGCACCGCTCTGAACTTCCTCGCGCACCTCTCCGGGGTCGCCACGATGGCCGCCCGCGCGGTGCGCGCGGTGCAGGGAAGCGGCGCGCGCGTGCTCGACACGCGCAAGACCACGCCCGGCCTGCGCGCGCTGGAGAAGGCTGCCGTGGCCGCCGGCGGCGCGATCAACCACCGCGCCGGGCTCTACGACGGGATCCTCATCAAGGAGAACCACATCGCGGCCGCCGGCGGGATCGCGCAGGCGGTGCAGCGGGCGCGCGCGGCGGCACCCGAGCTCGCGCACACGCTGGAGGTCGAGGTGCGCGACCCGCAGGAGATCGAGCAGGCGCTGGCCGCGGGCGCCAGGCGCCTGCTGCTCGACAACATGGACGTGGAGCAGCTGCGCGCCGCCGTGGCCCAGGTCGCCGGTCGGGCCCAGCTCGAGGCCAGCGGCGGTGTGACCCTGCAGACGCTCGGTCCGCTCGCAGCAACGGGGGTAGAATGGATCTCGATGGGCGCGCTCACGCATTCGGCGCCCGCCCTGGATCTGTCCCTGCTCCTGGAGGTCTTGCCATGATCCCGTTCCCGGCCCTCGACGGCAACGGCCGCGGCCTCTCCGGAGGAGGTGCGCGATGAACCTGCCGATGGCGCCCTCCCAGGCCGCGCCCGAGGCGCTATCGCAGCGGGAGATCGCCGATCTGGCGCAGGAGGTACGCGAGCTCGCCTCTGAGCGGCGCGCGGTGATCCTCGCCCACAACTACCAGGTGCCCGAGATCCAGGACGTGGCGGACTACGTCGGTGACTCGCTCGGGCTCTCGCGCGTGGCCGTTGCGGCCGAGGGCGAGACGATCGTCTTCTGCGGCGTGCACTTCATGGCCGAGACCGCCTCGATCCTGTGCCCTCAGAAGACCGTGCTGATCCCGGACCTCGACGCGGGCTGCTCGCTGGCGGCGTCGATCGACGCGGAGCAGCTCGCTGCGTGGCGGACGCGCTATCCGCGGGGGGTGGTGGTGATGTACGTGAACACGACCGCAGAGGTCAAGGCGCTGACCGACTACTGCTGCACCTCGGCCAACGCGGTTGAGGTCGTGCGCCACATCTACGAGACCCACGGCGCCGACACCGAGATCCTCTTCGGCCCGGACATGTGGCTCGGTGCCTATGTCGAGAAGGAGCTCGGGCGCCGCATGCACGTCTGGGACGGCGAGTGCCACGTGCACGCCGGCATCCGCCCCGCGGACATCGAAGCGACCCGCGCGGCGCACCCCGGCGCGGACTTCCTGATCCACCCGGAGTGCGGCTGCTCGACGAGCGTGATGGAGTACGTCGCCTCGGGCGACGTGGCCGCCGAGGGCGTGCACATGCTCTCCACGGGCGGGATGCTCAAGTACGCGCGGGACGCGGAGACGCACCTGCGCGGGCAGGACGCCGGCACCGCCGCGCCCGCCGGCGCCAACGGGCGTCCATCGGGCGCCGAGGGAGTCCTGCGCGAAGCGGTCGTGGCCACCGAGGTGGGGATGCTCTACCCGCTGCAGATGGCCGCGCCGGACGTCCAGTTCATCCCGGCGAACGCCGAGGCCTCCTGCCAGTACATGAAGATGATCACGCTCCCCAAGCTGCGCGACGCCCTGCTCAAGATGCAGTTCGAGGTGCGCGTCCCCGAGGACGTTGCCCGCCGCGCACGCCTGCCGATCGACCGGATGGTCGCGATCGGGTAACCGACCCCGCCGAGCTGGACGCGTTCCGCGGCTAGAACTCCGCGGCGTCGTGGGGGCCCACGCACGCCACCGCGAGCCCGTCGGTGATGCCCGCGGCAACCTCCCTGACCTCCTCGAAGGTGACGCCGTCCAGCGCGGCGATCGCCGCGTCGGGGTCGATGTCCTCGTCGTAGAGGATCCTCTGCTGCGCGCCGTGGCGGGCGACCGCGCCGGTGTTCTCGAACGCGAGCACGAGCCGTCCGGCCGAGTAGGCGCGCGCCCGCTCGACCTCCTCCCTGGTGGGGCCGTCGCGGCGCAGCTCGTCGACGATCTCGCGCATGCGGCCGTACGCCTCCACGCACTTGGCCGACTCAAGGCCCGAGCCGAGCTGCAGGATGGGGACGTCGGCGAAGGCGTGGCTGAGCGCGTAGACCGAGTAGCAGAGCCCGCGCTTCTCGCGGATCTCCTCGAACAGGCGTGAGCCCATCGAGCCGCCGAGCAACGTCGAGTAGATGGCCAGGGCGGCGCGCTCGCGCACGCTCTGCACGGCCACGTCCGGGCGGTAGATCATCCGCAGGTGCGACTGGTTGGTCTCGCGCCGCTCGACGAGCTTCTCCGGCAGGAAGTCGGGTGCGGGCACGTAGGGCTCGGGAGCGGGAAGGGTCGGGAAGCGCGAGAAGCACTCGGCGAGCGCCTGCTCGTCGGGCAGGTGCTCGAGGTTGCCCGCCAGGAAGGCGCCGCCGCGGGCACCGGCCCAGCGGCGCTCGCGAAACGCCACGATCCCCTCGCGCGTGAAGCTGCGGAGGTTCTCCTCGGGGCCGAGCACGGTGCGCCCGAGCGGATGCTCCCCGAACGCGGCGCGGTCGATCAGGTACTCGGCGACCATCGAGGGCTGGTCGTAGGCGCGGTTGATCTCCTGGATCACCACGCCGCGCTCGCGGTCGAGCTCCTCGGCGTCGAGCCGCGGGCGACCCACGAAGTCGGTCAGCAGATCGATCGCCGGGCCCGCGCTCTCGGCCCGCACCGTGATGTGAAAGGCCACGAGGTCGTGGCTGGTATACGCGTTGAGCACGCCGCCCAGCCGCTCGGCGGTCTCGTTGACGTCCTTGTAGGTCGGGTAGCTCTCGCCGCCCTTGAACACGAGGTGCTCGAGGAAGTGCGCCATCCCATTCTCCTCGGGGCGCTCGTTGCGCGCGCCCGCGTCGAACGCGACCAGCACGGTCAGCGCACGGGTGCCGGGCAGCCCGATGCGGTGGATCGGAAGGCCGTTGCCGGAGAGGGTGCTCACGCTCACCTTCGCCATGGGCCCACCCTAGAAGGTTCACATCGATGCCTGGAGGTGCGGGTGCCTCGTCTACGCTTTGCCTGCAGGCAAGATGCATCAACGATCCCGCTCCCACTCGCTGAGCACCGCGCTCGCCGTGCTGCTGCCGGTCCTGCTGGTGGTGGGCATCTGGCTGGGCGGACATCCCGAACACCTGCCGGGCTTCCTGCGCAACTCGCTCGTGGCCGACCAGCAAACGCGCGTGGTCGACGAAGCGATCCAGCGGATCGCCCACGACTACTACCGGCCGGTTTCCACCAGCCAGCTCTCGGACTCCTCGATCGCGGGCGTCGTCTCGAGCCTCGGCGATCGCTTCTCCCACTACCTGAGCCCCAGCGAATACCAGGAATTCAGCACGCCGCCCCACTTCACGGGGATCGGCGTGTCGGTCGGCCCGAGCAGCCGCGGGCTGCTGATCGCGCACGTGTTCGACACCTCGCCGGCCGCCCGCGCGGGCCTGCGGGCCGGCGACGTGATCGTCGCGGTCAACGGACGCCCGCTGCGCGGGCTCTCGGCGGAAACGGCGATCGCGCTGATCAAGGGGCAGCCGGGCACCGACGTGAAGATCACGGTCGTCCGCGGCGGCAGCCACGGCCGGCCGATGATCGTGCAGATCACGCGCGCGACGATCTCCGAGCCGGTCGTCGCCTCCACCACCAAGACCGTCCACGGGATCAAGCTCGGGGTGGTGGCGCTCGCCGCCTTCAGCCCGGGCGCCCACGGCGAAATGCGCGAAGCCGTGGAACGGCTCCTGCACGCAGGGGTGCGGGGGATCGTGATCGACCTGCGCGCCAACGGCGGCGGCCTGGTCGAGGAGGCCCAGCTGATCGCGAGCATCTTCATCCAGCACGGCGCGATCGTGACCACGCGCGGGCGCACCCAGCCCACGCAGACGCTGCTCGCGATCGGCGACGCGATCGCGCCGTCGATCCCGCTGGTCGTGCTCGTGGACTCCCACACCGCCTCCTCGGCCGAGATCGTCACGGCCGCTCTCCAGGACCACCATCGCGCGACCGTGGTCGGCACGCACACATTCGGCAAGGGCGTCTTCCAGGAGGAGGAGGCGCTCTCCAACGGCGGCGCCCTCGACATCACCGTGGGCGAGTACTTCACGCCCAGCGGCCGCAACCTCGGCGGCGGAGGGGTCAAGCAGGGCGCCGGCATCACCCCTGAAGTGCCGGTGGCATCCGGGCAAGTGGACTCCTCCAAGGGCCAGGCCGTGGCGCTCAGCACGCTCGCCGCGAAAGTCAGGTGAGCGCGCCGGCGGCGCGGCGCCGCGGGGGCTCCGCCAAGAGGGCCGCGCCGGGCGTCGGTCCCACGATCGTGGCCGTGCTGCAGCGACGCGGCCGCTTCCTGACGGCCGAGCCGCTGTTCCCGCCCCCCCGGCCCAGCGACGGGCGCACGCCGGGTCGCAGGGGGGCGCACGTGGTGCGCCCCGCCAGCTCCGGCGCCGGGGCGCATGCGCATCCCGGCGACCTGGTTCTCGTGCGGCTGGCCGCACGCGGGGCGGGGGCGAGCGTGGAGCGCGTGCTCGGGCGCCCGGATGTGGCACGGGACCTGATCGAGGCCCTGATGCTCGATCGCGGGCTGCGCCGCGAGTTCGCCCCCGAGGTCGAGCGCGAGGCGCGCGCGGCGGCTGCGCGCGTGGCGCGCGCCGGGCTGCAGCGGCGCGACCTGCGCGAGCTGGTCACGTTCACGATCGACCCGGCCAGCGCGCGCGACTACGACGACGCGATCTCCGCACGGGCGCTCGGTGAGGGCCTCATACGGGTGTGGGTGCACATCGCCGACGTCGCCGCCCACGTCGGGGAGGGCTCGCTCGTGGACCGCGAGGCCCGCCGGCGCGCCACCAGCGTCTACGTCCCCGGCGCGGTCGAGCCGATGCTTCCGCACGCGCTCTCGAGCGACGCCTGCTCGTTGATGCCCGGCGTCGAGCGCACCGCGGTGACCGTGGAGCTCGACCTGCGTGGCGCGCGCGTGGTGCGTGCGGCCTTCTACCGCTCGCTGATCCGCTCGGACGCGCGCCTGGACTACGAGCGGGTGGACAGGGTCTTCGCGGGCACGGAGACGGCGCAGGAGCCCTGGGGCCGGCCGCTGCAGGACGCGCGCGCGGTGGCGGCGGCGCTGGCGGACGCGCGCGAGCGCAGCGGCGCGCTCGTGGTCGACTCCGAGGAGCCCGAGTTCACGTTCGACGAGCGGGGCAACGTCCTCGAGATACTCGCCCGCAGCCAGACCGAGTCCCACAGGCTGATCGAGCACCTGATGATCGCGGCCAACGAGGCGGTCGCGGGCCTGCTCGAGCAGCGCGGGGTGCCGTGCCTCTTCCGCGTGCACGAGCGGCCCGACCCGGCCAGGATCGAGCGGCTGGTCGGCCAGCTCGCCTCGCTGGGGGTGCCCACGCCGCCGCTGCCCGAGCGCATGTCGGCGACCGAGGCGGCGGACCTCGTGGGCGCGATCTCTCGGCTCGTGGACGCCCATGTGCGCCGCAGCGGCCGCGGGCGGATCGCGCTGAGCTCGCTCGTGCTGCGCTCGCTCAAGCAGGCCTACTACTCGCCCACCAACCTGGGCCACGCGGGCCTGCACTCGCTGAGCTACTGCCACTTCACCTCGCCGATCCGGCGTTACCCGGACCTCGTCTGCCACCGGGCGCTGCTCTCCGCCGTCGGGGGCGAGGAGTCCGCGCCGCGCGCCGGCGAGCTGGTCGAGCTGGGCGCGTGGACCTCCGAACGCGAGCGCGAGGCGATGGCGCTCGAGCGCGACGGCGACGACATCGCGCGCTGCCTCGTGCTGGAGGCTCTGCTGCGCGAGCATGGGCCCGACGCCGTGTTCGGCGGCGAGATCACGGGCATGATCCCGGCAGGGGTGTTCGTCGCATTCGACGTCGCCGCCGCAACCGCGCAACGCGATCGCCCGGCCGGCGCGCCTCAGCGCGGTGCTTCGGCGGCGCCGCCGTTTGAGGGGATGCTGCCCGTGCGGCTGCTCGGGAGCGGCCTCGCGCGCCAGCCCTCAGCAGGTGGCGCCGGCGGAGCGGGCGGGCGCCGCGGCCGCCGGGTCGAGCAGGAGCAGCCACGCGAGTGGTGGGAGCTCAACGAGCAGGGCACTGTCATGCGCGGGGAGCGCAGCGGCTCGACGCTTGCGCTGGGCGATCCGATCGCGGTGCGCGTGGCCACGGTGGACGCGGTGCGTGGGCGCGTGGACCTGCTTGCCGCCGGCTAGGCTCGACCGATGGCCAAGGGAAAGGGCAAGCGCAAGATCGGCGCCGGGGACGTCGCGTCCAACCGTTACGCCTCGCACCGCTACGAGCTGATAGAGCGACTGGAGTGCGGCATCGCGCTGCAGGGCACCGAGGTCAAGGCGCTGCGCACCTCGGGCGCGCAGCTGAAGGACGGCTACGCGGCGGTGCGCGACGGCGAGCTGTGGCTGCACTCCGTGCACATCCCTCCCTATGGGCCGGCCTCGCGCGAGAACCACGACCCCGAGCGCCCGCGCAAGCTGCTGCTCCACCGCCGCGAGCTCGACCACGTGGCTGCGCGCACCAAGGAGCGCGGCCTCACGCTCGTGCCCACGCGGATCTACTTCTCGGGCGCCAACGCCAAGGTCGAGATCGCGCTCGCCCGCGGCAAGGACCTCTACGACAAGCGCCAGGCGATCCGCGAGCGGGAGACCAAGCGCGACATCGAACGCGGAGTCCGCGAAGCCCAGCGGTAGGCCGGGCAGCGCGGCTGGCGTCCGGCGATCGCGGCCGGATCGCTCGCGCGGTGCCCTCCCAGCAGCGTCGCTCGCGCGTCCAGCCGGGTCAGATCGAGCCGAAGCTGTGGCTGCCGTAGGCCAGTATGTGCGTCTCGTACATCCCGAACGCCAGCGCCACGATCAGGCCGATGTACACGGCTCCGACCAGCACCCGGTGGCGCGGCGCCACGCGGTAGTAGGCGGCCTGCTCGAGCGAGCGGCTCTTGCGCTGCTGCCAGCGGCGCCAGGTCTCGATGCCGCCGAACAGGACGATGATCAGCAGAATCGGGTTGGGGAACTTGAACTCCAGCGCGACGAGTGCACCGAACCCCAGGAACCACATCCACGGGGCCATCGCCGCCATCGCCCGCCCGCCATCGAGCGGAACGACCGGCAGCAGGTTGAAGAGGTTGATCAGGAACCCCACGTAGGCCAGGGCGAGCAGGAACGAGCTGCCGGTGAGCGCGCCCGCCACCGCCACCGCCGCTGCCGCCAGGCTCCCGAGGATCGGGCCGGCCAGTCCCACGCGGGCCTCTGCCAGCGCGTTGTCGCCGAGCGACTTGGCGAAGATTGCCGCGCCGAGGAACGGGATGAACATCGGCGTGCTCGCCTTGATCCCCTCGCGGCGCAGCGCGATCACGTGGCCCATCTCGTGCAGGAACAGCAGCAGGACGAAGCCCGCTGCAAACTCCCAGCCCCAGAACAGGCTGTAAGCGGCGACCGACACCAGGGCCGTGCCCGAGGTCGTCAGCAGCTTGAGCTTTGGCAACAGCAGCAGCAGCCCTTTGATCGCTGCGAAGAACTTCGCGATCAGCGCGACCACGGCGGCGAGCGCTCCCCCGATCCGCTTGCGCAGGCCTCCACCCTCCGGGGCGCTCGGTTGGGTGCCCTCGCCGAACGGGTTCTCGACCGGCACCGCAGCGTGCTGGATCGGCGGGGCCGGCAGCGCAGGTGCGCCGGTGGACACCCCGGGCATGTAGACCTCGCGATTGTCCATGACTCCATTGTGGCAGCGTCGATAAGCGGTTCCTAACGGGCGGCTCGCGCTTCCCTGCGGAGCACTGTCACGGCCCCGCGCTTTTTCCTCCGAAAGTGCGGGATCGTGCCCGACGAGGGCTTGCAACCCGACTGCGGCCGAGCTACCTTGAATCCAGACGCGGAACCGAGCCGCAAAGAGCGAGGCCAACGAGGTGTGAGGCCGCGCCACCCACGAAGCGAGGCCCCCGGGCCGAGCGGAGAGGGTTCCTCAGGCGGCTTGGGACCGCGTCTCTTTTTGCCCGCGCCCCTGTTCGATCGCGGCCGGGCGGCTAGACTCAGGAGCAGAGCATTCCCGGGGACGACAGGCTTCGACGCGGTCGGTTCGTGGGGATGGTTGCGAGTCGAGGTCCCGGGCGGCCTCGTAAAACACCCGGGAAAACAATAAGTGCGGACTCTCACGAGTACGCCCTCGCCGCTTAGTCAATAGCTAAGCCGTGAGGTCTCGGGCCCCGCTCGCCTGTGGCGGGGAAGGCCGGGATCAGAAAGCAGGCTCACCCGGTGCGGTTCGCCTCCGCCAATCCGGGGAAGCTCAAGGGGGCTGGTTCCCCGCAACCCGGCCGGCGAGGCTAGCGGGGGACGAGATCAGAGCGCCGGCTACGCTCGTAGAAGCCATTCACACGCGATTGCGGACGTGGGTTCGATTCCCACCGTCTCCATAAACCCCCCGACAGCCCAGTAAACGCGGGCTTTCGTCGTCCTTGCGGCCCATAGCCGCCGAGCGCCGCGTCGATCACGCCCCGGTAGCTCTTGAAGGCCCGCGACATCTCGCCGGCGATCAGCAGCTCGGCCAAGTCCTCGCTGATCGGCCTGCCGGTCCACGGCTCCGTGCCGATGACCTCCCACGAGAACTCCATGAAGCGCTCGCACGCCGCGACCTGCGGCCCGACGGCCACCCGCACTCGTTCTTCCGCTTCGGCCCGCGTGGTGATCGGTGGAAGTTCGGACACTCACCGAGCATAGGCGCCGTCTCGGCGCCGGTTGAGGACTTTAGCCTGCTGATCTGGCTCCGCTCTCGCCGCCCGAGCGATGATCCGTCGCCGAGCGTGACTATTAGATCGGGGTGCCCGCCGGTGGGCTCAGCCACTTCGTAAGCAAGCGCAGCCGAGACTGCTCCTTTCGCCAGGGCAAAGCAGTAGTACGCCGAGCCGGCGCTCGGACGAATGCTCTTCGTCCCGAGCAGCAGCGTCCGCGTCCGGTGCGAGGCGCTCGCTAATCGCGCAAAGGAGCAGGGCGCGGGTCGCTGCTCCTATCCCACCCGAGCGAAAGTGGTCCTAAGCCTCGAGCCCAGCGGCTTTGAGGGCCTTCTCACGGCCCAGGTAGACCTCGCAGCGGCGACCCATTCGGTCCTCCACGGTCCAAAGGTGAAACAGGCTCCCCGCCTCGATTTCAGCCCCGCTGCGCTTCCCGCGTCCTTGCAAGGTGATCTCCATCAGCACCCGCCCGTCGGGCAGGCCTCTGATCGACTCGGGCACGAAGCGAATCACTTCCCACTCGCGGTTGAAAGCCGCAAGCCCCTTCTGGAACTCCTCCCGCCCATAGTAAGAGTCGGGGTCAGGCATCTCCTCATTCTGGTGCAGCTCGGCTTCAGGATGCAAAAGGTCGGTCGCGCGCTTGAAATCTCCGCGATTGAACGCTTCGTACATCTCGCGCACAACCTCGACGTTCGTAGCCTGCGACATGGTCTGCTGAGTATCTCGCACGCCCCGACGGGCCCGCTGCTCCTCGATCTTTGCGACAGCGTCTGTCCGCCATTTCGAGCTGCGTCTGGCTTCCCCTTTCGCGCGCTTGCGGGCGTGCCTGCGTCCAACCGGCAGACGCTCCCTCTGGACGAGCTCCGATCGTCTCGCCGGGCCTGCCGCAGACGCCTCCTTCGCCATGGCGAAGCGGCAGTCTCAGCGCGGTCCGCACGGGCTG
>Ga0209415_10004293_pt1 | contig 26219 bp, 25 predicted proteins | sample PeaSoiSIISIP2007_FD_187696 | JGI IMG/M metagenome (GOLD analysis project Ga0209415, IMG submission 187696) | Peat soil microbial communities from Weissenstadt, Germany - SII-SIP-2007 (SPAdes) (version 2) | ecosystem: Environmental > Terrestrial > Soil > Wetlands > Peat | place: Germany... | reverse complement strand
GGGGGGGGGCCGGGGGGGAGGGGTGCGTACATCCGCCGGAGGCGGCGCGCACCCCTCCCCCCAACCCCCTCCCACAAGGGGAGGGGGAGTCGCTCAAGCTGGTGAAACATGTCCGACAAAACATTGCGCAGTGCCACGATCTCCGTGCTGGTGGACAACGAGGCCGGCATTCTCGCCCGGGTCGTCGGCCTGTTCTCCGGTCGCGGCTACAACATCGACAGCCTGACCGTCGCCCCGGTGGAGCGCGACGCCTCGCTCAGCCGCATCAACGTCGTCACCTCGGGCACCGAGATGGTGATCGAGCAAATCAAGGCGCAACTCGACCGACTGGTGCCGGTGCACCGGGTGTCCGACCTGACGCGCGAGGGCCCGCATGTCGCGCGCGAAATGGCGCTGGTGAAGGTGGTCAGCACCGGTGAAAAGCGCGTCGAGGCGCTGCGCATCGCCGACACATTCCGTGCCCGTGCGGTGGACACCACGACGGAAAGCTTCGTGTTCGAGCTGACCGGCTCGACCGACAAACTGGACGCGTTCATCGACCTGATGCGCGCCCTCGGCCTGGCGGAGGTGTCGCGCACCGGCGTGGCCGCGCTGGCCCGCGGCAAACGCACGATCTCGACGGCAAACTCTAACGAAGGGAACTGAACCATGCGCGTCTATTACGACCGCGACGCCGACGTGAATCTGATCAAGGGCAAGAAGGTCGCCATCATCGGCTATGGCAGCCAGGGCCACGCTCACGCCAACAACCTGAAGGACAGCGGCGCTACGCAGGTCGCCGTCGGGCTGCGGGCGCGTTCCGGCGGGGTCGTCAAGGCGGAAGCGGCCGGCCTGAAAGTCATGGACCCGGCCGATTGCGCCAAATGGGCCGACGTGGTCATGGTGCTGACGCCGGACGAGGGCCAGGGTGATCTGTACCGGGAGAAGCTCGGTCCCAACATGCGCAACGGTGCCGCGCTCGCGTTCGCGCACGGGTTGAACGTGCACTTCAATTTGCTCGATCCGCGACCCGACCTCGACGTGTTCATGATCGCGCCGAAGGGCCCCGGACACACCGTGCGCAGCGAGTATCAGCGCGGCGGCGGCGTGCCATGCCTGGTGGCGGTGGCGCAGAATCCGTCCGGTAACGCACTGGAAATCGCGCTGTCCTATGCGAGCGCCATCGGTGGCGGCCGCGCCGGCATCATCGAAACGACGTTCAAGGAGGAATGCGAGACCGACCTGTTCGGAGAGCAGACGGTGCTGTGCGGCGGTTTGGTGGAGCTGATGAAGGCGGGATACGAGACACTGGTGGAAGCCGGTTACGCCCCAGAAATGGCATATTTCGAGTGCGTGCACGAGGTGAAGCTGATCGTCGATCTGGTCTATGAGGGCGGCATTGCCAACATGAACTACTCGGTCAGCAACACGGCGGAATACGGCGAGTACGTGTCCGGCCCGCGCATCGTCAACGCGGCGACCAAGGCCGAGATGAAGCGGGTGCTGGACGACATCCAGTCCGGTCGCTTCGCGCGCGACTGGATGCTGGAGAACAAGGTGAATCAGACAAGCTTCAAGGCGATGCGCCAGCGGCTGGCGGAACATCCGATCGAGCAGATTGGCGAGAAGCTGCGGGCGATGATGCCGTGGATCGCCAAGAATGCATTGGTAGACAAGTCACGCAACTAACGGCGAAGCGGTCATAGCAGGCCTTCTGCCCGCCACGACGATGAGCCAATGGCTACGGCGTTCGGTGCGGTCGCCTGCAAATGGTAGGTTGATCGCTTCGTGCCTGGCATGAAGAGGTGGCCGGCTTCGACCGGAGGCGTGGGTCTCGGAATGTCGGGTTCCTGCTCTGTGAGCCGGGTGCGGGAGACGGCGCCGGACACCAGGTTGCGTGCCTGACCTGCCGGGTCCGGGGGACTCCCGGACCGCTATCTGAGTGACGTTGCACACCGCCGGTGGGATGGAGGGCGTGCCTGTTCTCGTGGCCCGCCGCGCAGGCGGTCGCATTTCTCTCGGGGGCTCGCCCGTGCGGAATTGCCAATCACGACGCGCGTGACAAGTCCTTACGGTTCGCGTATACTTCACCCCAATCAATCAATCAAGCTGGAGGAGGACACCATGCCGTTCGGATTCGGCCAGGAGACCGACAGCGAGGAAACCGAACTGAGATTCTGGCTCCAGTTCACGCAGCCAGGATTGCCGACGGGCGTGCAAGAGTTCGTCGCCTATGGGCGGACCACAGTGTTGCGCCAGGCATGGCAACCCATCGAGGGGAATCGCTTCAGTATCGCTGCACAGATCACGGATATGCCGCATAGCGGATTTCATGAGCAACTGGGGCCCTTCACGATCAACATCGATCCTGATCCCGCGCACCTTACAGTGGGAACGATCGAGGGTACGCTGGACCCGGAAACGAAGCAGCCACGCATCAGCCCGGAATTTCCGGCCGTGGGAAAGTTCCAGGTCTATCTTCAGGTGACCACCAGTTTTGGCACACTCGTCACCGGACAGCAGCCGGTATTGGTGACAAACAATCTGATCACAACCCTGTTTCCTGACTCGCCCTATACGCACGTGGTGGAGCTGGCGCTCCTTAATCTCTACCTCAAGGGCCAGCTTAGTCGACCGCTGGCCAAACTGGCTGCCGGCTTTCACGTCAAGAAGCCACCTCCGCACCCGGTATGGCCACTCGCAAGCAGGGCAGCAGAACCATGCGCACCACCCTGCTGCAGCGTGCAGTCCCACGGCCACTGCAGTTGCTTCCGGGTGACTAATCAGCCCGGCTGGAACAAGCAGGTGCTCTTCATGGCATCCCACCCGGGTGTCGCCGGGTCGCCGGTTGGGCGAGACCGGGTATTGGTATACAAAACAATCACCAACGAAGGGCCGGGTCCCATTACAGTCTACGTGGACGGCGACCCACCAGATTACGAGGTGAATGCCCTGACCACGCTCCTGCTGCCCGGCAATAGCCTGACGGTGGCAGCCGGTTCTGCCGTGAAAATCGCCTATGGGCCGCTGCCAGGTAAGGCTGACGATCCGGGCTACGCACGTGGCCATGATGTCGTATCATGGTGTTGCCCGACGTCGTTGGGCGATCAATCCGTGCCACCAACGCCACCGGCCCCGCAGCGCAGGGCGAGGCGCCCATAAAGCGAGCAGGGGGACAGGCGCCTACGGCTGGGTGATTGCGCTGGTGGCTGCGCCGCCTCGGTCACAGCCAGGCACCGAGGTTGCCTTGCGCAGCGCGCCATCGCGGACGTGCGACGCCACGGCAGGCGGTCCGGCCCGGACAATGCCGGGCGCGCGTCAAACGAGCGTCTCGATGTCCCGGTGGTGCCGCGTGGTGAAGGCGTGCCCATCGTTATGAGCATCAGGTCGAGGCCGGCGTTGCAGCGCAGTGACGGCGCTCTGATATCCGGATGCGGGACCGGCTTTGGGGGAGGATGCGATGGAGCGGATGCAGGTCACCCAGGCCGATATCACCAAACTCGAGGTCAATGCCATCGTCAACGCCGCGAACCAGACACTTCTGGGCGGTGGTGGGGTGGATGGCGCCATCCATCGCGCCGCTGGGCCGGAACTGCTGCAGGAGTGCCGCACCCTGGGCGGCTGCCTGACCGGGCAGGCGAAACTCACCAAGGGCTACCAGCTGCCGGCAAAATACGTGATCCACGCGGTCGGCCCACGCTACCGTGACGGCAGGCATGGCGAACCGGACCTGCTGGCAAGCTGCTATCGCGCCAGCCTGGCGCTTGCGGTGCGGCACGACATCGCCTCGGTCGCGTTCCCGGCAATAAGCTGCGGGATCTACGGCTACCCGATCCCCGAGGCGGCGGACATCGCCGTGCGCACCACCGCCGCCTATCTGCAAACCGCACCGTCCATTGCGACGGTGATCTTCGCCTGCTTCGGCGAGGACGTGCTGCGTGCCTACCAAGCCGCGCTCCGCGCCGCAGCCTGATCCTGCGATCACCCAGACGTTATCCGTGCGGTCCTGCTCGGCCGGCGTCACCAGGGGCAAAGTGTCAGCCGCCGGCGACGGTTGACATGGAGCATGAAGCGGGCTGGGCGAAGGGATTGGGCCGGGTGCATGGCACGAGCAGCAAGCAGAACCGCTGCGGTCGACACTCGCGTCGCCGCGGCCGACGAGTTGGCGATCGGCTCGACGCTGCTGAGCCTGGCGGTGCGGGTGACCGGCAGTCGTCGATGAGCGGCCGGGAATCGACATCGCGCGAAATATCGCGCCGGTGGAAATTCACCCCCGCCATCGCGCTGGCAACGGTGATCGTGCTGCTGACCGCCGGTGGGTGGATGGCACGCTATGTCGACCGTACGAACGCCCGGAAGGAAATGAACGCGGTCAGCGCTCAGGCGCGCGTGCTGGCGTCGACCGTCACCGCGGCGGTGGCACTCAACGATCGCCAGGCAGCGCAGGCATACGTCAATGCCATCCGCGCCAATCCGCAGATTGAGGCAGCGGCCATCTATGATTCCGGCGGCAAGCTGTTTGTCAGCTATTGGCAGAAGCCGGATGCGACGTTGCCCGCGGACATGCGACGCGGGGCGCCGCGTTTCACCGGCGACCGGCTGGTCGTCGCCGTGCCTGTGACCGAGGCCAACGAATTGCTCGGCACCGTGTATCTGCGCAGCTTCACCGAGCCGTTCGCATTGCGCATGCAGCGCTACGGCGTGATTGGGTTGCTGATGACGATGGCCTCGGTGGTGGTCGCCGTACTCGGCGTCACGCATCTGGCGCAACGTCGCGCCAACGAGGAACTGGCGCACCGCGCCGAGCAACTCACCGCCGCCAATCGCGCGCTCGAGGCACAGATCGAGCAACTGGAGAAGGTGGAGGAGGCGCTGCGCCGGTCGCAGAAGATGGAGGCGATCGGCCAGCTTACCGGCGGCGTCGCGCATGATTTCAACAATCTGTTTCAGGTAATCCTCGGCAACCTGGAACGGCTCGGCCGCCACCTGCCCGGCGGCATGCCAGAGGCGGGTGGGGAGGCGCACCGCCTGATCGAGGCCGCGACGCGCGCGGCCGGGCGCGCGGCAACGCTGACCCAGCGCCTGCTGGCATTTTCGCGCCGCCAGCCGCTGGCGCCGAAATCGCTGGATCTCAACCGGCTGGTGGCCGGCCTGCTGGAGTTGCTAGGACGCACCCTGGGCGAGACCATCCACGTCGAACCCGTGCTGGCCGGCGGATTGTGGCGGGTGTTCGCCGACCAAAACCAGCTCGAGAACGCCATGCTCAACCTGGCGGTGAATGCGCGCGACGCGATGCCGCGGGGCGGGCGATTGACCCTTGAGACGCAGAATGTGCGGCTGGATGACTCCTATGCGCGTTCGCAGGAGGAAGTGCGCCCCGGCGACTATGTGCTGGTGTCGGTGAGCGACACCGGCGTCGGCATGAGCAAGGAGGTGCTGGTCCGGGCGTTCGATCCGTTCTTCACCACAAAGGATATCGGCCAGGGCACGGGACTCGGATTGTCGCAGGTGTACGGCTTCGTCCGGCAATCCGGCGGCCACGTTCGTATCGACAGCACGCCGGGGCAAGGGACGAGCGTGAAACTGTATCTGCCGAGGTTCTTCGAGCTTGAGACGTTGGACACGGTCGAGGCGGTTCATCGCAGGTGAAAATGGCGCGGGTGATCCAGGCTCGACCTGTCACAGCCGGGCGCCGCCATGACGATGAGGGCGATGCGCGACGCGGCGTTTTCGTGCCTGGCATACCGGCCGTTGACAGGCCCTCGCCGTGGCCCAAATTCGACATTCATCAGAATGTCGTAGAAACCATGGGCCCCGCCCAGGCCATCGCCGCGCTCAGCGCCCTCGGACACGAGACACGCCTTGCGGTGTTCCGCATGTTGGTTGAGTGTGGCCCGGACGGACTGTCAGCCGGCACCATCGCCGAGCGGCTCGACATGCCGCCTTCGTCACTGACGTTTTATCTGCAGCGCCTGCGTCGCGCCGGCCTGCTGACGCAGCGACGGCTGCATCGACAGCTCATTTACGCCGCGGACTACGCGGCGATGAATGGATTGCTCGGCTACCTCACCGACAACTGCTGCGGCCGCGGCACCGCGGCGCGGGCAGGCATTCCCGCCTGCCAACCCGTCAACCAGGCCGCCGAGCCGGGTGCCAAACGCAACCGGAGAGTGGCGTGACCGCAGACGCCGTCATCAATGCCGACGACATCAAGCAGATGGTGCGCGACCGTTACGGCAGCATCGCTGCCGCCAGCGGCTCGTGCTGTGCGCCTGCCGCGACAGCATCGTGCTGCGCGCCAAATCGGGACGTGGACGTGCAGTCCAGCCGCCTGGGCTACTCCGCGTCGGAGCTGCAGGCCGTGCCCGAGGGGGCCAATCTCGGCCTGGGTTGCGGCAATGCGCAGGCCATCGCGGCGTTGCGGCTCGCCGAGACGCTGATCGATCTCGGCAGCGGCGCCGACTTCGACTGTCTGCTGGCCGCGCGGCAGGTCGGTGCGACCGGCCGCGTTATCGGCATCGACATGACGCACGAAATGCTGGCCAAGGCGCGCGACAATGCCAGCCGCGTCGGCGCCGCCAATGTCGAGTTTCGCTTGAGCGAGCTGGAACACCTGCCGGTGGCCGGTAACACCGCGGACGTCATCATTTCTAATCTAATTGCGTGATCAACCTTGTGCCGGACAAGCAGCGGGTGTTCAGCGAGGCCTTCCGCGTGCTGAAGCCGGGCGGCCGGCTGGCGATCGCCGACGTCGTGAACGTCGCGCCGTTGCCCCCCGAACTGGCCAGCTACAAGGCCCTGCTCTGCGGATGCGTGGCTGGAGCGGCGGCGGTCGGGGACATCGAGGGCTGGTTGAGGGAAGCGGGCTTCGTGGATATCGGCATCACCATGAAGCCGGAGAGCAGCGACTATATCGCCGAATGGGCAGCGGGGCGTGGCATTGAGAACTATGTGGTGTCGGCGACGATCGAAGCACGGAAGCGTTGATCAAACCTCTCCCGCCCGCGGTGGGAGAGGTCTATCGCCTCACCCATTCCGCCGGTTGGGCAGTGCCTCGGGGTTCACCACGAACCCTGGATCCAGCGTGCCGTCGAACGCCTCGACGATATTCTTCGCGGCGCGCACCGACATCTTCTCATAGCATTCGGCCGGCGCAGCGGCGTTGTGCGGGCTCAGCACCACGTTCTTCAATTGCAGCAGCGGATTCGCCGAGTCCGGCGGCTCGCGCAACTGCACGTCAAGCGCGGCGGCTTCCAGCCTTCCGGATGACAGCGCCTCCACCAGCGCCGCCTCGTCCACCAGCGGCCCACGCGCCGCATTGATCAGCCACGCCGACGGCTTCATCAGCCCGAGCATTTCGCGGTTGATCATGTGCCGCGTGTCCTCGGCGAGCGGGCAGTGCAGCGTCACCACATCCACCTCCGGCAGCGCCGCCGCGACATCGGTCACGGGCACGAAACCGTCGGCGGCGATGCGCGGCACCGGGAATGCCGGATCGCGCACCAGCACGCGCATCCCGAATGCCGCGCACAGCCGCGCGACGCGCGTGCCGATGCGGCCATAGCCGATCACCAGGATGCTGCGGCCGGCCAACTCGCCCATCGGCCGTCCCTCGCGCAACATCCAGTTGCCGGCGCGCACCGACGCATCCATCTCGATCGCGCGCCGCGCCACCGCCAGCAACAGCATCAGCGTGTGCTCGGCCACCGCCAGGTCGTTGGCGCCGTTGGTCACGCCGACCACCACGCCACGCCGCGTGCAGGCTGCGATATCCACCGTGTCGTAGCCGACGCCGAAGCGCGACACGATCTTCATGCCCGGTGCCCGTGCCAGCACCGCGTCATCCACTTGCTCCAGCCCGACCAGCACGGCCTGTGCGCCCGGCACAGCGGCGGCCAGGTCGGCAGCCGAGGGACGGTTGAGCTGGCGGATGGCGATGTCGGCGCGTGCCTGCAGCACCTGCATGCCGCTGACGTGCAGCGGCCGGCACAGGATGACGGTTGGCATGGTCGTGGTTCTCCCTTTGCTGTGTTGGGGTCGCTGCCGCACGCACCGGCGGCTTGAAGGCAGTGAACCCAGGCGCCTTGTAGCCATCCTGACAAAATCGCGACATAACTCCCGCGGAGGAGCACTGCCATGACCGTCACGACCACCCACGCCTGGACCCCCGAGTCCTGGCGCACCTGCCCGATCCGCCAGGTGCCGGCCTATCCAGATCAGGCGAAGCTCACCGCGATGGAGCAGCGCATCGGGCGCTATCCGCCGTTGGTGTTCGCCGGCGAGGCGCGGCGGCTTAAGGCGCAGCTCGCGCTGGCCGCGGAAGGCAAGGCGCTGGTGCTGCAGGGCGGTGACTGTGCCGAGAGTTTCTCCGAGTTCACCGCCAACGTCATCCGCGACACGTTCCGCGTGCTGTTGCAGATGGCCGTGGTGCTGACCTTCGGCGCCTCGCTGCCGGTGGTGAAGATCGGCCGCATGGCCGGGCAGTTCGCCAAGCCGCGCTCGTCGGACAACGAGACGCAGGGCGAGGTCACGCTGCCGTCCTATCGCGGCGACATCGTCAACGGGCCGGAGTTCACCACCGAAGCACGCATCCCCGATCCGGCGCGCATGGAATTCGGCTATTTCCAATCGGCCAGCACGTTGAATCTGCTGCGCGCCTTCGCCAGCGGCGGCTATGCCGACTTGCACGAGGTGCATCGGTGGAACCTCGACTTCGTCGAGCGCTCGCCGCTGGCGGAGCGGTATCGCGACCTGGCGGGTCGCATCGACGAGACGCTGGCCTTCATGGCGGCCTGCGGCATGACCAGCCAGACCACGCGCGACATGCGCGAGACCGACTTCTACATCAGCCACGAGGCGCTGCTGCTGCCGTATGAGCAAGCGCTGGCCCGGGTTGATTCGACGACCGGCGATTGGTACGGGTGCAGCGCGCATTTCCTGTGGATCGGCGACCGCACGCGGCAATTGGAGGGCGCGCATGTCGAGTTCCTGCGTGGTGTGAAGAACCCGATCGGCATGAAGGTCGGCCCGACCCAGGAAGCCGACGACCTGCTGCGGATCCTGGACGTGCTGAACCCAGTAAACGAGCCGGGGCGCATCACGCTGATCAGCCGCATGGGCGCCGACAAGGTGGCGGCGAAGTTGCCGCCGCTAGTGCGTGCCGTGCAGCGCGGCGGCCGCAAGGTGGTGTGGCTGTGCGACCCGATGCACGGCAACACGATCTCCACCGTGGCCAAGCTGAAGACGCGCAATTTCGATGCGATCCTCTCGGAGGTGCGGTCGTTCTTCGATATCCACGCCGCCGCGGGGACCTGGGCCGGCGGCGTGCATGTGGAGATGACCGGGCAGGACGTCACCGAATGCACCGGCGGCGCCTTCCGCCTGACGGAAGCCGACCTCACCGAGCGCTACGAAACCTTCTGCGATCCGCGACTGAATGCCGAGCAATCGCTGGAGCTGGCGTTCCTGGTGGCGGAGGAGTTGAAGCAGCGCCGCGCGCCAAATGGCCTGACGCAGGTGGCGGCGCAATAACGTCATGTCCGATGACGGTTCAGCCGGCGCGCGCGACGATCTGGCGGCCGACATCGCCGCGCGCGCCGACAGCTATTTCAACCGTACCAAGGAGATCGTCGCCCGCTTCGGCGACAAGCGCGTCACCTATGCGGTGTTCCTGCGCCGCCCGGTGATCTCCGCGCCGCGGCTGATGACGGAGTGGTTGGAAACGGTAGCGGCGGCGCGCGACACGACGTTCGACATCGACCTGATGTATCCCGAGGGCGCCTGGGTCGGCGCTGGCGAACCGCTGGTTTATATCACCGGCAGCTTCGTGCAGCTCTCCGATCTTGAAACGATTCTACTGCAGAAGCTCGGGCCCTCCTGCGTCGCGGCGCACAATGCCTACCAGATGAGCCTGGCGCTGCCCCAGGTTGCGTTTCTGGCGATGGAGGCGCGTCACTGTGCCGGTGGCGAGATGCAGGACATGATGGCCTATGCCGCCGCGGTGGGCAGCGCGGCGGCGCAGCGCGAAGGCGCCAGGGGCTTCGTCGGCAATGCCAATGACGGCACCGCGCACTGGTTCGGCGCGCCGCACGGATACGGCACGATGCCGCATTCGCTGATCGGCTATGCCGGATCGACGGTGCGCGCCGCCGAGATGTTCCGCGCAACCTTTCCCGACGAGCCGATGACAGTGCTGGCGGACTATTTTGGCCGCGAGATCACCGATGCGCTGGCGGTGTGCGCGCGCTTCCCCGACCTGGCCGCATCGGGGCAGCTTTCATTCCGGATCGACACGCATGGCGGCCGGTTCGTCGAGGGCCTCGGTCCGGCCGAGAGCTACGCGGTGCTGGAACGCCACGCGCCCGGCGCGATCCGGCGCTATCGCAGCGAGACCGAACTGCGCTACCTGGTCGGGACGGGCGTGTCGGCAGCGGCGATCTGGCACACGCGCGAGGCGCTGGATGGGGCCGACTATCGCAAGGTGCGGATCGTCGCGTCATCCGGCTTCGGCGTAGACAAGTGCCGGGTGATGGCCGACGCCAGGGCGCCGATCGACGTTGTCGGCACCGGCAGCTTCATTCCGGATTCGTGGCACGAGACCTATGCCACGGCCGACATCGTCGAGTACGACGGGGTACCGATGGTGAAGGTCGGCCGCGAGTTCCTGTTGCGCCGGAATGGTGCGCGGCGGCGTACTTAACCTCTCCCGCTGCGTGGGAGAGGTGGTTACACTCATCCCATGAGCCTCCGCCTGCATCTGATACTGCTGGTCGTCGTATGCATGCTGCCGGCGGTGGCGCTGCTGGCGATTGACCAGGTGCAGTTGCGCCGGGCGCGCGAGGCCGAGGTGCGGGGCCAAATCCTCGGGCTGGCGCAGTCCAGTGCCGGCGAGATCAATCGCGTCATCGAAGGCGGCAAGCAGCTCCTGACCGCCCTGGAACAGGCGCCGGCAATCGTGGAACGCAACGCGCCACTATGCTTGGCTTTGCTCAGCAAGCTGCAGCAGGAATACCCAATCTACGCCAGTATTGTCGCTGCCGATCCTTCCGGGCGCGTATTCTGCGCCAGCCGTCAGGGAGAAGCGGTCGACGAGACCGACCAACCCTGGTTTCACGCTGCGCTGCAAACCGGCAGCTTCGTTGTCGGCCGTTACGCGGTTTCGCCCGTCACCCATGCGCCGGTGCTTCCGATGGCGCTGCCGATCGCCGCCGCCGACGGCAGCGTGCTCGGCGTGATGGTGCTATTGCTCAATCTGGACCAGCTTGGCCGCGACCTCGCCACGAAATTGCCCGCGGGTACCTCGCTGACCCTGGCCGACGGGAACGGCACGGCGCTGCTGCGCATGGCGGATGGCAAGGTCAGTGCGGGCGCCAGCCTGCCACCGGGCATACTGGCACTGATCCGCGCGGAAGAGGCGGCGACCGCCGATGTGACCGGTTCGGACGGCATTCCGCAGATCGTCGCCGCCGCGCCCGCGAGCGACTATGGACTGCGTGTGTTGGCGGCACGCGACAAGCCGGTCGCCCTCGCCGCGCTCGATGCCACCACGCGCGATGGGATCGTCTTGATCGTTGCCGGCCTGGCGCTGGCTTTGCTCATCGCTTCATTCATCGCCTGGCATTTCATCCAGGTGCCGGTGCGCGAACTGTTACGGACCGCCGAAAGCCTGCGCCAGGGCGAGTATACGCATCGCGCCGGCCCGACCGGTAGCCGCTCGGAACTCGGCCGCCTGGGACAGGCACTCAATGCCCTGGCATTCGCACTGGCGGAGCGCGACCGCGACCGCGACATCGCCGAGACCCAGCTTCTGGAGTTAGCTGCCACATTGGATCATCGCGTCGAGGAGCGCACGCAGGCGCTGGCCGAAGCCAATGCACAACTCGCCGCCGAGGCCGAGGAGCGGCAACGTGCCCAGGCGACGCTGGCGCAGGCGCAGAAACTCGATGCGCTGGGCCAGCTTACCGGCGGCGTGGCGCACGACTTCAACAATCTGCTGGCCGCGATCCTCGGCTCGCTGGAGATCGCGTTGAAGCGCGTGTCGGAACCGCGGGTCCATCGGTTGTTGAGCATCGCATCGCGCGCGGCCGAGCGTGGCGCCAAACTTACCGCTCAGATGCTGGCGTTTTCCCGCAAGCAGGACCTGGTGCTGCGGCCGGTCAACGTGAACGAGGCCATCGGTGGCCTAACCGACATGCTTGGGCGCACCATTGGGCCGATGGTTAGAATCAGCAACGACCTGGCCACCGACCTCTGGCCGGCCGTCGCCGACCCCGTGCAGATCGAGGTCGCCCTGCTCAATCTCGCGCTGAATGCGCGCGACGCGATGCCGGAGGGCGGCGCGCTGACCATCCGGACGAGAAACGTCCTGGCCGCGCGACCGGGAACCGGCCAGGCCGCGTTGCCGCAAGGCGATTACGTGATGGTCTCGGTGAGCGACACCGGTCACGGCATGCCGGCGGAGGTTCAGGCACGGGTGTTCGAGCCATTCTTCACCACCAAGGGCGCCGGGAAGGGAACCGGGCTTGGGCTGTCCATGGTGTATGGGTTCGTCATCCAGGCTGGCGGTACCGTAACGATCGACAGTGTCCCGGGCAAGGGAACTGCGATCAGCCTGTACTTCCCGCGTGCGGCGCTGGGGCCGAGCGAGCAGTCGGCCGCGGTGGAAAAGATGAGCGTGGCGCAGCCATTGCGTGTCCTGCTGGTTGACGACGACGAGGATGTTCGCGAAACCGCGCAGGAAATGCTGGACGAACTTGGGCATGCGGTGACCGCGGCTGAGAGCGGGCCGGCGGGCCTGGCGCTGTTGCGCGAAGCGGCGGAGTTCGACCTGCTATTGGTCGATTTCGCCATGCCGGAAATGACCGGCGTGCAGCTTGCCGAACAAGCGGTGACGTTGCGGCCCACGCTGAAGGTGCTGCTGATGACCGGCTACGTCGAGAGCGACGCGCGCCAGTCATGGGCCGTGCGTGGCTACCGCACGGTGATGAAGCCGTTCAACACCGCGGACCTCGCCGCGGCTTTGCTTCCCTTTACCTCTCCCGCGCGTCGCGCGGGAGAGTTTAGTCAGATCACCCCGTCCTGCTGCAACGTGGCGACCTCGGCTTCCGGCAATCCCAGCCAGCCGTGATAGATCTCCATGTTGTGCTGCCCGAGCGACGGGCTTGGCACCGGCTTCACCCGGTCCGCGCCGTGCAGCCGCAACGGCGAGTTGGGTGCGACGATCGGGCCCAGCGACGGATGCTCCACCCGCTCCAGCATGCCGCGCTGGTGCATATGTGGATCGTTCATCACCTCCACCGCATTGCGCACCGGCGCGCACGGGATGCGGCAGCGTTTTGCTGCCGTCACGACATCCATCTTGCTCAGCGAACTGGTCCAGGCGGTGACCACCGCCTCGGTCTCCGCCATGTGCGCCGTACGGTCCGGGTTGGTGCGAAACCGAGGATCGTCCTTCAGGTCCTCGCGTCCCATCGCCTTCAGCAGGTTCTGCCAATGGCCTTCGGTGACGACATGGATCGCCACCCAGCCGTCGGTGGTGGCGAACGTGTTGTACGGCGCGCTGGACAGTCCGGCCTGCCGGTTGCCGGCGCGCGGCGGAACGTTCCCGGTGCGAAAGTGGTAATCGTAGCTGGCGGCCAGCGAGGAATATACCGCCTCTTGCATCGCCACCTCGACGAGTTGGCCGGCGCCGGAATGGTCGCGCTGATATAGCGCGGTGACGACCGCGGCATAGAGATGGATGCCGCCCATGAAATCCACCAGCGTGGGGCCGGCCTTCATCGGCGGTCCATCCGGTGAGCCGGTCACGCTCATAATCCCGGACGCGGCCTGGATGGTGAAGTCCATCGCCAGGTTATCGCGATCCGGGCCAGTGATGCCGAAGCCGGTGCCGGTGGCATAGACCAGCCGCGGGTTTACTAACTTCAGCACGTCATAGCCGACGCCTAGCCCGTCCATGGTGCCGGGGGAAAAATTCTCCAGCAGCACGTCGGCGCGTATTGCCATGCGGCACAGCAGATCGCGCCCGCGCTCGGTCTTCAGATTCAGCGTGATGGCGCGCTTGTTTGCATTGAGCATGGCCATGGGCAGCGTGGTGTCGCCCTTGCCAGTATCGAGCACGCGGCGGCGCAGTGGCTCGCCTCCCGGCGGCTCGATCTTGATGACGTCGGCGCCCGCCTTGGCCATCAACAGCGTGGCGTAGGGGCCTTGGTAGATCTGGCCAAAATCGAGCACGGTGATGCCGGCGAGCGGCGTGGTCATCGGAACCTCGTTCTGTCCCTGGTGCACAGACTTCAGTGTGCGCGACACACCCTCGCGCCTCAAGGGGAACAGAGCGCGTGCCACGGGCCTTCGCTGGCAGCCCGGTATGCACCAGCGTGCGCGAGGAGTGCTCATTGCGAGTCCGCTCAAGACCTTGTGAAGGTTGCATGACACGATGGTCACGCGCATGTTGCTCTTGATCAACGACTGACATAGTGGCGGCAGGCAGCTTTGCCCCGCGCGCGGCTGACAAGGGTGAGAGCAACCATGTCGCTGCGTGGCAAGACGGGACTGATCGTGGGCATTGCCAATGAGACCAGCATTGCCTTCGGTTGTGCCAAAGTCTTGCGCGGCGCCGGCGCCGAGTTGGCCGTGACTTACCTGAATGCGAAGGCGGAGCCCTTCGTCCACCCGCTCGCCGAGCAATTGCAATGCCCGGTCATCGCGCCTTGCGACGTGCGCGAGCCGGGCCAGCTCGATGCTGTCTGCTCGCGCATTCGCGACGAATGGGGCCGTCTCGACTTCGTGCTCCATTCGATCGCCTACGCACCGAAGGAGGATCTGCACAGCCGCATTACTGATTGCTCCCAGGCAGGGTTTGCGCTGGCGATGGATGTTTCCTGCCACTCGTTCATCCGCATGGCACGATTGGCCGAACCCCTCATGACCCACGGCGGATGCCTGCTGACCGTCACATTCTACGGTTCGGAATAGGTCGTGGAAGAGTACAACCTCATGGGGCCGGTGAAGGCCGCGCTGGAAGCCTCGGTGCGCTACATGGCAGCCGAGCTTGGGCCAAAGCGCATCCGCGTTCATGCTATTTCCCCGGGGCCGCTCAAGACAGGCGCCGCGTCACGTATCAAGGGATTCGATGAGCTGCTGGAGCGCGCGCGTTCGCGCACGCCTGAGGATCGGCTTGTTGACATCGAGGAGGTGGGCAACCTGGCGGCATTCCTGGTCAGCGATGCCGCCGACGCATTGACCGGAAACGCCGAATACATCGATGCGGGCTACCACATTATAGGCTGAGCGTCGTTCGTGGCTGCGGGGACCGGGCAAGTCGATTGGACGCTCCTGCCGCGGCAGTATAAGAGCGACGCCGTCAGGGATCAAACTCTCTGTCCTCCACGCCTTGCAGACGTGAAAGGTGCCGCGATGCCAAAGAAACCCTCCACCAAGTCCTCCGACCTGTCGCTGATGAGCGTCCCCGCGTTCTGGCCGATGGCCATGGCGACGACGATGCTCGAGGAGGGGACCGAACTCTACGCCAAAAACATCAAGTTCGCCGAGGAGGAGATCAAGATCCACGACGAGTTGCGACCCAGCCTGGCGACGCCGAATCAGGTGCGGCTCGATTTGCGCACTATGGTGCTGCGTGATTACGGCAAGCCAGGCGGGCTGCCGACACTGGTCGATGCGCCGCATGCCGGCCACACCGCGATAATCGCCGACTACCACAAGGGGCAGAGCCTGGTGGAGACCCTTCTGGCCAACGGCATCGGCCAAGTCGCACTGACCGATTGGAAGTCGGCCACCGACGACATGAAGGACCTGGAGATCGACAACTACCTCGCCGACGTCGTAGTGGCGATCGACGATCTCGGCGGTCGGGTCAATTTTGTCGGGCTCTGTCAGGGTGGTTGGGTAGCGGCGATGATCGCCGCGCGCTTTCCCGACAAGGCGAACTCGCTCGTGCTCGCCGGCGCCCCTATCGACACCGATGCGGGCGATGGGCCGATCAAGCGCATGGCCCACAAGACGCCGATCTCGTTCTACGAGGAGCTGGTGGCGCTTGGCGGCGGCCTGATGAAGGGCAAGTATATGCTGCAGGGGTGGAAGAACATGCATCCTGAACAACATTACATTCAGGAGCACATCGATCTTTACGAGCACATCGACGATCCGGCCTACCTCGAGAAGGAGGAGACGTTCGAGAGCTGGTACGAAAACCCGATCGACCTGCCGGGGCGCTGGTACCTCCAGGCGATCACCCAGCTCTTCAAGGAGAACCGCCTGGCCAAAGGCAAGTTCGTCGGGCTGGGCCGCCGGCTCGACCTGCGTGCCATCACCTGCCCGTGTTAGTTGCTCGGGGGAGCCGCGGATGACATCACGACGCCAGAGCAAGTGCTGGATGCCGCGAAATATGTCGGAACGCCGAAGGATCGGATCGTGCAGAAGGTGGTACCTGGCGGCCATATCGGCCTGTTCATGGGCGCTCGCACGTTGAAAGAGCAGTGGCCGTCGATCGCACAGTGGATCGCCGCACAGTAAGTGGGCGGTGCGCCGGCCGGTCAGGCCAAGCCCGTCAATAGACCCCACATCGCCGCCACCGGTTGCCCTGGCTCCCCGCGGCACCACTGGCTTCCGCGGCGCGGTTCTGATCCTCTGTCGCGCATGCATCGGCGGAGTCGCGGCCATGGCGATCGTCATCACGGTGGCGCAGCAGAAGGGCGGCACGGGCAAGACCACGCTCGCGGCCAATCTCGGCGCGGCGCTGGCACCGTCAAGCCGTGTCGCCTTGCTCGACATCGATCCGCAAAAGAGCCTGACGCGCTGGCACGCCATCCGCACCGCACGCAACGCGCAGGGGCCGCCGTTAACCTTCTCCGAGGTTTCCGGCTGGCGGCTTGCCGCCGAGTTGGACCGGTTGAAGCGCACCCATGACGTGGTGCTGATCGATTCGCCGCCGCAGATCGACACCGACGCCAGGCTGGCGATCCGCGGCGCCGACCTGGTGCTGATCCCGGTGCAGCCCAGCCCGCCGGATGTCTGGGCGGCCGAGGGCACGCTGGCGCTCGCCGCCGCCGAGCGCCGCGATGCGCGGGTCGTGCTGAACCGCGTGCCACCCGCGTCGCGCCTGGGCGAGGCGGTGAAGGCGGACCTCACCACGCGCAATCTGCCGCTGCTGCGCACGGCGATCGGCAACCGCACCGGCTTCGCCATCGCCTTCGCCGCCGGCCTCGGCGTCACCGAGGCTGCCCCACGCTCCAGCGCGGCGGCCGAACTGCGCGCCTTGCTCGACGAACTCAGGGAGATCACCGAATGAGCCTTTGGTCCTGGCTGCGTGCACTACACATTCTTTGTGCCGTGGTTTGGGTCGGCGGCATGTTCTTCGCATATGTCGTGCTGCGGCCGAGCCTGTCGGTGTTGGAACCGCCGCAACGTCTGCTGCTGCACACGCAGATCTTTCGCCGCTTCTTCCTGGTGGTATGGCACGCGATGCCGCTGGCGCTGCTGAGCGGCTTCGCCATCCTGTTCGGCTTCTATGGCGGGATGACAGGCGCGACCTGGAACATCCAGGCGATGATGTCGCTCGGCGTGGTGATGGCGATCATCTTCCTGGCGCTGGTGTTCGGACCCTATGCGCGGTTTCGCCGCACCACCGATCGGGCGCGTATGGTCGCGAACATCGACACCATTCGTAAGCTGATCGGCCTCAATCTGGTTCTGGGGTTGATCACCGTGGTAATTGCGGCGCTGGGCCGGTTGTGAGGTTTTTGGCCTGTCCGATCGCGTCGATGCAGGTCCAGATCAGGCCGGCGGTGACGTCATAGGTCGCGCACGGGTCGATATGGTGCTCGGCGCCGTTGGTTTCTGGAACGACATAGCGCGGATCGACCAGACCGTCGGTGCCGAGGAACGGCGTGAAAATATCGACGAACCGCCAGCCGTGCCGCCGACATGCCGTCCGCAGCCGGTCGTTATAGTGGGCGTGAATCCAGGTGCGTTGCCGCAGGTCGGCGATTTCCAGTTCGCGAATGCCGGCCGACAATTCGCCAACCGAACTGGTCGTCTCGCGTTCCGCGATATCGGCATTGACATAGCCCTGTTGCCAGGCCGCATCCGACAGCGCCGGCGGAAACACCGAGACGAGGAATACGCGCAGCCTGTCCGCGGCGGCGAACAGGCTGGTAACGTAAGCGATATAGCGATCGAGTACCGTGTCGCAGAACGCCCGATAGTCGTCGAGATCCAACGCCCGCTTGGCGTCCCTGACGCGTCGGTAGTGATAGACGAACTCGATGTCGACCTGACCGAACTGCAACAGGAACGGCAGCTCGTTCGCGCCGGGCAGGTTTTCGATGAACCGTACGGCCTGGCGCAGCAGGCTGCCGTAGCCGGAGCGTGACCTGGGATTGCCGAGCCCCGCAGCCGAGCCGCCGGCGCACAGAAGATGGATGGGCAGCAGCCATGAATCGTCTCGCGTGCCGGTCAGGGCGTATTGGTTTGAGTGGCTGTCGCCGGCGACGAAATAGGGGCGGGCCGCTTCGCGGGCCAAGGCGCGGATGTCCGGCCAGCGCTCGACGATCGCCATGCCGTACGGATGTTCGACATTGTCGAACATATGGCTGCCCAGTGACGTCAGCAGCTTCGCCTTGAAGCTGGCATCGCGTAGTGGGAGCCGCGCCAGTGTGACCAACGCCGTGCGGTCCAGCGTCAGCGGAGCACGTCGCCGTTCATCCAGGCCGGGATGCAGGAAATGCGCGAGCGCCTGCGTCGCGTCCCAATTCATACTCGCTAGATCGCCATACGCATCACGATAGGCCTCGGCGGAGAACCCCGTCTGCTGCAGAAGGGCAATAAAATCGGCCGCTTGCACCGGGGTGAATTCTGACGCGAACGCGGAAGCGTCGATGGTATCGCTCATTTCCGATTCCGGCGTGCACGGCGGATAGCGCCAGTCTCGCAATTTCGGCGGTCCGCGGCAAGGCGGAAGGCGCTGCGTATGTTCTGCGCTACGGTTGTCGCGGCCGGGTTCATGGAGCCGAAAAGCGCAGCGCATTCCGCCACCTGTCATGCATGCTGGTCACCGCCGGATGCCCAATGTCACTTCGCGGTGCCAGATATACAGGCCGGCGCCGATCAGCACGACGACTCCGAGCAGACTCCAGGCGTCCGGCCATTCGCCCCAAAGGGCGATGCCGAGGACAGTTGCGTAGAGGATGGCGCCATACTCGAACGGTGCGACCAGCGTGGTTTCGCCGCTGCGGTAGCCCTCGGTCATCAGCAGTTGCGCGACGCCGGAGAGCAGCCCGGCGGCGGTTAGCGCGGCGAGTTGCGGGATGGTGGGTGCGATCCAGTGTGGCACGGCGCCGATCGTCGCCAGCGCGGCGGTGCCCAGGCTGTACCAGGCGACGATGGTGACGTTGCGCTCGCCGGATTCGCCCATGCGGCGGATGCTGATCATCGCCAGCGCCCAGGCCACCACGCCGGCGAGGACGATTGCGACGGCGGCTGGTGGCAGTGCGCCGCCGGATTGCCAGGGACGCAGCATCAGCAGGACGCCGCCCAGCCCCGCCAGCACCGCGCTGCCGCGGCGGGGGCCGACATTCTCACCGAGCAGGGGGACCGACAGCAGGGTGAGGAAGAGTGGCATGGCGAAGCCGAGTGCCGTGACGCTCGCCAGCGGCAGCACGGCATAGCCATAGACGGCGGTGACGGTAGCAACGAACCCGCACAGAGTGCGCAGCGCGTGGCCGAGCGGACGTCGTGTCGCGAGGGCGGCGAGGCCGCCGTGTCGCCAGAGTACGGGCAGCAGGGCGAGAAATGCCATGAAGCTGCGGAACGCGACGATCTCCAGGACCGGCAAGTCCGCGGTCAGCGCCTTCACCACGGCCGAGCCGACGGCGAAGGTGGCGGACGCGCTCAGCACGCAGATGATGGCGTGGCGGCGGGCGGCGCGCGGGTCGCGACCGGCGATTGCGGCGGACGTTTCCATTGGCGGGGAGGCTAGCACACGGCACCCGCCGCCGGGTGCCCGAGGGCGTTGCGCTACCCCGCCGCAGAATGAAACCCCGCCTGCCGACCGGCGTCAGGCCTCAGGCCTTGATGTCCACCCTGCGGGGCGAGGCCACCTCGGCGGCCTTTGCCAGCTTCGATTCCGTGGCCTCGTCGGCGTCCTTGTCCGGTTTTGCCGGCATCTGCATCGCCGGCAGGGTTGAGTTGGGTGGGGTTGTCGAGATGGCGCCGATGGTGCCCATGCCGCGTGCTCCTTGTACTGGGTGCGCGACATTCTGCCGCATGGATCGCCGCGTTGGTTCACCACCGCGGTGTCATCCGCATAGTCGCGGGCAATGATTACCCAACCGCTAACGCCGCGCCGCTATTCCGCTGCCTGCTTCGTCCATACCGGCGGGTCCACCGCGCCCACCTGACCGGTGATGCGGCCATACGCCTCCGGCCGCCGGTGCTTGTCGAATGCGAAGATCGTTGTCCGCCCCAGCGTGCACATGTCCAGGTTGCAGTCGGCAGTAATCAGCTCATCGTCCCAGTTTGTTGCCATGGCGACGATCTCGCCCTGCGGGTTGACGATGATCGAGTGGCCGAACAGTTCGCAGCCGTCCTCGGTTCCAGCCTTGGCGGTGGCCACCGCGAAGCAGGCGTTCTGGTAGCAGCCCGCCTGGATCGACAGATGCGAGTGGAACACGCGCAGATGATGCGCCTCGAAGCCGCCGGCCTCCATGTTCAGGCTCGGCGTGTTGTAGCCCAGCATCACCAGTTCGACGCTTTGCAGCCCCAGTACGCGCCAGGCTTCGGGCCAGCGCCGGTCGTTGCAAATCAGCATGCCCATGTTGATGCCCGGCAGCCCGCCCATCGGCGCCCGGATCACCGGGAAGCCGAGATTGCCCACTTCGAAATAGCGCTTCTCCAGGTGCTGCACCTTGCGGCGCGGATCGTATTCGGCGTGGCCGGGTAGATGCACCTTGCGGTATTTCAGCAGGATGTCGCCGTCAGGGCTCACCAGGATCGACGTATTGAATCGGCGCTTGCGTACCCGGCCGATCTCGTCGGGTTCCAACGCTTGCTCTGCATAACCCAGATGAAAGCCGATGCGGTATTTGCGCGCGGCGGCGAACAGCGGGGCGGTCTCGTTCGACGGCATCGCGGGTTCGAACCAGTGGTCGGCTTCGGCAATGTCGGCGTGGTAGTGGCGCGGGAAGAACGTGGTCAGCGCCAGCTCGGGGAACACCACCAGTTCGGCGCCGCGCTTATGCGCATGCTCCATCAGGCGGATCATGCGTTCGACGGCAACCGAGCGGGGTTCCGCCTGCTGGATCGGGCCGAGCTGTGCGGCGGCGACGGTGATGACGCGGCTGGTCACTGTGCGTTCTCCCAGAGCAGCAACGGTTGCAGATCGACGGTCACTTCATGGCGGCTCCGGTCCGGCGTCAACCGCGAGATGTAGTGGACCTGGCCGGGGAGCGGCATGCCTTGCGGCAGCTCATGCGGGTTGAAGCCGGCGAGGTCGGCGGTGCAGACGAAGCGCAGCGCCAGCCAGCCGCCGGCGACGGTGTGGATGTTGTCGAGGGTCGTGGCGGGGGGCAGGTGGTACCGCGTGGTGAGGCTCCGGCGGACCAGGGCGACAGTGTGCGGATCGGCGCAGTTGGGCGGCAGGCGGGCACGGAACCAAGCCACCGAAGCCGCCAGGGCGGCGAGCAAGATGGCGAGGCTGCCGAGGAGGATGGCTTTCTGCACTGGCTTCTCGGGTCGCCCCCCGGTTGTGGTGCGTGGGCTTGATATGGCCGGACGGCCGGGGCTATATGCCGCCTCCCTGCGCGGGGCCATAGCTCAGTTGGGAGAGCGCCTGAATGGCATTCAGGAGGTCGGCGGTTCGATTCCGCTTGGCTCCACCAGATAAATTCAAGGCTTTACGAGCCACCACTTGACTGAGCGAGGCATGGCTCGACAACGCGGGGCTTCATCGACGCCGGAGCACATGGGGATGCGGCGGGATGTTCTTGCTGCGTTCCCGGCCGTTCACTCCCGGCGCGCCCCATCTCCGCCCCGCCACTTCGGGCGAAACCGCTGAATCCCTGTCCTTCGCGCTGCGATATGAGGGACCGAAGCGCGTCCACCATGCGAACGGTACGATGGCGCGGATCGCGGCGAGCTGACTGGCGCGTTCCATGCGATATCCGTCAGGCTGGCGCTGGCTGAGCCGTTCCGCTCAACAGTGCCGCATAGGCAGAGAACATTGTTTCCTCATCGAAGTCTCGCAGGGCCTGGGCGCGATTGGCCGCACCGATTTGTGCCCGCAGCGGCGGGTCCCGCAGCAACCGCAGGATCGAAGTTGCCAAGGCTGCCCCGTCCAGTGGGCCGATGAAGTCCTGGTTCCCGGCGGGCAGCATCGCACGCACGTCGCCAACGTCGGTGGACGCGACCGGCAGGCCGGCGGCCATCGCTTCCATTACCGAGAACGGCATTTGCTCCGTGTCAGACGAAAGCGCGAACACATCGAACGCGGCATAGAGCTGCGCGGGATCCTGTACGTGCCCGGTGAAGTGCGTGCGATCCGCGAGCTCGAGTTCCTGCGCCAGCCGCTGCAGCGCGGTCCGCTCGGGTCCGTCGCCGACGATCACCAGACGCGCCGGTGCAGTCCTGACGACGTGATGGAAAGCGTGGATCAGCCGTTCCAGATTCTTCTCGGCGCGTAACACCGCCACGGTTCCAATTACCGGTCCGTCGCCGGCGAACCCAGCCTGTGCCGCGTGATCTCGTTCACCGGTGAATTTTTTGAGATCAATGCCATTCGGAATATAGCGCACTCGCTGCTCGTTAAGTCGCCATTGTTCGGTCGCGATCCGATAGAGGTTGCGCGATGGTAGCACCACGGTGCTGCGCCTCAGTACGAGCCGTCGCATCAGGACGCGGCGACGAAGCTGGGTTTCACGCTCCTCGGGACCGAAGCCGTCTTCTACATGGATATGCCGGACGATCGGCCACAGGTTGGCGAGCGCCCATTCGAGCGCTCCCCAGTTGCAGGTCACCAGAACGTCGGGGTGTAGCATTCGCAATGCACGGCGAAACGTGAAGGCGTTCGCCAGTGTGGCTTGCTTCCGAATCGGCAGCGCGGGATAAGTCACGTCCAGGTCCGGAGAGAGCCGCTCCCGACATGCATCTCTGCCGTCCATGGAGACAATGAGGTGGCGGTAGGCTCGACCGAAGCGGTTGGCAATCGCCGCGAAGCGGACCTGCGCACCGCCTACGGCAAATGTCGGGAAAACGTGCATGACGGTGAGTTGGTCAGCCCCACTGTGCGTCGACAACGTGCCAAGCCTTGTTCTGAATCGCTGGATATTTATGCTGCGGTGGCGAAGTCGGCAAATCGATCGCTGCAACGATCGCTGCTCGCGCCTGGCGCGGCGCGGCGGCCACGCCCGGCTCGGTGTGGCAAATGGGACACCGCGGGCGACTTGCGCACCCGTCGCCGAGCTGCGCGCGGGTGTCACAGTTGTTGTCGGAGGTCGGCGTGGTCCACAAACGTGATCCGTCACCGCCGGCATGTCGAGGTGGTGAAGCCGCCTTGCACGGGCGTGGTAATGCAGGTTGGATTTCGCTTACCCCGACACGGTGTGCGCCCAAACGCAAGTTGTTGGCCCATGCGCATGAACCGGCCAAGTGGGTCGAAGCTCTGGACGTCGAGGCTCCCTGCCAATCCCGGATCGGTCATCAAAGCCGCGCCGCACCACGCGGCCGGCGGCCAGAACGCACCCCAGTCCCACGCGCAGCAATCCCCCGCCATCCCCCGATCGCCCTGACCCATCCCGCCGGAGAGAGCCATTACCTGCCGGGAAGTGTCGGAGAACTTTACACCTTTGTCCCGCTGGGTGCAAATTGCCACCCTAACCTCTTGAAAAGCGTGCATGGCACGTAAGTTGCGTGTATCAACTTTCCGAGATGTTCGGCAGCGAAGCAGGCGGCGTCCACAGCTCCCGAGGGCGGGAGTTCTGGCGTTGGACGAGGAGGTGGCCGTGACCATCGCCGGGCCAGCTACCGAAATCAGCGGTTGCGAGGGTGTTTTGCTTCAAATGCGATATGACCGTCTAGGCGCCCGTCAGGCTGAAGGGCCGGCATCGCTCCCCGCCTCGACCGACGGGGACCGGGATCTTTGCCTGCACCAGATCATCCAAGACTGGGCGGCCCGCACTCCTGATGCCGTCGCAGTTTTCTACGAGGGCGAAACACTCTCGTATCGTGAGTTGAACGAGCGCGCCAACCGACTCGCCCGGCGCCTCCGGCGCGACGGCGTCGGCATCGGTTCCCTGGTCGGAATCTCGATGCAGCGGTCGCCGGAAATGATCGTCGGTCTGCTGGCGATCCTGAAAGCCGGCGGCGCATATATTCCCCTCGATCCGCGCCTGCCACGCGAGCGGCTCTTGTTCCTCGTCGCCGACGCGCCTCTTCGGGTGATATTGACGAACAAATCGCAACTGAACGCTGGCGATGCGCGAATTATTGATCTTATAGAAGAAAATTTGGACAAACTGGAAGCTTCGAATCTTAATTCCGGCGTCGAAAATGATGACCTCGTCTACGTCATCTATACGTCCGGCTCCACGGGCCAGCCGAAAGGGGTCATGGTCCCGCATCGAGGCGTCGTCAATTGGCTCATCTGGATGCGCAACACGTTCGAAGTTACACCCACTGACGTGGTGCTGAAGAAGGCGCCGCTGACTTTCGACGTGTCTGCTTGGGAGCTTTTCCTGCCACTGATCAGCGGCGCGCGCTTGGTACTCGCTGACAGCGATCGCCAGTACGACCCGTCCTATCTCGCCGGGCTTATGGCATCGACCGGCGTCACGATTGCACAATTCGTCCCGTCGCTGATGCGCTCGTTCCTGGAGCTGAAGGATCTCCCCGACCTGAGTGCTCTGCGGCACGTCATGTGCGGCGGCGAGATCCTCAGCCCGAAACTCCAGGCGCTGTTCTTTGAACGCCTCAGCGCTGAGGTTTGCAATTCGTACGGACCGACGGAAGCGTCGATCGGCGTGACGCGGTGGCCTTGTCGTCGTGACGACCATCGAGATACGGTGCCTATAGGGAGCGCTATCGACAATACGGAACTCTACATTCTCGACGACGGACTCAATCCTGTTGCACCCGGAGTCGCCGGCGAACTCTATATCGGCGGGCGATGCCTCGGGCGCGGATATCTCAACCGCCCGGATCTCACCGCCGAGCGCTTCTTGCCCAATCCATTCAATGCCGATGGCGAGGCCCGGATGTATCGGACGGGCGACAAGTGCCGTTTTCTGGAAGACGGGAGCATAGATTTTCTCGGCCGCATCGACGACCAGGTCAAGGTTCGTGGCGTGCGGATCGAACTGGCCGAAGTCGAGAAGGCGATCGCCGACCACGAGGCAGTCGAGATTGCGGCCGCCGCTGTTGAAGGGAACGCCGATGAGGTCGTGTTGATTGCATTTGTTGTTCCACGTCCCGGTAAGGCTCTGACCGATCGCGAGTTGCGCGGCTTCCTGCGCCAGAAGCTGCCTCAATCGATGATTCCCTCCGAATTCCTCTTTGTAAGCGCGCTGCCACTATCCGCGAACGGCAAGATCGATCGGAAAAGTCTGCCGCGATTGCGGCGGACGGAGGCCGAGGCGGAGCCGGTGCCGGCGTCCGTCGCGCCGCGAGACGACATCGAACGGCGGATCAGCGATATTTGGCAGCATTTGCTGAGAGACAATGAGTTCGGGATTCAAGATGACTTCTTCGATTGCGGCGGCGATTCATTGCTGGCGGTGCAACTGCTGATACAGCTTGAGGCTGAGTTCAAGACCAAAGTCACGCTCGCCCGCCTGCTGACGGCTTTCACGATTGAGGAGATCGCCAGGGTCCTGCGCGGAGCCTTGCCTACCGCGGACGCCGGCCGCAATGAACTCACGGCTCCGACCGGTCTGGGCCCGGCCAGTGTGGCGCCAAGCCGATCGCGGGATACCAGGCATCAATCCAAGGGCGTAATCTGCCGCTTCGCGGATTCAAGCGACGTTCGGGGCATCTGGGAGGTTTGCTCCCGAGCATTTCCTGCGTACGCCAACGCATCGTTCGAGGATTTCAAGGAACTGTGCGATCACCGCTGGTTGAATAACCCGCTCCGGACAAAGAGCGATCCCTTGGGTTGGGTGCTCGAGACGGAGGCAGGCCGCATTGTCGGGTTTCACGGTTTGGTGCCAGTCAGCATCTGGATCGGCGATCGGAGC
>Ga0209415_10004290_pt1 | contig 26222 bp, 25 predicted proteins | sample PeaSoiSIISIP2007_FD_187696 | JGI IMG/M metagenome (GOLD analysis project Ga0209415, IMG submission 187696) | Peat soil microbial communities from Weissenstadt, Germany - SII-SIP-2007 (SPAdes) (version 2) | ecosystem: Environmental > Terrestrial > Soil > Wetlands > Peat | place: Germany... | reverse complement strand
CAGAGCAGCTACTTCGCTCTCATCAAGGTGGTGGGTGTTGGCGGCGGCGGCGTCAACGCCGTGAACCGCATGATCGAGGCCGGCCTCAAAGGTGTCGAGTTCATCGCCATGAACACCGACTCCCAGGCGCTGCTCATGAGCGACGCGGATCTGAAGCTCGACATCGGACGCCAGCTCACTCGGGGGCTGGGCGCGGGCAGTGATCCCGAGATCGGCCGGCAAGCGGCCGAGGAGCACCGGGTCGAGATCGAAGAAGCCCTCAAAGGCGCAGACATGGTCTTCATCACCGCCGGGAAGGGCGGAGGCACCGGCACGGGGGCGGCGCCCGTCGTGGCCGAGATCGCCCGGGCCGGGGGAGCACTCACGATCGGCGTCGTGACCCGTCCCTTCTCGTTCGAGGGGCGCCGTCGCTCGGTACAGGCCGAAACGGGGATCCAGAATCTGAAGGACAAGGTCGACGCCATCATCATCATCCCCAACGACCGACTGCTCACGGTGTCGACGGAGAAGACGTCGATGATGAGCGCCTTCAAAATGGCCGATGAGGTCCTGCTCCAGGGGGTCCAGGGCATCACCGACCTCATCACGGTGCCGGGGCAGATCAACACCGACTTCGCCGACGTGCGCATGGTGCTCGCCAACGCCGGCACCGCCATCATGGGCATCGGTCAGGCTTCGGGTGACGGTCGAGCCGTCAACGCGGCGCGTGGGGCGATCACGAGCCCCTTGCTCGAGGCGTCGATCGAGGGGGCCCGGGGCATTCTGGTGGACATCGCGGGCGGTCCCGACCTCGGTCTGTTCGAGGTCAACGAAGCCATGGAGATCATCCACGGTCACGCCCATCCCGACGCCAACATCATTTTCGGCAACGTGATCGACGAGTCCATGACCGACTCCGTGCGCGTCACGGTGATCGCAGCCGGCTTCGAGCGCTGGGAGGAGGGACGCGGCGAACCTCGTCCCGAGGACCGGAGCCAGGTGCTCGGCTTCGAGAACGTGCACGAGGACATCTTCGCCACGCCCGACGACGACGACCTCGATCTCGGTGACGACGAGTTCGACGTCCCGTCCTTCCTCCGCTAGCACCGACGCGCTGCTGGCGGGCACCGACGTCCACGCCCTGTGGACAGGTGCGGCGGGCGGAGACCAGCGGACGATCGGCGAGGGCCCCTTCCCGGTCGGCGTGCCCGGCGATCTGGTGCTGCGACGGGTTCGTCAGGTCCACGCCGCCGGAGTGGTCGTGGCCGATGGGCCCGTGCCCGACGGGGCCGTGCCTTGGGCACCGGGACCCGGACAGGCTCTCCCCGAGGGCGACGCCGTGGTGGCGGCGGGGTCGGGCTTCGCCCTGGCCGTGCTCACCGCCGACTGCGCGTCGGTGGCGCTGGGGTCGCCCGAAGGCGTCCACGGTGCCGTCCACGTGGGATGGCGGGGACTCGGGGCCGAGGTGCTCGTGCGGGCCGTCGCCACCATGCGGGCGCTCGGAGCCCGCACCGTGGTCGGCGGGCTCGGGCCGTGCATCGGGCCCTGTTGCTACGAGTTCTCGCGGGCCGATCTCGACGCGCTGGCACCGACGTGTGGGTTCGACGTCGCCGCCACCACGACCTGGGGCCGGCCTTCGCTCGACCTCCCGGCCGCGGTGCGTGGTCAGCTCTCACGCTCCGGAGCGTCGATAGTGGTCGAGTCCGGCACATGCACGATGTGCACCCCGGGGTACTTCTCGCACCGGGGCCGGCGTGACGAGGCGCGTCAGGCGCTGCTCGTCTGGCGTCCCCGGTAAACGCGCCAGGCCATGCCGAGTTCCGTGCCGCGCGTCCTGGCGAGCGCGCCGTCTCCCGACGTCGTGATGGCGCGCGTGGCGGCGTTGCGCCACCGCATCGAAGAAGCGGGACGCGACCCGGCGGGGGTGCGAATCGTGGCGGTGACGAAGGGCTTCACGTCCAGCGCGGTCGACGCGGCGCGTCGGTCCGGGCTCTACGACATCGGGGAGAACTACGCCGACGAGCTCTTGACGAAGGCCGGAACCCGAGCCGGCGCGAACGGGCCGAGAAGGCGCACCGGCGACGACCGAAATGACGCCGCCGGCGATGACACCGGCGATCTCGTCGGGGACGGGGTCGGTGTAGGTGTCGGGATCGGCGACCCCGAGACGCGCTGGCACTACCTCGGTGCGGTCCAACGTCGGCGCGTGCGCGTGCTAGCCCCCGTGGTGTCGTGGTGGCAGACGGTCAGTCGCGTCGTCGAGGGCGTGTCCATCGCGTCGCACGCGCCGGGAGCCACCGTCCTCGTCGAGGTGGACACTACCGGAGCTCCGGGGCGCAACGGCTGCCCCCCATCAGAGGTCCCGGCGCTGGTGGCGTCGTTGCGGGAACAGGGCCTCGACGTGCGCGGGCTCATGACGGTGGGTCCGGCCGGGCCCTCCGAGGAGTCCCGACCCGGGTTCCGCCTCACGGCGCACCTGGCCCGAGACCTCGGCCTTCCCGAGGTCTCGATGGGCATGTCCGACGACCTCGATGTGGCGCTGTCCGAGGGCAGCACCATGGTGCGTGTGGGGCGCGCGTTGTTCGGGGAACGGCCGCTCCGGCCTGCCTGAGCGAGTGGTCTACGGTGGTGTTCGTCCATCCCCATGTGCCTGGTTGGAGGCACTACGCTGTCGAACGGGAGGCTGGCGATGGCGTCTGGATTCTTCAAGAGGTCCATGGTGTATCTGGGCCTGGTTGACGACGAGTATGACGAGTACGACGAGTACGAGCCACGCGCGCCCGTTGGTCAACGCCTGAGCCAGCGGGTGTCCCTGGCGGCCGAGGAAGAGGAAGAGCCCACTTCCACCGTGGCCACCAGCACCATCAGGCCGCTGCCGCGTGAGGATTACCCGCCGTCACCGACCATCACCCCCCGCAGCATGGGGAGTGTCGTGCGGCCCGTCGTCGCCGAACCGGGTGCGCGCGTGCACGTGGTGGCGCCCTTGCAGTTCGGCGATGCCAGGCAGATCGCCGATCGGCTCATGGCCAATCAACCGGTCATCGTGAACCTTCAGGTCGCGGACCGAGAGCTCATGCGTCGCATGATCGACTTCTGCAGCGGCGTCGCCTACGCCTTGAGCGGCAAGATGGAGCGCGTGGCGGACAAGGTGTTCCTGGTGACGCCGTCGAACGTCAAGGTCTCGGCGGAGGAGCGTCAGCGCCTCCAGGAGAACGGGCTCCTGCGGCCCTGAGCGCCGCACCCCGAGCCCGCCACCTTGCCCCACGACTGACGCCGTAGCCTCGCCATCGTGCTCCGCACCATTGTCGTCTACCTGCTCGAGATCTATCTGTGGGGAGTGCTGTTCCCCCGTGCCCTGCTGAGCTGGTTCCCCGCCGCGCCGGGCTCCACACTGGCGAGCATCAACTCCGTGTTGTTCCGGCTGACCGAGCCCGTGCTGGGGCCCGTGCGCCGGTTGCTCCCACCGGTGCGGGCCGGCGGATTCGGCATCGACCTCTCGTTCATCATCGTCTTCCTCGGCATCCAGTTGATCGTGATCCCGATCGTGTACCGGCTGCTCTAAACGGACCCACACCGGGCCGTCGAAGCGGACCGAACCGGGCCCTTCTGAGCGGACCGAACCGGGCCCGCCCCGGGCCCTCCAGGCGTGCCCGGCCCGTCGGGCTCCGGGGCCTATGCACCATCGCGAGCATGGGCCCGCGGGCCGTGGCTAGGATTCGCCACATGGAAAGTGGAAAGCCGACCGGCCAGGGCTCGAGCCTCGACAGCCTGCGTACCGTCGAATTCCGCCAGACTCTTCGCGGGTATCACATCGACGACGTAGACGAGTACCTCGAACGCGTGGCAGTAGATGCCGAGGCGCTGCAGGAACAGGTGCGCCAAGCGGGAGAGCGACTCAGGCAGGCGGCTGAGCGCATCGCCCAACTCGAGGGCATGTTGCAGGAAGTGCAGATGCAGCCGCAGGCGAGCGCGCCCGTGAGTGACGACACCTTGCAACGGACGCTGCTGCTCGCCCAGAAGTTCGTCGATCAGACCCAAGCCGAAGCCGAGGCCCAGGCACGCATGCTCGTCTCGGACGCAGAGGACCGCGCCCGCCGGGTGCTCAGCGACGCCGAACTGCGGGCGAAGTCGGTCACCGAGGACACCGAGCGGCACTTGCGCGAGGAGATCACGCGGCTCGAGTCGATGCGCACCCAGCTGGCAGGTGAGGTCGAGACCATCGGACGTCACATGGAGAACGAGCGCAACCGTTTGCGCAGTGCGCTGAGCGACATGCTCACTTGGGTGGACGAGCACGTCCAGCCCTCTGGTTCGATTCTTGCCCAACGGACCGCACCCCGACCCACGGCCCGTCCCAGTGACGACATGCCTACCATGACCGCGCCCCGGCCGGGCGAAGACATCCCCACGGTTGCCGCCCCCGATTCGGTCGGTGGCATTCCCGGGCACGAGCCTTCGGCCATGACGCTCGAAGGTGGGGGACGAGCCGCCGTAGCGGTGCAGGGCAATGCGGCCACCGGGGGAGCGCGCTCGATGGACGCTGACAACCCGACGACTGACAGCGATAACCAGGGCGTCATGGCCATGGACGACACGAGCCAGCCCCAGCCCATCGCACCTCGCTGATCCCTACCCGACGTTCCGCGCTGCGCCCCGCTGTTCGTCGGGCGCGTCCCGATTCCAGCCACCCGGGTGGCGCCACGGTGAGGGGTCAGGCGTCAGGGCACGGCGCCTGCGTCACCCCGACAGCCACCTCGGTTCCCTCGGTCACCGTCATGCCGACGGCCAGGGTCTGGTCGGCCACATAGGCCCGGTGCGCCTCGACGGCCGCCGCGATCTCGGCCGGGGCCACGATGTCGAGATCGATGCAATCCGACACGTGCAGACCGGCGTCGCGTCGCGCCGCCTGCACGAGGCGGACCACGTCGCGAGCCCGACCCTCGGACTCGAGGTCGTCGTCCACGGTGGTGTCGAGGGTGATAACCCCGCCGTCATCGGGGAGGGTGCGGCCCTCGACCGCATTGCGAGGCCGTAGCACCAGCTCGTATTCACCGGGTTCGAGGCGGACCCCTCCCGCCACCACCGCGTTGTCGGTGCGCTGCCAGTCACCGTCGCGTACCGCAACGGTGACCCGTTGGGTCTCTGGGCCCAGCCGGGGGCCGAGGACGGGGTGCACGAGGGTCAGGATCTCGTCGGCGATCCCCCCGACTTCGTCGGTGAGGACCACTTCTTTGACGTTGACCTCGTCCTCGATGAGCTCGACGAAGGGCCGCAATCGATCGGGGCGCGTGGTGGCGATAGTGAGCCGGCGCAACGGCAGGCGGGCCCGCCGGTTGTTGGCCTTGCGCACCGCGTGCGCGGCGGAGCACACGTCACGCACGGTGTCCATGGTCTCGACCAGGTCGGGGTCGGCGGGAAGTGCGCCCGGGGCGGGCCAGTCAGCCAGATGGACGCTTCGTTCTCCGGTGAGGCCGCGGTACACGGACTCGCTGAGCAACGGCAGCAAGGGGGCCGAGATCTTGCACAGCGTGACCAGCACCGTCGACAACGTGTCGTAGGCGTCAGTTTTGTCCGACTCGACGTCCGCCGAGCCGTCGCGGGCCCGCCAGAACCGGTTGCGGCTCCGGCGGATGTACCAATTGTTGAGAGCGTCGAGAAAGCGCGTGATGGCCGTGCACGCCGCGAAGATGTCGTAGGCGTCCATCGACGCCGTCACGTCGTCGACCAGCGAAGCCGTCTTCGCCAGGATGTACCGGTCGAGGAGGCCGGTGGCGTCGGTGCGGGCCCGGCCCCTGATGTCGTCCACGTTGGCGTAGAGCGAGAGGAAGTACCAGGCGCTCCAGATCGGGTTCAGGACCTGGCGCCGGACCTCCTCGATCCCCTTGGCGTGGACCACGAGGTCCTGGCCGCGCAGGATCGGTGCAGCCAGCAGGAACCAGCGCATGGCGTCGGCTCCCCACATGTCGAACACCATGTCGGGCTCGGGGTAGTTGCCCAGACGCTTCGACATCTTGCGACCGTCGTCGCCGAGCACGATGCCGTGCGCCACGCAGTGCCGGAAGGGCGGACGGTCGAAGAGGGCGGTGCCGAGCACGTGCAGCGTGTAGAACCAGCCCCTGGTCTGGGTCACGTACTCGACGATGAAATCGGCGGGGAAGTGCGACTCGAACCACTCGGCCCGCTCGAAGGGGTAGTGCACCTGGGCGAAGGGCATCGAGCCCGACTCGAACCAACAGTCGAGGACGTCGGTGACGCGACGCATCGTGGAACGCCCCGTGGGGTCGTCGGGGTTGGGCCGGACCAGTTCGTCGATGGCGGGACGGTGCAGGTCGGTCAACCGGACACCGAAGTCGCGTTCCAGCTCCTCGAGGCTCCCGTAGACGTCGATGCGGGGATGGCTCGGGTCGTCGCTCTTCCACACCGGGATGGGTGAGCCCCAGAACCGGTTCCGGCTGATCGACCAGTCCCGCGCTCCTTCGAGCCATTTCCCGAAGGCTCCGTCTTTGATGTGGGCAGGGACCCAGTCGATCTCCTGGTTGAGTTCGAGCATGCGGTCCTTGATGGCGGTGACCTTCACGAACCATGAGCCCACCGCCTTGTAGATGAGCGGCGTGTCGGTGCGCCAGCAGTGGGGGTAGCTGTGGGTGTACGACTTCACCTCCACCAGGGCACCGGCCGCTTTGAGATCGGCGGTGATGGCGCGGTTGGCGTCGAACACCTGCTGACCGGCATAAGGCGGCACCTCGTTGGTGAACCGCGCCCGGTCGTCCACCGGGCACACCACGGCGATGCCGGCCTCACGACACACGTCGAAGTCCTCCTCGCCGAACCCCGGCGCCAGGTGCACGACGCCGGTGCCTTCGTCGGTGGCGACGAAGTCCTCCGCCAGGACCCGGAAGGCGCCCGGCTCGTCAGCGAAGAACGGGAAGAGGGGGCGATAGGTGCGTCCGACGAGGGCGGAGCCCTTGAAACGCGCCAGCGGCTCGGCATCGCCGAGGAGTTCGGGGTAGGCGACGGCCCGCTCCGCCGCGATCACCGTGGGCGTTCCGAGGAGCTCGTACAGCGCGTAGTCGATGTCGGGGCCCACGGCCAGGGCCAGGTTCGACGGCAAGGTCCATGGCGTGGTCGTCCACGCCATCACGCGCAGGGGCCCGGAGATCTCCGCGGGGGCGGTGCCGCTGGCGTCGGCGTCGAGCGAGAACAAGACGGTGACGGCCTGGTCCTGGCGGGGACGGTAGGCGTCGTCCTGGCGCGTCTCGAAGTTCGACAGGGGGGTCTCGCACTCCCAGCAGTAGGGGAGGACCCGCTCGCCCTCGTAGACGAGCCCCTTGTCCCACAACGCCTTGAACGCCCAGATCACACTCTCCATGTAGGAGAGGTCCATGGTCTTGTAGTCGTTGGTGAAGTCCACCCACCGGGCCTGGCGGGTGACATAGCGCTCCCAGCCGTCGGTGGTACGCAGGACGAGGGCCCGGCAGTACTGGTTGAAGTTGTCGATCCCGTACTCGACGATGCCGGCACGACCCGACACCTCGAGCTCCTTCTCGGCGGCCATCTCGGCGGGGAGGCCGTGACAGTCCCATCCAAAGCGGCGTTCGACGCGCCTGCCGCGCATGGTCTGGTAGCGGGGCACGGCGTCCTTCACGAATCCCGTCAGGATGTGGCCGTAGTGGGGGAGCCCGTTGGCGAACGGGGGGCCGTCGTAGAACACGAACTCGTTGGGCCCACCGGCCCGGGCCTCGACGGAGGCAGCGAAGGTGCCGTCCTTGGCCCAGTACTCGAGGATCTGCTCCTCGAGACGGGGGTAGTCGGCCTGTTGCTCGACTTCGGGGTACGGCGCCTGGCCGCCAGGCGGGTTGGGCATGCCCCCAGAGTATTGGAGCAGCGGCGTCACCCTGTGGCCCCAACGACGTGGAATACTCCTGGCCGACGCGGTGTTGCCGCCCTGACGTGGCGACGCTAGGGTCGCCGACCTTCGTCGGACAGACGAGAGCCAGGGGAGATGACCGACATCGCGATCACCGCTCAGCGGCCGAAGGGATTTTGCTGATGGCCGCGGTCAAGAAGTCTCCACCGCCGAAGAAGAAGTCCACGGCGGCGAGGAAGCCCACCCCGGCCAAGAAGAAGGCCGCGGCGGCGAAGAAGAAAGCCGTCCCCGCCCGCAAGCCGGCCCCGGCCAAGAAACCCGCCGCGGTCAAGAAGAAACCCGCCGCGGTCAAGAAGAAGGCCGCTCCGGCCAAGAAGGCCGCCCCGGCCAAGAAGGCCGCCCCGGCCAAGAAGGTCGTGGCTGCGAAGAAGGCCGCTCCGGCCAAGAAGGCGCCGCCGCGACCCGCCGTCGCCACCGCCGCGCCCGCCCCCGCTCCGACCAAAGCGCCGCCGGTGAAGGCGGCTCCCAAGCCGCCCCCCAAGCCCACCCGCGGGCCCTACGCCTCGGAGCCGAAGTTCCTCGAGGAGCAGCGCAAGTTCCTGCTCGATGAACGCGAGGTCTACAAGAACCAGGCCGCCGACCTCCGGGCCGAGGCCGAGTCACTGGCGCTCGAGCGCGAGCCCGGGGACGTGCAGTTCGACGAGGAGTCCGGCGAGGGCGGGACCGTGGCCGTGGACCGCGAGCGTGACCTGACCCTGTCAGCCCAGGCCATGGCCACCATCGACGAGATCGACATGGCTCTCAAGACCATCGAGACCAAGATGTACGGCGCGTGCGAAAGCTGTGGGCAACCGATCCCCAAGGCGAGGCTCCGAGCGCTTCCCTACGCCCGCCTGTGCGTGTCGTGCAAAAGCGGAGGGCTGCACCGGCGCTGAACGACGGGGAGCGTCCGCGACGTGACGCCCTCCGGCGCCTGCTCATCGCCGTGTCCGTCGCCGTCGTGGTGGTGACCGTCGACCAGGTGACGAAGTCGTGGGCCGTGCACCGGTTGTCACGGGGTTCCATCCACGTCGTGTGGAAGCTCGACCTGCAACTGACGTACAACTCGGGCGCCGCCTTCAGCTTCCTCAGGGGCTGGGCCCCGGTGTTGGGAGGCCTGGCCATCGTCATCGTCCTCGTGTTGCTCGGGGCCGTCCGCCGTGTGCAGTCGACACCGCTCGCCGTAGCTCTCGGCCTCGTCGTGGGAGGTGCGCTCGGCAACCTGGCCGATCGAGTGTTCCGCTCCAACCATGGCTCGGTGATCGACTTCATCGCGTTGCATTTCTGGCCGACCTTCAACGTCGCCGACTCGTGCGTCGTCGTGGGTGGGATCCTCGCCGCCGCGCTCCTGTGGCGGGCAGAACGCCCGGCCACCAAGACATGAGGCAAACCCCTCCTCCCGCGTCGTCGGAGCCGCCTCGATCGCCACCGAAGCTGGACCTGACCGTGCCCGCCGCGCTGGCCGGTGCCCGGGTCGACCGGGTGGTGTCGCTGCTGAGCGGCATGCCCCGCGGCACGGTGGCCGAGCTCATCGGGGACGGGGGGGTCCGACTCGACGGCGTGGCTGTCACCACGCGTAGCCGTACGGTGCGCAGCGGACAGCGTCTCGAGGTCGACGTCCGGCGCGAGGAGATCGACGTGCCGGTGCCCGACTCCTCCGTGGTCTTCGCCGTCGTACACGAGGACTCCGAACTGATCGTGGTGGACAAGCCGGCCGGTCTCGTGGTGCACCACGGCGCCGGCCACCACGGTGGGACGTTGGTGGACGGGCTGTTGGCCCGCTTCCCCGATCTGCTCGCCCTGGCCGAGGCAGGCGGGGGAGACCCCGACCGGCCCGGGATCGTGCACCGCCTCGACAAGGGGACCTCGGGGCTGCTGGTGGTGGCGCGTACCCCGGCCGCCTACCGCTCGCTGGCGAAGCAATTCCGGGCCCACAGTGCGGGCCGTCAATACCGGGTCCTCGCCGCCGGCACCGTCGAGGCCGACGAGGGGGCCGTCGACGCCCCGATCGGTCGCTCCACGCGACAGCGGACCCGCATGGCCGTCACCGCCCGGGGGCGTCCGGCGCGCACCGAGTACCGGGTCCTCGAACGTTTCGTATCGCCGGTGCCGTGCACCTTGCTCGAAGCCAGCTTGGACACGGGTCGGACCCATCAGGTCCGGGTGCACCTCTCCGCCATCGGGCATCCCGTCATCGGGGACGACCGCTACGGGCGATCGGTGGCGCGGCCGCAGGCGCTCATGGCGCTGATGGCCCCCGGTCGGCTCTTCCTCCATGCCTTCCGGCTGTCGCTCGACCACCCCTCGGGAGGCAGGGCGACCTGGGAGTCACCCCTCCCCGACGATCTCGCCGTGGTCGTGGCCGACCTGTCGGGGTGAGCGACGATCAGGCGGCCTGGTGGGCCGCTTCGATTTCTGCGAGCGTGGCGAGTTGCTGCAGCGCACGGGCCTCGGCCTGACGGGCCCGACGCACGCCGATACCGAGGCGTGAGGCGGTGGCCTGCAGCGACGTGGGCATCCCGTCATCGAGCCCGTACCGGATGCGCAGGACGTCGCGCTCGAGCTCGCCGAGGGTGTCGACGGCGTCACGGACCCGGCCGAGCACCATCTGCCGTTCGACGTCATCCTCGAAGGTCTGCTCGTCGGCCCCCACGAGGTCCCCGAGGGCCGTGCCGCTGTCGGTGCCGGCGGGCTGGTCGAGGCTGGCGACCACCCGGGCCACGCTCTGGACCGTTTCGAGGGTGCGACTTTCCACGCCGCTCGCCTCGGCCACCTCTTCGGGGGTGGGATCGCGCTGCAGGTCAGCGGCGAGCTCCCACGTCACCCGGTCGGCGCGCTGCGCCTGCTCGGCCACCTCCATGGGGACCCGGATGGTGTTGCCGTGCTGCTGGACGGCGCGCTGGAGGGACTGGCGAATCCACCACGTGGCGTAGGTAGAGAAACGGAACCCTCGTTGCCAGTCGAACTTGTCGACGGCGCGCATCAGACCGAAGGTCCCCTCCTGGACGAGATCGCCGAAATCGACGCCCCGATCCTGGTAGCGCCGAGCCCAGTGGACGACAAGGCGGAGGTTGGCCGCGATCATCTCGCGGCGCGCCTCGTCGTCGCCGGCAGCGACGCGCTTGGCCAACTCGACCTGCTGCTCGTGATCCGGCAGGGGGTACCGGTCGAGATCATCGAGAAACAGCCGAATGCCGTCATGGGTGCCAGTGGAGTTCGCCATCATTCCTCTTCGTCGTTCTTCCTGCCTATTGGATAACACCGCTGTGACGCTCGGCATTCCAGGTCGTCGGCAAGTTGGTTGGAGGCCCGGCGGGGTGTCGGACCTCCGGTGTGATCAGTACCCATTTCCGACCGGACCACTCGTCACCGGAGCCGGGTTGCAGTGGACCCTTCGCCGTGATCCGCTGGGACGATGCCCCCGGAGGCCTCCCCGACCCCCGCCGGGCGCGCCGTCACGCCTCCGGGAGAGCCTTCGTCCTCTCCGTACCGGGCTTCCCGGGCCGGGGCGACGGACCGAGCCCGGCTGGTGGTGGTGCGCCATGGCGCCACCGCATGGAGCCGGTCGGGCCGCCACACCGGCGGTACCAACCTGCCGCTGCTCGACGACGGCCGCATCGAGGCCGAAGAGCTCAGACGCCGCCTGGCCGGCCACGTCTTCACCATGGTCCTCACGAGCCCGATGTGCCGGGCGCGCGAGACCTGCGAGATCGCCGGCTTCGGCTCTGAGGCCGAGGTTTGCGAGGACCTGCGCGAATGGGACTACGGCGAGTACGAGGGTCGTACCACCGACGAGATCCAATCGCAGCGCCCGGGATGGTCGTTGTGGAGCGACGGGGCGCCTGCGGGTGAGAACGCCGACGACGTGGGCCGCCGCGCCGACCGCGTCGTCTCGAGGGTCAAGCAGACGACCGGGGACGTCCTCGCCTTCGCGCACGCGCACGTCCTGCGTGTCGTGGGGGCCCGGTGGGTGGGGCTCCCCCCGGCCGCGGGGGCGCTGTTCACCTTGGCGCCCGCCACGATCAGCGTGCTCGGTTGGGAACGCGACGTGGCGGTCGTGACCCGGTGGAACGACGCGGCCGGTGATCCGCTCGCCTGAGGCGCGCCGCCCCGGACGGGTCGCTCGGGAGCAGAGGGTCTTTCAGTGCAGAGGGCGGACGGGCACAGGGTTGCCGCGCGCTCGCGACACCATGTCGTCGAGCGTGAACGAGTCGAGGTGGCCGCGCATGTGCTCGCCGACGTCGGACCAGACCGTCAACAAGATGCACTGCCCCTCGTGCTCACACGCCCCGTTCTCGTGGGGGCGCCCGAAATCCCCCGCCACGATGGGACCGTCCACGGCGCTCACGATCTGGCCCAATGTGATCTCGGCGGGGGGCCGGGCGAGGACGTATCCGCCGCCGACGCCCCGCTTGGACCGCACCAGCCCGGCCCCCTTCAAAGCGAGCAGGATCTGTTCGAGATAGGGCTGGGGCAGGCCGGTCCGCTCGGCGATGTCGCGCACCGAGGTCGGGCTGGCCGAATCGTCGTGCAGCGCCAACGACAACAGGGCGCGGCTGGCGTAGTCGCCGCGGGTTGAGACCTTCACGCTCCGATGCTACCCGTGAGCCCGCCGTGGACCGGCTGACCACCACCGACGGATTGTGCTCCGGGACGGGGGCGGGCGTGCCTCATCTGGGTACAGTGCCGAGCATGCGCGACGCGGCGGTCACCGGTGCAGGCTCCCGGTCGGGCCCGACCGCCCCCTCCCCGATGCTTCCCGACTATGGCGGCGCGTGCTTGACCTCGGTCGTCCCCGCCCTGTTCTCGGCCCTGGCCGGAGATCGGGACGCGCCGGAATGGGTGCCGGCGTCGGTGCCGGGCGCGAGACAGGTCGTGCTGCTGGTACTCGACGGGCTGGGTTGGGAACAGCTCCAGAGCTTCCGGGCGACGGCACCCACCTTGGCGTCGGCCACGGGCGGACCGATCACGTCGGTCGTCCCCACCACCACCGCCACCGCCCTCACCTCGCTCACCACGGGCACGACGCCCTCGGCGCACGGCATCGTCGGCTACCGCCTGCGTGTCGACGGGGACGGCCCCGGCCCCGGCGACGTGATGAACGTGTTGCGCTGGCGCACGAGCCGCGGTGACATGCGGCGGACGCTTCCTCCCCCGAGGTTCCAGCCCGTGGCGCCCTTCGGCGGACGCGCCGTGCCCGCCGTGACGCGCGGGGAGTTCGCCTCCACCGGCTTCACGGCCGCGCATCTGACCGGGGTCCGTCTCTTCGGCTGGTCGGTCCCCTCGGCCCTGGTGGTCAACGTCCGACGGCTGCTCGGGGCAGGGGAGTCCTTTGTCTACGCGTACTATGACGGTCTCGACAAGGTCGCCCACGAGCACGGTCTCGGGGACCACTACGTCCAGGAGCTGGGGGCGGTCGACCGGTTGGTGGCGGATCTTCTCGGTGTGCTCCCCCCCGGTGCCGTGCTGGCGGTGACCTCTGACCATGGACAGGTCGAAGTGGGAAATGCCACGAGGCTGCCGGCTCCCGCTCTGTTCGAGATGGCCGAGTTGTTCTCCGGTGAAGGTCGCTTCCGCTGGGTCCACGTGCGGCCGGGCTCCCTCGATGACGCCGTGGACATCGCGCAGGAGGCGCACGGGGACGAAGCGTGGGTCCGGACGCGCGAGCAGATGGTCGACGACGGGTGGTTCGGAGGACCCCTGCCCGTCGAGACAGCCCGGCGGCTCGGCGACGTGGCGCTCGTGGCCCATGCGCCGGTGGCATTCCTCGATCCCGCCGACACCGGCGAGACGCGCCTGCTGGGCCGCCACGGCTCGCTCACCTCGGCCGAGATGACCGTGCCCTTCGTCTCCTGGTCTTCACCCTGACCCCCGGGCAAGGCACAACCACAGCCGGTCGCGGTGGCCGGCGACCACCCGTTTGGAAGGATCTCCCCATGGACCAAGAATCCCAGCCGCCCGTCGGCGTCGATACCGGCGAGGCGGTACTCCTCGAGCCAGGCGAGCGCCCGTCGGGCCTCGTGCCCCCCGCCCCGGCCTCGTCCCCGTCAGGCCCCGGAGCTGACGACGAAGGGGGGAACCGAGACGTCACCGAGTCCGTCGAGCAGCCGGCCAAGGTCATGCGGATCGGTTCGATGGTGAAACAGCTGCTCGACGAGGTCCGCGCCGCCAGCCTCGACGAGGCGAGCCGGGCCCGGATGCGCGAGATCTACGAGCAGTCGGTCCGGGAGCTGGCCGGCGCCCTCAGCCCGGACCTCGCCGCCGAGCTCGACCGCATGACGCTTCCCTTCGACGACTCGGTCCCGTCCGAAGCCGAGCTGCGCATCGCGCAGGCGCAACTCGTGGGGTGGCTCGAAGGGCTGTTCCACGGCATCCAGGCGACGCTCCTGGCACAGCAGATGGCAGCCCGGGCCCAACTCGAGGAGATGCGCCAGCGCGGCCTCCCCCCGGGGGTGATGTCCGGCCAGGATGCCCCGCCGGCGCGGCCCGGCACCTACCTGTAGGGACTGCTACTGTCGAATGACAACGCTGTGATTCTCCACAGGCTGTGGACAAGGCCTCCGGGAACAGCGGGCTGGCGCTTCCAGGGGGCCCTCAGCCGTAGACGCGACGCCGCCGAGGAGGACGGCTCATGGCCGCCAGGGGATCGTTCACCCATCTGCACACCCATACCGAGTACTCGATGCTCGACGGCGCGTCCCGGCTCGACGACCTCGTCGACGCGGCCGTGGCCGACGGGCAGCCCGCGCTCGGCATCACCGACCACGGCAACATGTACGGGGTCCTCGACTTCTACGCGGCGTGCCGTAACGCGGGCATCACCCCGGTCATCGGCACCGAGGCCTACATGGCGGGGGAGTCGCGCCACGAGCGCCCCGTGCGCCGGGGCAAGGTCGACGACACGGGTGGGGACGTCGAAGGGGGCGAGAAGCTCTACTACCACCTGACACTGCTGGCCGAGACGAACCAGGGATACCGCAACCTGCTGAAGCTCTCGTCGGCCGCCTACCTCGAGGGCTACTACTACAAGCCCCGTGTCGACTGGGAGCTCCTCGAGCGTCACCACGAGGGCATCATCGCCACCACGGGCTGTCTTGGCGGGGTGGTGCTCCAAGCGCTGTTGGCCGACGACGAGGAACGCGCCCTCAAGCTGGCCGGTCGCCTCCAGGACGTTTTCGGGCGCGACAACCTTTTCGTGGAGCTCCAGGACCACGGCCTGCCCCAGCAAACGCGGACCAATCCGGCGCTCGTCCGCATCGCCCGCCGACTCGGCGCCCCTCTGCTCGCCACCAATGACAGCCACTACACACATCGCCAAGACTCCGTGGCGCACGACGCGCTGTTGTGCGTGCAGACGGGAGCGCTGATCGACGATCCCAAGCGCTTCAAATTCGAGGGCGAGGAGCACTATCTGAAGTCGGCCGCGGAGATGCGGGCGCTGTTCTGCGAAGTCCCCGACGCTTGTGACAACACGCTCCTCATCGCCGAGAGGGCCAACGTCGAGATCGAGTTCGGCGTGAACGCCCTCCCCGAGTTCCCCGTGCCACCGGAGTTCGAGGGCGCGACCTACGAGCAGCGTGCCGATGCCTATTTGCGCCACCTGACCTTGACGAGCGCCCAGACCCGGTACGGGTCCGCGTTTCCCGCTCCGGTGCGTGACCGGATCGACTACGAGCTGGGCGTCATCGCCAGCATGGGCTTCTCGGCGTATTTCTTGGTGGTGTGGGACCTGATCCGTCACGCCCGCGACAGCGGGATCCGGGTGGGGCCGGGCCGGGGCTCGGCGGCGGGGTGTTGCGTGGCGTACTGCCTCGGGATCGTGGACCTCGACCCCATCAAGTACGACCTGCTCTTCGAACGGTTCCTCAACCCCGGGCGCAAGCAGATGCCCGACATCGACATGGACTTCGACGAGCGGTACCGGGGCGAGATGATCCGCTACGCGACCGAGCGCTATGGCGCAGATCGGGTGGCGCAGATCGTCACCTTCTCTACGATCAAAGCGCGGGCCGCGGTGCGCGACGCAGCCCGCGTCCTCGGTTACCCCTATCTCGTGGGCGACCGGATCGCCAAGGCCATGCCGCCGCTCATCATGGGTCGGGACACGCCGCTGCGGGCCTGTCTCGACCGGATCGAGGGATTCGACGACGGCTACGCCACGGCCCAGGGCCTGCGCGAGATGTACGCCACCGACGAGGAGGCCCGTCGTGTCATCGACGTGGCCAAGGGCCTCGAGGGCCTGCGACGCCAGGACGGTATCCACGCTGCGGCCGTGGTCATCACCAAGGAGCCGCTCACCGAGTACCTGCCCATCCAGCGAAAGCCCGAGAGTGGCCAGAACCCCGCCGAGGCGCCGATCGTCACCCAGTACGAGATGCACGGGGTCGAGGAGCTCGGGCTGCTCAAGATGGACTTCCTCGGGTTGCGCAACCTGTCGGTCATCGAGCGCGCCCTGGACCTCGTGGCCAAGACCGAGGGCCAACGCCCCGACATCGACGCCATCCCCCTCGACGACGACGCCACATTCGCGATGCTCCAGCGCGGGGACTCCATCGGTGTCTTCCAGCTCGAGGGCGGGCCCATGCGATCGCTCATGCGCTCCCTGGCGCCCACCGGTTTCGACGACGTGGCCGCCCTCGTGGCGCTGTACCGCCCCGGGCCCATGGCGGCCAACATGCACCGCGACTACGCGGACCGCAAGAACAACCGCCAGGCCGTCAGCTACCTCCATGCCGATCTCGAGCCCATCCTGAGTGATACCTACGGGCTCATGATCTACCAGGAGTCGGTCATGCGGGTGGCACAGCGGTTCGCGGGCTACACGCTCGAGGAAGCCGACAACCTCCGTAAGGCTTGCGGCAAGAAGATCCGCGCCATGATCCAGGCCGAGCGTGAGAAGTTCGTGGCCGGCTGCGTGACCCAGGGCTACGAGAAGACGCTCGGTACCAAGTTGTTCGACATCATCGAGCCCTTCGCTGACTACGCCTTCAACAAATCCCACTCGTACGGCTACGGCCTCGTCGCGTACCAGACGGCGTGGCTCAAGGCCCACTATCCGGTGGAGTACTTCGCCGCCCTGCTGACCTCGGTCAAGGACGACAAAGACAAGACCGCCATCTATCTCGGTGAGTGCCGGACGCTCGGCACCGAGGTGCTCGTCCCCGACGTCAACCGCTCTGCGGGCGAGTTCACTCCGCTCGTCGGCGAGGACGGCGCCCATCGCATCGTGTTCGGCCTGGCGGCCGTGCGCAACGTGGGGGAGAGCCTCGTCGACCGGATCGTCGCCGAACGCGAGGCCAACGGTCCGTTCGCCGACTTCTACGACTTCTGTCAGCGTGTCGACCCGGTGGTGCTCAACAAACGCACCATGGAGTCGCTCATCAAGGCGGGGGCGTTCGACTCGCTCGGCTACCCCCGCCAAGGGCTGTGCCTCGTGTTCGAGGAGATCGTCGACCGGACCCTCGAGCGCCGGCGCGAGGAGCAGGCCGGGATCTCGACGTTGTTCTCGACGCTCGAGGGCTTCGGCGATCCCGACGGGGGCTCCGCTCCGGTCGGCTACGGGGACCCCAGGGTCCCTGTGCCCGACACCGAGTTCACCAAGACCCAACGTCTCGCCTTCGAAAAGGAGATGCTCGGCCTGTACGTGAGCGACCATCCCCTGCGGGGCTTCGAGACGGCTGTGGCCCGGCTCACGGACTGCTCGATCGGGGACCTGAAGGACCTCGACGACGGCCCACCGGACGGCTCGGGACGAGACGGCCAGGTCCGGACGATCGGCGGGGTGGTGACCGGCCTCGTCCGCCGCTACACCAAGCGCGGGGAGCTGATGGCCACCTTCGTCCTCGAGGACCTGCGCGCCTCGATCGAGGTGTTCGTGTTCCCGAAGGTCATGCAGGAGATCGGGGCGCTGCTCGCCGACGACGCCGTGTTCGTGGTCCGTGGGCGGCTCGACACCAGAGATGACCAGGTCAAGCTGGTCTGCATGGAGGCGCACCGTCCCCAGCTGGCTGCCGACGGGGTCGGCGAGCTCCGGGTCGAGCTTCCCCTCGGGGTCCTCACCGACCCCGTGGTCGAGCGCCTCAAGCAGCTGCTGTCGGAGCATCCCGGGAACGAGCCCGTGTTCCTCCACGTGGGCCAGTCGGTCCTGCGACTGCCCGCCGAGTTCAACGTGGACAGCCGGCGGGGGCTCCTCGGAGAGCTGCGGATGCTCCTCGGGCCGAGTGTGATCGTGGCCTGATTCTCGTGCCCGGCAGGTGCCGTCACCTGCGCTCGAGGCCGGGTCAGGAGTGTCGAGTGGGCCACGGGTCGCCGCGTCCCGTATCCTGGTGGGAACCCCCGAGCGCAAGTTGACCTTGGCCACGCCATCGGCCGACGTGTTCGAAGGGGCGTCGGAGCAGCTGGACGAGCACGGAGCAGGCCATGCCGTTTGAGGTCGGGACCAAGGACTGCACAGCGCTGAGCGACGCAGAGCTGGCCGAGATGGCCGACCTGTGCGTCGATCGGGCGCCAGGATTCGACATCGGTTTCCTCTCCAAGCAATGCGAGGAGTGGGTCCTGGTCAGCCTGGCGCGCGAGGGAAGCAAGCTGCGCGGCTATTCGTTCTCCACGTTGGAGCGCATCGGCGGGACGCCGTCGCTGCTCATCGGCGTGGCCACCGTCGACCGGACGGTCAAGGCCGAACAGGCCATGCGGCTGCTCCTGGGCGACCAGTACCGCCGGGCCCTTCTGGCCTTCCCCGACGAGGACGTCCTCGTGGGGACCCGCCTGGCGTCGTGCGAGGGCTACAACTCCTTCGCCGGCCTGGCCGACGTCGTGCCCCGGCCGGGGCACAAAGCCTCGGGTGAGGAGCGGGCGTGGGGCCGTCGCCTGGCCAAGCGTTTTGGGGCCGAGGGTCGGATCGACGACCGCACCTTCATCCTGGCCGGAGACGGGTCGACGGCGGGAGCGCTCGACCTGGGCGGCCCGAAGGTGAAGGTCCTTGCCGACGACGTCGCCGCGCTGTTTGCAGGCTTGAACCTGAAGCGAGACGACCGGCTCGTGGCCTTCGGATGGGCCATGGCCGAGGACCTGGCCTCGGGGCGGCTCGCCGCGGGCAAGCCCACCCGCAGTTAGCACCGCCGCTCCCCGTCCTCGGTTTCCCTCCGTGCCAGCGGTGCCTTGCGTGGCGCGCCGGGGCTGAGTTCAGGGTCGGGGCAGCAGGGCGGCGACGGTCTTGTAGCAGTGTCCGTCGCGCGGCCGGCTGAGGACCACTACGAGATAGTGGGGCCGGAAGCCCAGCGCACCCTCGAGGTCCTTCCCCGACAGGCGGTCGCGACGGGCGCGGTCGAGCGCGGCGGTGGCGCGCCGGTCCTCCATGGGGAGCCAGTTGTCGCTCCGGGGCCAGCCGAAACGTGCCCACACCGTGTCGTCCTCCCGGCGCCGGAAGATCACCGGCCCCCGGCTCGGTACCACGACGGCCACCGACGGCCGCATGCCCCGGAACTCCCAATAGGGGGCCGACGAACCGGGGAACCCGAGCAGGTTCTGTTGGGGAGGGAGGGCGACGTCACGCAGCACGCGGCGCGCCCGGCGTCCCTTGACGGTGCCGAGGACAGAGGGCACCCCGGTCACCGTGACCGCTTCGGGCTGGGCCAGGTCGTCGCGCTCGGGGTCGTCGGCCCACACGACGTCCACGATCTCGAGGGGCTCGAGATCGGGATCGTGCTCCTCACCCCAATCGACCCGTAGACGCACGATGGCGCCACTGTGCAGGTCGACGGCGGTGGTGTCCTCGTCGGTGCAGGCGAGCACCATGCAGCGGTGTGCCCCCGGGACCTGCGCCGGCAGGCGCCCCTTGCGGCGCCCCCGGCGTCGGGTGTGGTCGTCGCCGTCGCGCCCCGAGGCGCCCAACTCGGTCTCGGTCGTCACGGGCCCCTCGTTGCCATGACCGCCCTTGCGGCGACGAGCTCGTCGTCGAGGCGCTGGGCGAGCTCGTCGGGAGTGGTGGCGGGCGACCGGCACACGAAACGCCGGCATACGTAGGCACGGCCCTCGTCGCGTCCGGCCCACAGCGGTGACGACGTCGGCTCCCCCCAGGCCAGGACCATCGTCGGCTCGAATCGGGCTCTGGCCGTGGTGAGCAGATCGGGGCGATCCCCGGGGATGACGACCTCGGTGATGCCCCCACCCGACAGCTCGGAGGCCGCCACGCTGTTGGCGCACGCCAACGGGTACTCCGATGCGACCCGGGACAACGTCCGCAGCAGGGAGGCACCCGCGTCGACGAGCGCATCGTCGGCGCGCAGCGCGCCGAGTCGGAGCAGCGCCGTGGCGGCCACCCCGTTGGCGGCGGGCACGGCGCCGTCGAGGATGTCGAGGGGACGGACCACGAGCTGCTCGGCGTCGTTGCCCGTGGTGTAGAGCAGAGTTCCCTCGCCGGTGAAGAGCTCGAGCATGCTCAGCGCCGTCTCGCGGGCGTGCTCCAGCCACAGCACCTTGCCGGTGAGCTCTGCCAACCGGGTGAAGAAGTCGACGAGCCAGGCATAGTCGCCGGCGTAGGCGAGGTGTCTCGCCCGACCGCCTTGCCACGACCGCAACCACCGGCCCGTGTCGGTGTCGCGCAACTCGGCCAGGAGGAACTCACCGATCCTGACGGCCGCGTCTCTCCAGTCGGGGCGCCCCGTGGCGCCGGCCGCTTCGGCCAGGGACGAGCCGAACATGGCGTTCCACTCGGTGAGCACCTTGTCGTCGAGGCCGGGGTGGACCCGGCGGGAGCGGGCTTCGAACAACCTCCGACGCGCCTCTTCGACGACGTCGGGCCGCCCCAGCTCGGCGCCGAGCGGGCGCCGCAGGATGTTGCGACCCTCGAAGTTGCCCGCCTCGGTGACCCCGTACCAATCAGAGGCGATGGCGGCGAGCTCGGGCCCGAGCGCGGTGGCAAACTCGGCGGGGGTCCAGACATAGAAGCGACCCTCCTCGCCCTCGGAGTCGGCGTCCTGGGCCGAGTACAGCCCTCCCCCCGGCGATGCCAGCTCGCGGAGCACGTACGCGACCGTCTCCTCGACCACCTGGAGCCAGCGCGCCTCGCCGGTGACCTGCCAGGCGTGCAGGTAGGCACGCACCAGTGCGGCTTGGTCGTAGAGCATCTTCTCGAAGTGTGGCACCGTCCACGCGGCGTCGGTGGAGTAGCGGGCGAAGCCGCCTCCCACATGGTCGTAGATCCCGCCCGCCGCCATCGCCCCCAGGGTGGTGGTGGCCATGGCGAGCGACGACGCCCCTCCCGTCAGCCGATGGTGGCGAAGGCACAGCTCGACGAGTTGGGTCTGGGGGAACTTCGGTGCGGGACCGAACCCTCCCCAGGTGGCGTCGAAGCGCGCCGCCAGTTCCGCCGCCGCCGACGTGAGCAGGGCGACGGACTGCGAGCCGGGATCGTCTGCCTCGTCGCCGGCCCGCGCCAGCAGGTCCTGGGGCACACGGGTGCGGCGGTCGATGGCCTCGGCCAACGCGTCGGCTTGGCGATCGACCTCGTCGCGGCGGTTGTGCCATACGTCGTCCACGGCGTCGAGCACGCGGCGGAAGCTCGGCATGCCGGGGCCGTCGCGAGGGGGGAAGTACGTGCCCCCGAAGAACGGACGGCCGTCGGGCGTGAGGAACACCGTCATCGGCCATCCGCCGCTGCCGGTCATGGCCTGGACGGCTTCCATGTAGACGGCGTCCACGTCGGGTCGCTCTTCACGATCCACCTTGATCGAGACGAAGCGGTCGTTGAGCTCCTTGGCCGTGACGTCGTCCTCGAAGGACTCGTGCGCCATGACGTGGCACCAGTGACAGGCCGAGTACCCCACGGACAAGAGCACGGGACGGTTCTCGTGGCGCGCCCGGTCGAACGCCTCGGCGCCCCACGGGTACCAGTCGACGGGGTTGTGCGCGTGCTGGCGGAGATAGGGGCTCGTCTCCGAGGCCAGTCGGTTCATCTGCGCGAGCCTACGGCGCCGCCACGCCGGGTCGGCCCATCCACGTTGCGCCCTCGGGGGGCCGCCGGGGCCGGTCATGTCGTGCGACGATGGCCGGGGCTTCTCCAGGGCCGTCGTAGGGTGTGGCGCCATGGACCTGCGACTCGACGGCAAGACGGCACTCGTGACGGGTGGGTCACGCGGCATCGGACGGGCCATCGCCACGCGGTTCGCCCAGGCCGGTGCCAAGGTCATGCTGTCGTCGCGCAAGCCCGATGCCCTCGCCGAGGCGGCGGCGTCGATGGAGGGGCTCGGTGCCGACGTGGCCTGGTTCGTGGCCAACGTCGGCGACCCCGCGGCGGCGCCGGCCTGCGTGGAAGCGACCGTCGAACGATTCGGATCGCTCGACGTCCTCGTGAACAACGCCGCGACCAATCCCTACTACGGGCCGTTGATGGAGATCGACCTGGCCCGGGCCGAGAAGACGGTCCAGGTCAACCTCGAAGCGGCCCTCGTGTGGACGCAGTGCGCGTGGCGCGCATCGATGGAGCGTGGGGGCGGCTCGGTGATCAACGTGTCGTCGATCGGCGGCTTGTCGGTCGAGCACGGGATCGGTTGGTACAACGTGACCAAGGCGGCGCTCGTGCACCTGACCCGCCAACTCGCCGCCGAGCTCGGTCCCGACGTGCGCGTCAACGCGCTGGCACCGGGTCTGGTGCGCACCGACTTCGCCCGGGCCCTGTGGGAGACCTCTGGCGACGCCGTGGCGAAGCGATTGCCCCTGAAGCGACTGGGCGAACCCGATGACGTCGCCAGAGCGGCGCTGTTCCTGGCGTCGGACGCGGCGTCGTGGATCACCGGGCACGTGCTCGTGGTGGACGGAGGGGCCCTGGCCATGCCGTCGGGCGGGGTGTGAGCACCGTGGGAGGCTGGGACCATGGCTCGTGAGCCCGAAGGGCCGTCGCTGTCGGCCGACCTCGAGTTTCGCGGCCTCGTGCATCAGATCACCGACCCGTCACTGCCGGCGCGGCTCGACAACGAACGGTTCACCGCCTACATCGGCTTCGACCCCACCGCCGACAGCCTGCACGTGGGCAGCCTCCTCCAGGTGCTCCTGCTGCGGCGGCTCCAGCGTGCCGGGCACCGTCCCCTCGCCGTGGCCGGAGGGGGCACCGGGGCCATCGGCGATCCCGGCGGCAAGACCGAGGAGCGCATGCTGCTCAGCGCCGACGAGCTCGCCGCCAACCTGGCGGGCATGCGGGCCCAGCTCGAGCGGCTCATCGACGTCGACGACGGGGCCGGTCCGTCGCGGGCCCTGTTGCTCGACAACGGCACGTGGCTCAACCATCTGACCGTGATCGACTTCCTGCGTGATGTCGGCAAGCACTTCAGCGTCAACCAGATGATGAACAGAGAAGCGGTCAAGACCCGACTGGAACGCCCCGAACAGGGGATCTCCTTCACGGAGTTCAGCTACATGCTGCTCCAGGCCTACGACTACCTTCATCTGTTCGACGAGGAGGGCTGCCGTCTGCAGCTCGGGGCGAGCGACCAGTGGGGGAACATCACCATGGGCATCGAGCTCATCCGCAAAGCGCGCCGTCAGGAGGTGTACGGGCTCACGACCCCGCTCGTACTGAAGGCCGACGGGACGAAATTCGGGAAGACCGAGACCGAGACCGTCTGGCTCGACGCGGCGCGCACGAGCCCGTACCAATTGTTCCAATTCTTCTATCGGACCGAGGACAGCGTCGTGGGCGCGTACCTCCGGTACTTCACCTTTCTCGATCACGACGCGATCCTCGACCTCGACGCCGACACGGCGACGCATCCCGAGCAGCGCAGGGCGCAACGGGCCCTGGCCCGGGAGGTGTGCACCCTGGTGCACGGGGAGGGCGAGGCGCGGCGCGCCGAGGCGGCGGCGCTGGCACTGTACGCGGGGAAGTTGGCGTCGCTCGATGAGGAGACGTTGCTCGCCGTCATCACGGAGACGCCCACGTCGACCCGGGCGCGCCCTGCACTCGACCCGCCGGGGCTCGCACTCGTCGATGCCGTGATCGACGCCGGCCTGGCCAAATCGAAGAACGAAGCACGCCGGCTCGTGACCCAGGGCGGCGTCTACGTGAACGACAACCAGGAACGCGACACCGAGACGCGGCTCGACGAGTCCGATCTGTTGTTCGACACCTACCTCGTCCTGCGCAAAGGGCGGGACTACCATCTCGTGCGCTTCGAGTGACCATCTCGCGGGCGCGACAGGAGGCCTGATGTTGTACGCGCTCCTCGGAGCCCTGGTGATCGTGGTCGTCCTGGCGGCGTCGGCCCTGAGTCTGTTCCTGTCACGTCGTGAGCGGCCGTCTCAGGACTCGTTCACCGGATTCCCCGAAGCGGAAGGGACACCGCCATGACCGGCCCGATCGATCTGGGCTCGACGCCCCCCGACGCCGTGCTCGACCCAGCACCGCCGGCTGCGAGCACCCGCCTCGCCAACGCGCTCGATGCCCCGGTGCCGGGACGCCGTGACGCCGTGGCGGACGTGGTGCGCGCCTTTCCCGAGTGGTCCGAGGCATGGGCGGCGCTGGGCGAGGTGGCCCGGGACGACGTCGAGGCCTACGCGTGTTTCCGGGTCGGCTATCACCGGGGCCTCGACGCCTTGCGCCGAGCGGGGTGGAGGGGTAGTGGGTTCGTGCGGTGGGCCCATCCGAGCAACCGCGGGTTCCTCCGCTGTGTCGACGGCCTGCGGGCGTCGGCGGCCGCCATCGGCGAAACCGCCGAGGAGGAGCGATGCGCGATGTTCCTCCGCCAGCTCGACCCGGCGTGGCCACCGCCCGAGCTCGTCGGTCCGGGCCACCGGTGATCGGTCGGGGGGCGGTGCTGCTCGTCGCGGCATTCGCCCTGGCCTCGTGCGGGAGCCCGTTCCCGGGTCGCACGCTGGGCCAGCAGGTGCACTCGTGGGCCACGACCACCGGTCTCGCCGCCAGCCTGAGCACGTTGCGCGGGGACGCCCGCCGGATCGCCGAAGTCGAGGTGGCTCACGACGGCGCCGGCGTGCGCACCGACTGCGACGTGCTCGTGAACGACGCGCTGAGCGCCAATCAAAACCTGCCCAGCCCCGACGCCACCCTCACCGGCATCCTCTCGTCTGCCTACGCGTCGGCCGCGGCGGGAGGACGGCACTGTCTCACGGGGGCTGACGGCGACACGTCGTTGCTGAGCCGTTCCGCCGTCGAGCTCGCCAGCGCGGCGTCGGGATACGTGAAGGCCGAGGCGCGCCTGGACGCCCTGGGCGCCACCGGACCGGGGGGGTCGTCGTGAGCCCGGTTCACGAGGTGGTCGGGCCGGTGCCGCCGGGGCGCGACCCCGACGATTACGACCGCCTGCGGCGACGGGTCCTGTGGTCAATGCCGTCGGGCCTGTACGTCGTGGGTTCGCGCGCCGGTCCCCGCCGAAACCTCATGACGATCAGCTGGGTGACCCAGGTGGCGATGAGCCCGAAGCTCGTGGGGATCGGCGTCGAGTCGGGGGCGGTCACCCACGAATTGCTCGAGACGGGCGGTGTGTTCGCCCTCAGCCTGCTCCCTCGTTCGCAACGCACCGTCGTCCGTCGGTTCGCAAAGCCGGTCACCGAATCATCGCTCGACGACAGCGGTACCGGGACGATGCAAGGGGAGGCGGTGCACGCCGCCACCACCGGTGCTCCCATCCTCGACGGCGCGTTGGCGTGGCTCGATTGCGAGGTGCGCCACGTGCTGGCTCTCGGGAGCCACGGTTGGTTCGTCGGCGAGGTCGTCGACTGCGGTGAGTCACCCGGCGATTCGCCCGCACCCGATGCGGGCGTCTTGCGCATGGAGGACACCCGGATGAACTACGGAGGGTGAAGGGACCGCAGAGGGCGACTGCGGGCGGCGACCGTGGTTGGCGCCCCTCGGAGCCCTCCCTGGGGGAGGGTGTCGGATCCTGGGGGAGGGTGTCGGGCCGCCGCCGGCGGTCAGTCCGCGGTGCCGTCCGACGCCGGCGGCGGGGGGCGAAGGTCCACGCGCAGGGTGAGGATCCCGTTCTCGAGCGCGACCTCGGCGTCGCCGAGCATGGCGTAGTCCATGTAGTCGAGCTGGGCCTGCTCGGCGAAGCGCTTGCGCTCAGGGCCTTCGATGGGCGGAAGGCCTCGGGAGCGCACCGCCGCAGCCCGGGCGCGGAAACGCTCGACCATGGCGGCCGGATCGAACTCCTCGGACACGCCCCGACTCTACCGGCGGCCTGTGGGCTGCCTGAGCAGGCCACAAGGGCGGGGACCCCGGATCGGAGGGGTACGCAACGGCGGGTAGACTCGCAAGGAGTCCTCGCCGTGATCTACGCGCCAGCCCGCCGGAGGAGTCGCTCGTGAAAAAGGGACGGCATCGCCGCTTCGA
>Ga0209415_10004289_pt1 | contig 26222 bp, 25 predicted proteins | sample PeaSoiSIISIP2007_FD_187696 | JGI IMG/M metagenome (GOLD analysis project Ga0209415, IMG submission 187696) | Peat soil microbial communities from Weissenstadt, Germany - SII-SIP-2007 (SPAdes) (version 2) | ecosystem: Environmental > Terrestrial > Soil > Wetlands > Peat | place: Germany... | reverse complement strand
CTTCTCCTCCGATTGGCGCGAGCAATTGGCGCGAGCGATGGCACCAGCCTCCGGGTTCCGTCGCCGATCGCGGCCCACCACGCAGGTCGAGGAGAAGCGATGACGCAGGGACCTCCCCCAGGCGAAGGTGCGCCCGACCCCAGCGAGGAACCCCACCCGACGCCGCCACCGGGATCCATGCCCCCTCCCGACGGCGGATGGTCTCCACCGGGTGGCCCGGGCCGGCCGTCACACGGTCCACCGCCGTACGGACAGCCGGTGTACGGAGTCCCCGGTCCGCCGGGGCCACCGGTCCTGGCCGACTACGGGGCCAGGCTCGGCGGCTGGCTGATCGACTTCGCCATCCTCGCCGTGGTGGCCCTGATCGTGATCATTCCCCTGCACCAGGTCCATGCCGAGCACGTGGTGGTACGCGGCATGCACACGCTGCGCTACCGCCTGCGACCGATCGGGGTCCTGATCAACGCCGTCACCGTCATCGTCTACGGCGGGCTGTTCTGCGGATCGCCACGAGGACAGACGATCGGAATGATGGTGACACGCACCCGCGCCGTCAGTGCCGATTCAGGCGCAGCGATCGGCTATCCGCGGGCGTTCGGCCGCGCCGCCTTCGAATACCTGATGGTCGTGGCGCTGATCGTCCCCTGGGTGATCGACATGCTGTTCCCCCTGTGGGACCCGCAGAAGCAGACCTTGCACGACAGGTGGCCAGGACGGTCGTCCTGGCCACCTGACGGAGCCGCCGGGCGCCGACGTCTCGCCCCGCTCGATCAGGCGCACTCCTCGGACTCGATGGCGGCGATCTCGGCCAGGCGCGGGACGTGGCGACCCCCTTCGAAGGTGGCGGTGACGAACACGTCGAGGATCGTCACGGCCAGTTCGGGAGCGACGAAGCGGGCCCCGAGCGCCAGCACGTTGGCGTTGTTGTGGTTCCGGGCCAGACGGGCGGTCGTCTCGTCGTGGCAGAGTGCGGCACGGGCCCCGTGGACCTTGTTGGCGGCGATGGCCTCCCCCTGGCCGCTGCCGCCGAGGACCACCCCCAGGTCGGCGTGACCACCGACGACGGCGCGGGCCACCGGTGCGCAGAAGAGGGGATAGTCGACCGGTTTCTCGGAATCGGTTCCCAGGTCATCCACGTCGTGGCCGGTGGCCAGGAGATGCTCGGCGAGCACCTTCTTGAGGCGAAACCCGGCGTGGTCGGATCCGAGGACGATGCGCATCACCACAGCCAACTCGTCGCCGCCCAGGCCCGCAAGGGCGACCGGGAGCAGTGGTGCGGTAGAACGATGACGTGGGGGACGACCCGTGAAAGGCGCCCGCCGTTGCTCGTGGGCCGACACGAGCGAGGCGATGAGCGCCTACCACGACCTCGAATGGGGCGTGCCCGTGCGGGACGAGGCCCAGCTCTTCGAGCGGCTGACCCTCGAGGGAGCCCAGGCCGGCCTGAGCTGGGCCCTCATTCTCGCCAAGCGGGAGGGCTACCGGCGAGCGTTCGCCGGATTCGACCCGGCGTCGGTGGCCCGGTTCGACGACGGGGACGTGGACCGTCTGCTGGGCGACACCGGGATCGTCCGGAATCGGGCCAAGATCGCATCCACCCTTTCGAACGCCCGCGTGATCGAGTCGTTGCACGCCGCCGGCGACACCCTCGCCGAGATCCTGTGGTCCTTCGTGGACGGCGCCACCGTCCACAACTCGTGGGCCGTCCCGGCCGATGTCCCGGCCACCACCGAGGTCTCGTCGGCCATGAGCAAGCAGTTGCGCAGCCTGGGACTCCGTTTCGTGGGTCCCACCACGTGCTACGCCACCATGCAGGCGGCGGGGCTGGTGAACGACCACGTCGTGACGTGCCCGCGCTGGCGCGAACTCGGTGGGGTCCGGGCGGGTCGGACGGTAAGGTCGAAGCCGTGACCGACAGATCGGAGACCACAGCCGACGCGGACGAACCGACCGGTCCCGATCCCGACGACGAGGCCATCGACGAGGTCGGTGAGGAGTCGTTCCCGGCCAGCGACAGCCCGTCGTCGTGGTCGGGTCCGCCCACCGACGTGCCACCGCGCTGACCGCGCCGGACGGGACCCGCGTGGACATCGGCGTCACCGCCGCCCTGACGGATCTGGCCATGGCTCCCGACGCCTTCGCCGTGGCCGCCGAGGAGCGCGGCTACCACTCGCTCTACCTCCCCGAGCACACCCACCTCCCGGTGGGGACGAACCCGCCGGCGCTCGTCGACGGGGTCCATCTCGAGGACTACCGGCGCACCCTCGATCCGTTCACGGCCCTGGCGGCGGCGGCGGCGGTGACCGACCGTCTCCTCCTCGGCACCGGGATCGCCCTGGTCGCCCAGCACGATCCGATCGTCCTGGCCAAGCAGATCGCCACCGTCGACCAGATCTCGGGGGGTCGTTTCGTCCTGGGAATGGGGTACGGCTGGAACCGCCAGGAGGCGGCCGACCACGGCGTGGACTTCCCCGACCGGCGCGCCATCGCTAGGGAGAAGGTCCTGTGCATGCACGCCCTGTGGGCGCAGGACGAAGCGTCGTACACCGGGCGGTGGGTGACTCTCCCCCCGTCGTACTCATGGCCCAAGCCGGTCCAACGGCCCCGGGTGCGGACCCTCGTCGGAGGGGGAGCGGGCCCCAAGCTCTTCGCCGCCGTGGCCGAGTACGCCGACGGGTGGATGCCCATCGGTGGGGCCGGTGTGGCCTCGTCGCTGGCCGAGCTCCGGCGGGCGTTCGAGACGGCCGGTCGCGATCCCGGGTCCGCGCACGTCGTCCCCTTCGGGACCGTGCCCACCGAGGGCAAGCTGGACCACTACGCCTCGCTCGGGATCACCGAGGTGGTCGTCCGCGTTCCGTCGGGCAACCCCGACGAGATGCGCCGTGTGCTCGACGACTACACCCGCTTCCTCTCACCCGCCTGACGCCGGTCCCCGACGGCGCCGGCCCGCAGACGGACCGCGGCGCGGCACCGAAAATGACCGGCGACGGGGTAACTTGGCCGCCCATCACCAGGGGAGGACACGGGGCCATGCCTCGAAGACCGATATCCGCACTCGTCCTGACGGCGACCATGGCGGTAGCGGCGGCCGCCTGTGGCAGCTCCGCGCCGGCGGCCAGTCCCCCAGCGGGCCAACCGGGTCGTGCCACGACCACGACCACGACCTCGGCGACGATCGCGCCAGTCTCGATGCCGTCGCCGGCCGGGACTTGGGGGGTGAAGCCGTCGGTCACCCTTCCCGTGGGACGGCCGCCGACCGCCCTCGAGGCGAGCGACCTCATCGTCGGCACCGGGCCGGCGGCCAAGGCCGGCGACAAGGTGACGGTGCAGTACGTGGGCGTCAACTATGCGACGGAGACGGAGTTCCAGGCGTCCTGGGACTTCAATACGCCGTACACGTTCACCCTGGGGGAGGGTCAGGTCATCAAGGGGTGGGACAAGGGTGTCGTGGGTATGAAGGTCGGGGGTCGGCGCGAGCTCATCATCCCGCCCGACCTCGCCTACGGTCCGATGCCGCCGAAGAACGTCGGGATCACGGCCAACGCCACCCTCGTCTTCGTCATCGACCTGCTCAAGATCGGTTGACCGGCACCGCTCTCGTCGGGGGGAGAGGCACCCTCAGAGGGAGGTGATCCAGGAGCTGACGGTCGCCGCCACCTGCTCGTCGCGTCCCCGCAACCCGTGGTCCCCCCCGTCGATCCAGACGTGGGTGACCGGTCCGGGAATGGACGAGGTGGCCGCTTCGAGCTCGTCGGGCGTTCCGAAGGCGTCGCGGGTCCCCGACACGAACAGGCAGGGGACCTCCAGAGAACCGAGGTGCTGCGTCCGGGGGCGGTCCGGCTTGCCCGGCGGGTGCAGGGGGTAGCTGACGAGGACCAGCGCGGCGGCCGGCAGACCTTCGGCCACGGCCATCGAACACATCCGCCCGCCCATGGATCGGCCGCCGAGGGCGATGCGTGCCGCCGGCACACCGAGCTCGGCGGCGAGCGTCGCGGCGGCGGCGACGACGGTGGCCAGGAGAACGGCGGGCCGGTCGGGTGCCCGCCGACCGGCCAGGTGGTAAGGGAAATCGATCCGTTCGACGCGCACCCCGCCCGGGGTGAGCGCGGCGTCGATGGCCACCAGGGACGGCTGGTCGCGACCGGCGCTGGCCCCGGGTGTGAGGACCAGTCCCGCGACCGTGCGGCGAGCGTGTCTCGGCATCTACACCGAAGCCAGGACTGCCATGGCCGCCACCCCTTCGTCTCCCCGACAGTCTCGGCTCCCGGAGAGATCGGGACAAGCCGACGGCGCCGGGAGCGGCGGACGGTGTCAGAGGAGTTCGTCGGGGCGGGCCACCGCCGTTTCGGCGACGGCCCCGGGCGCCACGGCCACGGTCGTCACCGTGGCGTCCGTGGCCCTCGCCGAAAGGGCGTGGGGATGGTGCCCATGATCGCCGCCGTCGTCGTCGTCGTCGCCGGGGACTGGAGCCGGGCGGAGGCGGAGGTCGTAGAGACCGGCGGGTAGCGACCCGAAGACGCCGGCGTGGAGCACCCGGTCGCCGACATGACGGGCGCGCACCGCGGTGTGGACGCCCGACCACACCCCACCGTGGGGCCGGATCTCGATCTCCTCGCCGGCGAGCCGGGCAGGGCCGTAGACGACCAGGGCACCGTTGTCCTCCCCGATATCGAGCAGGACAGAAGCTCCCGTGCTCGGCCCGGTCTGTTCCCCATGCACCGGCCCGGGCCGGGCACGGGAAGACACCGGTGACGTATGGCGCTGTCGGACGTCGCCGCTCGTCGGTGCCCCGGTGGCGGTGACCACCCGACTAGCTCGCCGGGGTGAAGTAGCCGCTGTGGGGCACGCCCAGGTACGGGAACGCGGTCAGGTAGTTCTCCGTGCCCATGGCTGAGATTTCGGTCCCGCTGCTGGTGAGACCCTGGTTGACGAGACCGGCGGCGGCGTCGGGCGTGAACGACGGGTCGACGAGACCGAGGGTCGCTCCGGCGATGGCCTGGATCTCGATGGTGACCACGTCGTCGAAGACGCGCCGGCCGTTCGGGAATCCGGCGAGGTCACCGCCGAGGAGCCCGAGATTGCTCGGCAGCGTCGACGAGGTCACGGCCGGCGGGATGGCCATGTTGAGCCGCAACATGTCGGCCTGCACCGTCCCGGTGAAGTTCTGGAAGCCGGGGATGACGCCGGAGGGAATGCCGGTCATCAGGATCGCCGTGAGGTCGGCCCGGTTCGGCGTGCCGGCGGCGTTGTAGGCGGCCAGGTTGGGGAACACAGCCGGGCCACCGGCCGGCCCCGGGTACAACACCGGCAGCAGCCGCGCCAGCTCCGGATTGCTCACGTACTGGGCGAAATGGATGTCGGACGCCGGCGCTTCGTGGTTCCAGTAGTCCTTCTGCGACAACGGGATGATCACCTCGTTGATGAGAGGGTTCCCGAGCCGCGACACCTGGACGTACGGTCCGGCGTAGATGGGGGCCGACGTGGACGTCGGAGTCGAGGGCAGAACGGTCGCCGCCTGGCGGGAGGCCGACGTCCACACCCCGATGACCGAGTCCTTCGCCGCCGGGTTCGTCGGCATGTCGCGACGACGGGTGAGCTGGTCCATCGGCACCTGGATGGCGATGGAGTGGACGTTCAGCGCCTTGGTGGCGTTGACGCCGGCCATGGTGGAGATCAGGTTGCCGAGGATGTGGTCGGCGGCGAACGGCCGGAGGACGCCGAGGTCGAAGATGGACCCGAGGTCCACGTAGAAGCCCTCGGCCCGCTGACCGGCGAAGACGGTGATCCCGTCCTTCAAGGTGGTGATGGCCGGGTTGGCCAGACCGGCCTCGTAGTTCGGGGTGGACAGGGGACCGATGTTGCACGGGGGGCAGGGCAGGCCGCTGCCGAGCACGGTCATCCTCCCGTCCTCGAGGATCTTGGTCACGGTGTAGGTCTGGCGCCGGTTCCAGTTCGGGTCGGTGAGCGACGAGATGGGTCCCGTGTTGTACAGGAAGGTGTCGAGATTGGTCGTCTCGCTCTGGAATTCGAACAGGTAGCTGATGTCGGCCTTGCCGTCACCGTCGTTGTCGATGTTGATGGCGTAGAGGACGTCGGTACCGAACTCGTAGAAGTTGGGGCCCCCGTCGGGGGACTCGAGCGGGATGTAGTTGGCGATGATCGTCACGGTGCCGGGGTTGTCGGGACTCACGAAGGCGTAGAGGTCGGCGCTGTCGGCCACCGGGTCCTTCGAGATCTCGGGGGCTTCACGGTGTGATGACATGAGGATCAGCTCTCTTTTGTCGGAGGGACGGTTCTGGGTTCGATCACTGGGCGGCGCGGAACAGACGGGCGGCCAATTGGGGGTCGTTGAAGACGACCTCGCGGGTGCCGTTGAAGATGCCGATCTCACCGGTCGACAGGTCCCGGACGTGGGCCACGAGGGGCTCGGTCAGGCTCGCCGCCCCCTCGTCGGTCCCGGCCGTGGCCGTGTCGACGGCGGCGGGGGCGTCGGCTTCGCCGGCGCCGACGAGGCTCGACAGGAACGGCACCTGTGACATCACGCCGGCGCCGGCCATGGCCAGACCGGAGTTCCGTAGGAACGAGCGTCGACTGACCTGTGCCATCTCCCGGCTCCTCGCTGTCGGTCGGGAGCGGCTCGTGCAACGGTTCCGCCCCGGCTACCACTGGCTGTACGACGCCCGCAGCCCTGTGGATGACGTCGGCGCCGACTTTTTCGGCCCCCGGGAAGAACCTCCACCCACATCGCGCTCTGAGCGGGCGTTTCGCTTGCTCATGTGGCGGCGGGCCCCTTGTCTGGGCGGCGCCGGTGCCGCCGGTTACCATGACGTCCATGCTGCGCACCGAGCTCGACGCTCTCCTCGACGACATCGTGAGTCCCCGGCGACTTCTCGCCCATCCCTTCTACCGTCGCTGGGAGGCGGGAACATTGGAACGCCGGGAGTTGGCGTCCTACGCCGCCCAGTACCGGCACTTCGAAGCGGCCCTGCCCGGAGTGCTCGAGCGCATCGCCGCCGCCCTCCCCGACGGCCGTGCCCGGGAACTGGTCGAGGCCAACCTCCACGACGAGCGGGCCGTCCCCGCCCCCCACCTCGAATTGTTCGACGCCTTCGCCGCGGCGGTCGGTGCCCCCGTCACCGACATGACGCCGGCCACGCGTGATCTGGTCGAGCTCTACACGTCGCTGGCCGACGCCTCGCCGGTCGCTGCCCTGGCGGCCGTCACCGCCTACGAGGTCCAGGCGCCGGCCGTGGCCGCCAGCAAGGCCGAGGGTCTGCGACTGCGCTACGGCGTCGACGCCGACGGGGCGCGCTTCTGGGACGTCCACGCCGGGGTGGACGAGCTGCACGGGGTGTGGATGCTCGAGGCCCTCGGCGTGGTGGTCGACGCCCCCGACAAGGTGGCCGGACCGGCCACGGCCGCGGCCGACGCCTGGTGGTCCTTCCTCGACGAGCGCGAGGCCGACGCCCCCGTGCTCGCCGCCTGCTGAGGTCGCCACCGCCGACCGCAACGGCCGGGCCCGGCGCGGGGACCCGGTCACGGAGATCCCCGGTCGGGGTACCCCACCGCCATCGGTAGCCTGGTGGCGACCATGTCCCTGACACGATCCCGCGCCTCCGCGGAAGAGGTCCCGACCGACCCGACCCAGGTGCTCTCGCACCGCCAGGTCCTGATCATCTTCAGCGGGCTCATGCTGGGCATGCTGCTGGCGGCGCTGGACCAGACCATCGTGGCGACGGCCCTGCCCACGATCGTGGGCGACCTCCACGGCCTCAACCACCTGTCTTGGGTGGTGACCGCCTACCTCCTCACCACCACCCTGTCGACCCCCCTGTACGGGAAGATCTCCGACCTCTACGGGAGGAAGAAGATCTTCCAGGTCGCCATCGTCATCTTCCTCGTCGGTTCGGCGCTGTCGGGGCTGGCCCGGAACATGGACCAGCTCATCGCCTTCCGGGCGCTGCAGGGACTCGGTGGTGGAGGACTGATGGCTCTGGCCATGGCCATCATCGGCGACATCGTGAGCCCGCGCGAGCGAGGGCGCTACCAGGGTTACTTCGGCGGCGTCTTCGCCTTCGCCAGCATCGGTGGACCGCTGGCGGGCGGCTTCTTCGTCGATCACCTCACCTGGCGGTGGATCTTCTACATCAACATCCCCGTCGGCATCCTCGCCCTCGTCATCACGAGTGCCGTACTCCGACTGCCTCTGCCACGTCGCTCCCACACGATCGACTACACGGGCTCGGCCGTCCTCATCGCCGCCGTCACCTCGCTTCTGCTGGTCACCTTGTGGGGCGGTCAGACCTACGCGTGGGGCTCGGACATCATCCGGGGGCTCATCGCCTTCGGTCTGATCGCCACCGCCGTCTTCGTCTGGTGGGAGCGCCGAGCCACCGAGCCGATCTTCCCACCCCGCCTCTTCGCCAACCCCATCCCGGCCGTGGCCTTCGTCATCACGCTCCTGGTGGCCGCCGGGATGTTCGCCGCCATCATCTTCATCCCCATCTACCTGCAGCTGGTCGACGGTGTCTCACCGGCACTGTCCGGGGTCCTGCTGCTCCCGCTCATGGGCGGGATGTTGGTGACGTCGATCGGATCCGGCCAGCTCGTCACACGGATCGGACGGTACAAGGCGTTCCCGGTGGTGGGTACCGCTCTCATGACCGTCGGGATGTGGCTTCTCTCGCACCTCGGTCCCCATACCTCGCACGTCACCGCCGCCGGCTACATGGTCGTCTTCGGTCTCGGGATGGGCATGGTCATGCAACTCCTCGTCCTCGCCGTCCAGAACTCCATCGCCCGCGACGACCTCGGTTCGGCCACCTCCGCCATCAGCTTCTTCCGCAACATCGGTGCCGCCTTCGGCACCGCCCTGTTCGGAACGATCCTGACCGTCCGCCTCGGCCACTGGCTACCACTGCTCGTCCACGGCCGGACCCACTTCAGCCTGTCGTCCTCGTTCACCATCACGCCGACGGCGCTGAAGGCCCTCCCCCCGGCGGTGCGCGCCGGAGTCATCGAGTCGTTCGTCCGGTCGCTGCACGTCGTCTTCCTGGCCGGCGTCCCCTTGGCCGGCCTGGCCTTCGTCTTCGCCCTGATGCTCAAGGAGATCCCGCTCCACGACCGGAGCTCGTCGCTTCCCGCGCAACCGGCGCCGGACTCCGTCTCCTCACCCGTCGGCACGGCGGGGCCGACCGACGTCCGCGTCGACTCGGGGGCGGGCCGGATCTGAACGGGGTGCCGGCGGGCGCGGTCCCCGGCCCACTGCCATAACGTGACCGATCGTTCGACTCGTTCGAGGCGGGGGGAGCCATGGAGCTCGAGGGTGCAGCGCTGGTTACCGGTGGTTCGAGCGGGATCGGGCTGGCCGTGGTCCGTCAGCTGCGCGCCGCGGGGATGGCGGTGGCGGTCCTCGACCGCCGTCCGGCGCCGGTGGACGCCGATCTTGTGCTCACCTGTGACATCACCGACGAGGCGGCCGTCGTCGCCGCCGTCGGCCGGGCCCACGACATCCTGGGTGGGTTGACCGTCGCCGTCCTCGCCGCCGGTGTCGGGGGCTTCAGCCCCCTGATCGAGATGGAGGCGGACGAATGGGATCGTGTGGTCGGCACCAATCTCCGTGGCACCTTCCTGTGCCTGCGCGAGACGGCCGGTGCCATGGTCGAGGGTGGGCGCGGGGGATCGGTGGTGGCCGTCTCGTCGATCTCGGGGTTCCTGGCCGACCGGTCCATGTCCCACTACTCGGTGTCCAAGGCCGGCGTGGCCGAGCTCGTCCGGGTGGCCGCCCGGGAGCTCGGGCCTTTCGGCATCCGGGTCAACGCCGTGGCCCCCGGTACCACCGACACCCCCATGTTCGCCGGCACGGCGCAACTGCCCGGGTACCGGGAGCGGGTGGCCGAGCGCACCGCGCTCGGCGGCCTGGGGACCCCCGACGCCGTGGCCGAGGCGGTCGTGTCGGTGCTCGGGATGCGGTGGGTCACGGGACAGGTGGTGGCCGCCGACGGGGGTGTGTCGCTGTGGAGCCCCATCGATCCGGCCGAGAGCGTGATCGAGCGACCGGGCCGGTGACACCCCGGGGACGGGTGGTCGTGGTCGGGTCGGGGGCGGCCGGGCTGGCCGCCGCGCTCGGCGCCTCGGCCGGCGGGTCCGACGTCGTCGTCCTCGAACGCGACGAGACGGTGGGCGGGACGACGGCGCTGTCCGGGGGGGTGGTCTGGTTGCCGGACAACGACGTCATGAAGGCGGCCGGTCTCGACGACAGCGCCTCCGAGGCGTGCCGCTACCTCGGCCGGTTGGCGACGGGCGAGGTGGACGCCGGCCTGATGGTGGCCTTCGCCTCCGACGCCGGGCGCGTCGGACGGGAGATCGAGGCCCGCACACCCCTTCGATGGGAGCTGCTCGAGCACTGGCCCGACTACCACGGGGAGCTTCCCGGCGCCGTGTCCGGCGGCCGCTCCCTGTGGCCCCGGACCCTCACCCTGCCCGCCGCCGTCGAGACCCGGGTCCACCGCGCCCCCGACCAGCCCCGTGCGGCGGGATCCGGTTCCGCCCACAATGATGGGGTCGTGTTCCGGGGCCCCGTCCGCGGCCGGGCGCTCGTCGGCGCCCTCCTCGCCGGGGTCGGCGACGCCGGCATCGAGGTCCGTACCGGGGCGCGGGTCACGGGCCTGGCCAGGGAGGGGGACCGAGTGATGGGAGTCCAGGTGGGCGGGGACGTCGTCGAGGGGCGGGTGGTCCTGGCCTGTGGCGGCTTCCAGCACGACCCCGGTCTCGCCGGCGCCCATCTGCGGGGAGCGCCGGTGGCGGCCATGGGGACGCCCGGATGCGACGGCGACGGTCTGCGGATGGCCCTGTCGGTGGGCGTCGTCTTGGGGAACATGACGGAGGGGTGGTGGATGCCCGCTCTCCACGTGCCCGGCGAAGAGCTCGACGGCGTGCCCTACTACCGCCCCCTCCACTCCGAGCGGGCCTATCCGGGAGCGATCATGGTGGACCGGACGGGGCGCCGCTTCGTCGACGAGGCCCAGAACTACGGCGACGTCGGCCGGGCCATCGGTCTCCTCGCCTCCGGCGCCCCGGGGCCGGCGGAGCCACCCTGTTGGCTCGTCTTCGACGGCGCCTGCCGGCGGCGGTACCCGGTGGGGCCGTTGTACCCCGACGACCCCGACCCGCCGTGGCTGCGACGGGCCGATGATCTGGCCACCCTGGCCGCCGCCATCGGCGTGGAGGCCGGGACCCTCCGCACCACGGTGTCGACCTTCAACGACGGGGCCCGGCGCGGTGAGGACCCGGAGTTCGGCCGGGGCTCGCTGCCCTACGACCGGTGGATCGGTGACCAGCGGGCATCCCACCCCACGTTGGCCCCGCTCGACGAGGCCCCCTTCTACGCCGTCGCCGTCCACCGCGGCTGCATGGGCACCAAGGGCGGACCACGGACCGACGACCGGGGCCGGGTGCTGTCGTCCGACGGTGCGGTGGTGGCCGGCCTCTACGCGGCCGGGAACGTGGCCGCCAACCCGTTCGGGACGGCCACGCCGGCCGGCGGGGGGACGCTCGGACCGGCGCTCGTCTTCGGCTTCCGCGCCGGCGAAGCCGCCGCCGGCGACCGATGACCGCCCGACCGGACCTGCCCCACGGCGCCCGGGTGGTCCAGGAGTTGCTCGACGCCGAGTCCCGTCCGGTCCCCGCCACCCTGCGGGCCACGGCCGACGACGATCTCGGTACCGGTGGCGTGGCGCGCTCGCGCTACACGAGCCGCGCCGTCCACGACCTCGAGGTCGAGAAGGTCTGGGCGCGCCTCTGGCAGATGGCCTGTCGCCAGGAGCAGATCCCGGAAGTGGGTGACTCCGTCGTCTACGACGTCGCCGGCTTCTCGCTCATCGTGGTCCGGAGTGCTCCGGACGAGATCCGCGCCTTCCACAACAGCTGCCTCCACCGGGGGACCCGCCTGCGCACCCAGCCGGGCCCGGTCACCGAATTGCGCTGCCCCTTCCACGGCTTCACCTGGAACCTCGACGGGACCTTCGCCGGGATGCCCTGTCCGTGGGACTTCCCCCACGTCGACCCCGACACCTTCTGCCTCCCCGAGGCCCGCGTCGAATGTTGGGGAGGTTTCGTCTTCGTGACCATGGACAGCGACGCCGAGCCGCTCGAGTCCTACCTCGAGATCCTGCCCGAGCACTTCGCCCCCTGGCCGTTGGAGGACCGCTACCTCACGGCGCACGTCGTCCGGGTCCTGCCCTGCAATTGGAAGGTGGCGCTCGAGGCCTTCATCGAGAGCTATCACACCGTGGCCGTCCATCCCCAGCTCCTCACCACCTCGGGCGACACCCAGACCGAGTACGACGTCTATCCCGGGGTCCGCCACGTCAACCGCATGATCACGCCGGTCGGCATCGCCAGCGAGCACGTGGACCACGAGGTCTCCGAGCAGGACATCGTCGACGCCATGTTCCTCACCGCCGACGATCCCGAGGCGGCCGTCCCCGACGGGGCCACCGCCCGCCACGTCCTGGCCGCCCGTACCCGCAGCCAATTGAGCGACCGGACCGGGCGCGACCATTCCGCCGTCACCGACTGCGAGGCCCTGGACGCCATCGAGTACTTCGTCTTCCCCAACTTCGTGCCGTGGGCCGGGTACACGACGCCGCTCACGTACCGCTTCCGACCGAACGGCACCGACCACGAGACCTCCGTCATGGACGTCATGCTCCTCCAGCCCGTCCCCGCCGACGGGCGGCGACCGGCACCGGCCACCACGCGCCATTTGACCGAGGGCCAGAGTTGGGCCGACGCCCCCGAGCTCGGTTACCTGGGCCGCATCCTGAACCAGGACACCGCCACCCTGGTGCGCGTCCAGCAGGGCCTCCGGTCCCTCTCGACGCCTCCGGTGACCCTGGCCCGCTATCAGGAGAACCGCATCCGCCACTTCCACCGGACGCTCGGCGCCTACCTCGAGGCGTGACCACGTCGCCCGCCGGCGGGCCGCCGCGCCCGTCGTACCGACCGGCCGGGTCCGGCGACGCCGCCGCCGATCCGGGCGCCGGTACCGTCCTCGACACCACGGTGGCCGGGATCCTGCGCCGGGCGGCGTCGGTGGCGCCCGACGTCACCGCCCTCGTCCAGGGGGCGCCCGACCCCGCCCGCCGCCGGCGCTGGACCTACGCCGAGCTGGAGGCGGCGGCCGGGCGGGCGGCGACGGCGTTGACGGCGCGCTTCGCACCGGGAGAACGGGTGGCCGTCTGGGCGCCCAGTCTCCCCGAGTCGCTCGTCCTCACCTATGCGGCGGCCATGGCGGCCGTGGTGCTCGTCCCCGTCAACCCCGCCCTGCGCGCCGGGGAGCTGTCCCACATCCTGCGGCAGTCGGGCGCCGCCGGACTCTTCCTCGTCCCCGAATTCCGAGGTCACGATCTCGTCGCCACCCTGGGGTCCGTCCGCGCCGACCTCCCCGCCCTTCGCCACGTGGTCCCGCTCACCGACGACGGGTGGGAGGCCTTCTGCTCCTCCGCTCCCGTGGCCGGTGTCACCGGTGCGCCACCCTCCGGTTCGCCGTCGGCGGACCGCACCGCCCGCCCCGACGACGTGGCCCAGCTCATCTACACGTCGGGGACCACCGGCGCGCCGAAGGGCGCACTCCTCACCCACCGGGGGATGACGAACGCGGCACGGTTCGGCGCCGTCCGCTTCGGCATGCGGGCCGGCGACGTCTACGTCCACACCATGCCCCTGCACCACGTGGGGGGACAGGTGGTGTCGTTCCAGATCTGCCAGCAGGGCGCCACCGCCGTCCTGCTCGAGTCCTTCGACCCGGGCCTCGTCCTCGAGCTGATCGACGCGGAGAGGGCCACTTTGACGTGCGGCGTGCCCACCATGCTCCTGGCCATGATCGAGCATCCCGACCGGGGCCGGCGCGACCTGACGTCGCTGCGCGCCGTGAGCGGCGGGGGGTCGGTGGTCTCCACCGACCTGATCCGCCACATCGAGGCCACCCTCGGGGTCCGGTTCACCGTCGTCTTCGGGCAGACCGAGGCGTCCGGGTTCATCTCGCAGACCGAGCTCGACGACCCCGACGAGGCCAAGGCGGCCACCCTGGGCCGGCCGCTGCCGGCCGTCGAGACCCGCGTCGTCGATCCCGGGACGGACGCCGTCGTGGCCATCGGGGAGGTCGGCGAGCTCGAGGTCCGGGGACCGAACGTGATGGCCGGCTACCACGACCTGCCGACCGAGACGGCGGAGGCCCTGTCGCCCGACGGCTGGTTGCGCACCGGCGATCTGGTGACCATGGACGACGAGGGCTTCCTGCGGATGGTGGGCCGCCGCAAGGAGATGATCGTGAGCGGGGGCGAGAACCTCTTCCCCGTCGAGATCGAGAACGCGCTGGCCGCCCATCCCGCCGTGGCCCAGGCCGCCGTGGTCGGCGTGCCCGACCGCCGGTGGGGCGAGGCCGCCGTCGCCTTCGTCCGCCTCGCTCCCGGCGCCGACGCCGACGGCGTGGTGCTGGAGGGGTTCCTGCGCCAACGCCTGGCCGCCTTCAAGGTGCCCCGGCGGTGGGTCTTCGTCGACGACTTCCCCCTCACGGCCTCGGGCAAGATCCAGAAGTTCGTCCTGCGCGACCGCCTCCGTCCGGGCGGTGCTGCCGGCGACGATGCCGGTGGGGACACCGATTGAGCCCCGCCGGGAGGGGGTGTTTTGCGCCGCCCGCGCCCACCGGGACCGCCGGGGTTGGTAGAAAGTGTCGGCCGGCCCCAACCCAGGGTCGAGAGCGATGGCAACCCGGGTGAGTCGACCGCCGGACGTCGTCCCCCTCCGCCCGCCTCCGTCGCACCGCCAAGAGGAGACAGGCAATTGATCGAGGCGAGGGGTCTGACCAAGCACTACGGCGACACCACCGCGGTCAGCGACCTGTCCTTCGACGTCCGGCCCGGTCTGGTCACCGGGTTCCTGGGCCCCAACGGGTCGGGCAAGTCCACCACCATGCGCCTGACCATGGGCCTGGACCGACCCGACGCCGGCCGGGTCCTGTTGAACGGGCGCGTCTACCATGACCTGCGCTGGCCCCTCCGGGAGGTGGGTGCCCTGCTCGAGGCCCGGGCCATCCATCCCGGCCGCAGCGCCTTCGACCATCTCCTGGCCCTGGCCCAGACCAACGACATCCCACGGGCGCGTGTCAGCGCCGTCCTCGACCAGGTGGGCCTGAGTGCGGTGGCCCACAAGCGGGCGGGAAAGTTCTCGCTGGGGATGGGCCAACGGCTCGGCATCGCCGGTGCCCTGCTCGGTGATCCCGGGGTGCTCCTCTTCGACGAACCGATCAACGGGCTCGACCCCGAGGGCATCCGCTGGGTCCGCCACCTCCTGCGGGGCCTGGCCGCCGAGGGCCGGACCGTCTTCGTGTCGAGCCATCTCATGAGCGAGATGGCTCTCACCGCCGATCGTCTCGTCGTCATCGGTCGCGGCCGGCTCATCGCCGAGATGCCGGTGGCCGAATTCATCGCCTGCCATTCTCGGCAGTTCGTCCGGGTCCGGACGTCGAAGACGACCGAGCTGACCCGGCTGACCGACGCCCTGGCCGATGCCGGCGCCACCGTGGTCGACGACGACGGGGCCATGGGCGTCACCGGGATGACGGCGGCCGACATCGGCGAGTTGGCGGCGTCGGTGGGGGTCACCCTGCACGAGCTCTCCCCGCAGACGGCGTCGCTCGAGGACGCCTTCATGGAACTCACCCGCGACAGCGTCGAGTTCCACGTCCACGACGACACCGACGACGACCAGGCACTGGCCCCCGGTGGCGGGGACCGCCGGGCTCCGGTGAAGAGGTGAGGTCTCCGTGTCGGTCGTGACCGCCGGCGCCCCGCAGTGCCCCGTGCACGCCGCCCCGCCCGCCATGCCCGCCGGTCACTACAGCTTCGCCGGCGCCCTGCGCTCGGAGTGGACGAAGCTTCGCAGCGTCCGTTCCACGACCTGGAGCCTCGTGGCCACCGCCGTCCTGACCATCGCCATCGGCATCCTGGCCACGGGAACCGAAGCCCCGCGCTGGGCGCACACCGACCTGGGGGACCGCTTGGCGTTCGATCCCACCAGCCTCAGCCTGGCCGGCTTCCTCTTCGGCCAGCTGGCCATCGGTGTCCTCGGCGTCCTGGTGGTGAGCGCCGAATACAGCACCGGCACCATCCGGGCCACCTTCGGGGCCATCCCTCACCGGATCCTCGTCCTGGCCGCCAAGGTGGCCGTCTTCACCGGCGTCGCCTTCGTCCTCGGTGAGATCCTCTCCTTCGCATCGTTCTTCACCGGTCAGGCCATCCTGAGCGGCTCCACTCCCACGGCGGCGTTGGGTCAACCCGGCGTCCTGCGGGCCGTGGTGGGTGGTGGCCTGTTCCTCACCGTCCTCGGCCTGTTCGCCCTGGGCCTGGGCACCATCGTCCGCCACAGCGCCGGTGCCATCACGGCCTTCGTCGCCATCTTCTTCGTCATCCCGCTGATCGTCGAAGCCCTGCCGTCGGCCATCAAGGACGCGGCGGGGAAGTACCTTCCCGACAACATCGGCGCCACCATGACGACGGTGAAGCAGGGATTCCGCACCGACGTCCCCACCTTCTCGCCCTGGGTCAGCTTCGGCCTGCTGTGCGCCTACGCGGCGGCCGCCCTGATCATCGGCGGGGTGCTCCTAGCGAGACGCGACGCCTGAACCGACGCCGTCCTCGGCCGGCCGGGTGGCGGCGAAGTGGCGCTCGAGCTCGTTGGCGTACCGGCGACCGAGATCGCTTCCGTGATCGGCCAACCAGTCCGAGAGAGCGGTCGGACCGGTGGTGGGACCGTCTGTGTCCGCCAGTCCGTCGGCCATGGCCAGGTACTCGTCTCTGGTGAGAAGGACATCCTTGAGGGCCAGTCCGAGCAGACGTGAGAAGAAGGGGATGGTCGATCCCGGCACGTGGACCACACGGGCCCGGCTGCCGACGGCGTCCCTGATGGAACGGACCAGGTCCACGAAGGTCGGGCGCTCCGGTCCGACGGCATCGGTCACGCTGTCGTGACGTTCGGCCCCTTTGCCGATACAGAGCTGGGCCAGGTCGTCGACATGGATGGCCCGGATCCGGTAGTCCCCCCGACCGCCGACGCAGAACACGGGGAGGTTCCGCAGGAGCCAGGCGATGTTGTTGAGCAGAACGCCGTCGCCCCCGAAGAGGATGGCGGGTCGGAGGATGGCGTAGGACACCCCGGCTTCAGCGAGGGCCCGCTCGACGAAGGCCTTCTCCCGGAAGTAGGCCAGGGGCGAGTAGATGCTCGGGTTGGTGATGCTCACGTGGACGATCCGCTTCACACCGGCCCGGCGGGCGGCGTGGAAGAGGCTGCGCGAATTGGCGGCCGCCGTCTCGTGGTCCATCCGGTTGTGGGCGAAGCGGACCCAATAGGTGTTGTAGAGAGTGGTCGCTCCCTCGAGCGACTCCATGAGACCGAGCTGGTCGTCGAAGTCCAGGGGCCGGACCTCGATGGCCGAGTCCCTGGTGGCACGGCCCGGGTGTCCCGTGATGGTCCGAACCTGGCGCCCCCCCTCGAGCAGGGCGCCGGCGATGGCGCGGCCCGAGTAGCCGAACGCCCCGGTGACGACGTCCAACCCGGTGTCGGTCCGGTCGGTCCGGTCTCCGGTCGTGAATGCGGTCTTCGTCATCTCGTCTCCTTCGGTGTCGGTCCGGTCAGTGTCTCGAAGAGATCGGCCAGCTGCCTGGCGTACGAGAAGAGGGCCAAGGCGCGATCGCGTTCGCCCTCGAGATGGCTGAGCATCTCGAGCCCGACGTAGAGGGCGACGACGCCGTAGGCGACGTCCCGGGCCGGGATGGCCGAACCGAGCGGCGAACCGCCGAAGGTCCTCTCGACGGCCCGCTGGGCGAACTCGAACCAGGGCCCGATCCGGGCCGCCACCTCGGGCCCGAGCCCGGGCGACGACGAGGAACCGGCGATCATCTCGACGAGGACCGTCACGTACCCGGCGTCCAGGTCCTGCCGGAAGATGGCCGCCGCCACGTCCACGAGCTCGGCCGGCGTCGTCACCCGTTGGACGGCGGAGTCGTACTGCGCCAGTCGATCGGCGCTCACGGCGTCCAGGGCGGCCAGGAGGAGGTTGGCCACCGAGCCGAAGTGGTAGAAGACGAGGCCCTGGTTGGACCCGGCCCGCAGGGCGATGGCCCGGGCGCTGGCTCCCGCGTACCCCTCCTCCTTCAGGGTCTCGACGGCGGCGGCCACGAGGAACCGGCGGGTGTCGGCCGACCGGGCCGAACCCGCTTCCACCACCCTGCTCGACGCACCCGATCTGGCCATCCCACCTCGAATTGAGCGATTGCTCAAAGCATACGCTCAAACAGATCGGGAGGGGGGGACCCGAGGCCGGTCCGGGGGAGGCGCTACGTGGCCCGCGGCTCGCGCGGGAGGCCGAGACCGTGCTCGGCCACGATGTTCCGGTTGATCTCCGTCGTCCCGCCGGCGATCGAGGCCTGGCGCGACGAGGTGAGGTTCCGGGCCCACGGTCCGCTCAGGCCGTCGAGGCCCAGGAGGGCCACGGCCAGCTCGGCCAGCTCCTGGTCGGCCCGCGCCCACATAAGCTTGGTCCCGCTCCCTCCGGCCGCCGAGGGGGCCATGCCCCGACCCAGAGCCATGAGGTCCCGGGACGTCGTCCACCGCATGCAGGCGATCTGGCTGTACAGGGCGGCCACCCGGTCCCGGTGGATCGGGTCCCGGAGGGCGGGACGGTCACGGGCATCGCGGAGCAGGTGGGCGAGCTTCCGGCTCAGCCCCAGGTGCAACCGGGCCACCCCGGCGCGTTCGTGGCTCAGTGTCGACATGGCCACCCGCCACCCCTCGTTCAGGGGGCCGAGGAGGGCGGTGGCCGGGACCCGGACCTCGGTGAAGAAGAGATCGGAGAAGGTGAGATCACCGGCCATCGTCCGAACCGGCCGTACTTCGATGCCCGGCGTTCTCATGTCGACCAGCAGGCAGCTGATGCCCTTGTGCTTCGGTGCCCCCGGATCGGTACGGACGTAGAGCTGGCACCAGTCGGCGTAGCGCCCCAGGCTGTTCCACGTCTTCTGCCCGTTGACCACGAACGTGTCCCCGTCGACCACCGCCGACGTCCGCAGCGAGGCCAGGTCGGAGCCGGCGTCCGGTTCGGACATTCCCTGGCACCAGATCTCGTCTCCACGGAGCATGGGCGTGAGGAACCGGCTCGCCTGCTCGGCGGTCCCGTACTGCATGATGGCGGGGGCGATGTTGGACACCCCGATGACGTTCACCGGTCCCGGCGCCTCCGCCCGAGCCATCTCCTCGTGGTAGGCGAGCTGTTCGTCGACGCCGGCGTCGCGACCCCCGAATTCGGCCGGCCACGCCACCGCCGCCCACCCTCCGTCGAAGAGGGTCCGGCTCCATCGCCTCAGGACGTCGAGATTGTCCCCCTCGTCATAGCCCTCCTGGCCGGCGGCGACGACCTCGGCGGTTATGTTCTCGTCCAGCCACCGCGCCAGGGATCGACGGAAACCGTCGATGCCCGTTTTCTCCTCCTCGTCGGAATCCTGCCCGGTGGCCATGATGCGCGGCGCGCCCCTTGTCCTGATCGATTCTCGACCGCGCGTGCCGGCGGCACGGCGGAACGGCCGTCTGTGGTCCTGGCCCGTCCTCCCGCTAGCCGCCCACGGGGGCGGAGGGGGTGAAGCGCACCGGCATCGATTCATGACCGACGATGAAGTTCGAGACGCGCAGGTGCGGGGGATCGTCCGTGGCCAGGGTGAGGTCGTCGAACCGGTCCAGGAGCCGGTCGACCATGCCGGCGATCTCGGCGCGTGCCAGACGGTGGCCGAGGCACAGGTGGGCGCCGAATCCGAAGGCGACATGGTCGTTCGGGTGCCGGTGGATGTCGAAGGTCTCGGGGTCGGTGAAGACCGTCTCGTCCCGGTTGGCCGACGGGTACAGCAGCAGGACGTTCTGGCCCGCTCTGATCGTCTGGCCGTGGAGCTCCACGTCGCGCGTGGCGTTGCGGTTCATGTTCTTGATGGGGGTCACCCACCGGAGCATCTCCTCGACCGCACCGGGGAGCAGCTCCCGGTTCTCCTTCAGCGCCCGGAGCTGCGCCGGATTGTTCAGGAGGGCCTCCATCCCACCGGAGATGACATGGCGCGACGTCTCGTCACCGCCGATGAGGATGAGCAGCGCCTCGTAGACGAGGGTGGTGTCGTCGAGGCGATCGCCCTCGATCTCTCCATGGGCCAGGGCGCCGAGGAGGTCGTCGGTCGTCGCGTTCGCCCGGCGCTCGGCGATCTGGTGGCGGACATAGGCGTCCCACTCGGAGAAGGCGTTGGCGGCGTGGACGAAGGCGTCGGGGTCCGGTGATCCCTGAGACATCAGCATGGTGTCCGACCATTCCAGGAGCCTGGACCAGTCCGCCGGCGGGAAGCCCAGCATGTCGGCGATCATGACGAGGGGGAGAGGAGCGGCGATGGCGGACACGAGATCGCAGGAGCCGCTCTCGCAGACGGTGTCGAGGATCTCGTCGCACACCTGGCGGACGCGCGGTTCCCGGATCCGGACCGCCTCCGGGGTGAAGCCGGCGCTCACCAGCCGCCGCCGCCGCCGGTGCTCGGGTGCGTCCATGTCGATCATGTAGGGCAGCGGGATATTCGGGCGCGATCCCTGGGCGCTCGAGAAGTTCTGCGGGTCCTGCCCGATGGCACGGACGTCGGCATAGCGGGTGATCCCCCAGACCTCGCCCGCTCGGTCCCAGAAGACGGGCGCGTGCCGGCGCATCCAGGCGAAGGCCCGGTACGGGTCTTCGGTGTAGAACGTCCCGGCCATCAGCTCGATGTTTGGAGCCTCGGTGATCGTCATTGCCTTGCCTTTCATCGAACCCGTTCATCGTCGCAGCGGATCGGCCGGCGCACAAGGCAGGGCCGGGCGCCGCCGCTGGTCGGCCACCGCATCGGGACAGCGGCGGTCAGGATCCGTCGAGCAGGAGCCCGTAGTTGGCGCCCCGGCGCAGGTGATGGCCGCCGTCCACGGCCAGGCACTCGCCGGTGATCCAGGCCGCTTCGGGACCGGCCAGGAAGCGGACGGCGTTCGCCACCTCGGTCACCGTCCCAGGCCGGCTGATCGGGGTCTGGGCCATGTAGTCGTCGAAGAGGGGGCCACCGGCGGTGATGAACGCCATGAGCTCGTCGTCGATGATGCCGGGCTGGACGGCGTTCACCCGGATGCCGGACTCGGCCAGCTCCTCGGCGGCGTAGCGGACCAGCATCTCGATCCCCGCCTTGGCCATCCCGTAGGCCCAGAGGTGACGGTGGGGGAAATGACCGGCCCCCGACGACATACCGACGATGGAGCCGCCGCCGCCCATGAACGGCACGGCGTGCTTGATGCAGAGGAACGTGCCGATCAGATTGAGCTCGACGGTGGCCCGCACGGCGTCGGCGTCGGCATCGGCGATCGGACCGAGGTGCATCGCCCCTCCGGCGCAGCAGAACAGGATGTCGAGCCCTCCCGTCGGCTCGGCCGACCGGTCCAGCGCCGCACGGACCTGGTCCTCCGACGTGACGTCGGCCACGACGTACTGGACGGTCGTCTCCCCGGGGGCGACGGACCTGATCTGTTCACAGGCCCGCGCCAGCTTCTCTTCGGTCCGCCCGCAGATCGTCACATGCGCACCGTCGGAGGCGAACCGGGTGGCGGTGCCCAGCCCGATCCCGCTTCCCCCACCGGTGACGAGTGTGGCCTTGCCCTCGATCCCGTTCACGTCCTGCTCCCATCTGCCTCCCAACGAGAGAACCATTCGTTTGGTCGAATCCGGAGACTCACCATCCGGAGTACGAAAAACGGCGACGACGGCCGGTACTCGACGGGGATACCAGGAGCCAGAGCCACCACCACCACGGTACCTGGGGGCTCCCCGACGACACCGGTTCGTGGACGGACGAGGAAAATCCGGATCCGACCCGTCGGAGCGGAGGGTCGCCGGACGACAATAGGGACATGAGCGACGAGCCGGCGGCGTCGGGTGATCCGGGGGCCGCGCTGCTCGACGCCTTCGACTCAGCCCTGCCCAGGGGCGTCAAGTAGTCTGTCAGACCAGTCGAACTGGTAAACTAATGCAATGGCGAAGAAATCTGCCCTTACCAGGAACAATGCGCCGGTCCGAGCCGCTATCTACACCCGAATAAGCCAGGCCGAGAAGGACCCGAAGAAGGCCAAGGCGCTCGGCGTCGATCGTCAGGAAGAGGACTGTCGTCGTCTCTGTTTCGAGCGAGGCTGGGAAGTGGTTGAGCCGGTCTACTGCGACGACGGAATCAGCGCCTCGAAGTACAGCACGAAGCCCCGCCCTCAGTACGAGCGTCTACTGAACGACATAAGGATCGGCCGTATCGACGCCATTGTCGTCTACGCCAAGGATCGACTCTACCGCCGTCCGGTGGAGCTGGAGTCGCTCATCTCGCTGATGGAAGAGGTGGGCATCACTCGCCTCGTGAGCGTGGACGCCGAGCTGGATGTCACAGACACCGAAGGCCGCTACCACGCTCGCATCGACGCAGCGGGAGCGGCTCGTGAGTCGGACAAGATCAGTGACCGGGTCCGACGCCAACGCCAGCAGGTGGCAGAGGGCAAAGCACCGGAGTCGAGTGCTGGCGGTAGCCGACCGTTTGGTTTCGAGCCCGATCGAGTGACCATCCGAGAGCCTGAGGCCATCCTCGTTCGCTCGGCAGCGAAGCGCATCCGAGAGGGTGGCTCGCTCAGGGCCATCGTCCGGGACTGGACCGAGGCGAATATTCCCACGGCGTCGGGTGCTCCGTGGCGAAGCGACACCGTGCGGCAGATCCTCACGCATCCACGCACCAACGGCCGCCGCCAGTTCCGAGCCCGTGAGATCGGAGCAGGACCGGACACCGTATGGCCGAAGGCGGTATGGCCAGCGATCCTCGACGATGAGGCGTTCACTGCCGTTGGGGCAATCCTCAACGATCCGAGTCGTAAGATCACTACGCCGAGCCGCAGGTACCCGTATCGCACGATCCTCCGGTGCAGTGTCTGCGGTCGTGTGTTGGGATCGAATCCGACACGGCGTCGCCTGTCCGATGGGACACTCAGTGAGGCGAAGCGCAACTACGCCTGCAGGGATGAAGTGTCCGGAGCGCACAAGGTGGGTCATGTCTTCATCAGGGCCGACTCGTTGGAGAAGCACCTCGACAGCATCATCGTGCCCATCGCCGATCTGCCGAGCACACGACAGGTTCTCCGTGATGCCGAAGGCGCTGAGGTGGCTGGAGCCGCCGAGCTGATCGAGGCGAACGCCGTGGACAACGCTCGCCTAGCTGGCCTGGCTGACCTCGTAGCTGATGGGACGTTCTCTCCCGGACACGTACGCAATGCCGCTGCTGACCTCAAGTCAGCCGTCGCCGGGCGTGAGGCGAAGCTGGCCGGACTTGCCGGGCGGTCGACTGTGGACCGCATGGACGGGCACCTGGCGGAACGCTGGGACTCCATGCCCGCCGAAGACAAGGTGGCGGTTATCAAATCGCTCGTGCGCTACGTGACCGTGTCGCCACCCATCACACGTGGTCGCAACACGTTCGATTCCCGCCGGCTGCGCATCGAGTGGAAGTTCCTGGCACTGAGCCAGATCGAGTGGCCTGAGTTGATCGGTGAAAAACCGGACGATGGCCTCACCGACGAGGAACACTACGGCTGATCGGGCCAGCGTTTGAGCTGGAGTAGACCAGCGAGAACGTGTGCGCTCCCGGCGTCAACGTCACTCCGGTAAAGAGAGCAAAGTTATTCGTTGATGCCAGACTCGCACTCGTCGTCGTGCCAGTATTGTTCAACGTCGAAAGGATGATCATAGACGATGCTAAGTTTCTGTCTAGGGTCAGGAATGCCGACGCAACGTTTCCGGTAGGGCACACGACAAATGCACTGAAGGTCGTGCCAGTTAGCACTCTTCATCTCTGCAGGTGGCTCATTGTCCCTGGTGAGAGGCACAATCTGGCCAATTCGACGGAGCGGCAAGAGGGCCCAATGGTTGATCTTGGGCATCTGGGATCACGTGTTGTCAGTTGACGCTCTACCCCAAAGGGCCAGCCGGCGGCAGCGTATTGGCCAAACGGTCAGCAATGAGCGTCACGTCCCCTGGGGTCAATGGTCCCGATTTGGCGATCATCTCGGCGAGTTTCTTGCCCCAGGTGATCCAGGCCCCGTTGAGTCGGAAGGGCTTTGGGAAAAACTTCCACTCGGCGTCCACAAAGCAAAGGGCGGCGTAGACGGGGACTTTGGGATCAGCAAGCGCGCTGCGAACCGCCTCGACCTGCCACCCGAGTTGTTCGGTGAGCTTCGTGCGGTCGCGTCCGCCGACGTAGAGGCGGTAATCGATCTTGAAGAAGCCGCCTTTGTCTCGCCGTTCGACCCGTCCCCTGTACGTCTTGGCGTCGATCACCCACACGCCGGACGCTGCCACCGCAATGTGGTCGATGTTCCCGCGAGTCTTGGGCACCTTGCGGTCGTTGAGGATGACTGCTCGCTCACTCACGCGTTTCGCGAGACTCTCTGCCAGGCGCCGCTCTCCCTCGGAGCCCCGTGCCCAGGCTCGGGTGGATTGGGGGTCGTCGGAGAGGACCTTGACGATGCCGGCCAAGCGGCCCCATCGCTGGTCGATCTGTTGTTCACGGCGCTGGTGTCGCTTCTCGTATTCGTGGCGTGCGGAAACTCCGGCGTCACCGGTCAGAAAGGAAGCCGGGGCCCCGGGGGGCGGATCCTCGACCGTCGGCTCAGACGTGATCGCGTGGACGGTCCCGCCCGCTTCATCCGGTTGGCAGCCGCCGCAGGTGACAGTGCGCCCCCCGGGGTCCCACCATGCCTTCGTGCGGCAGTGAGTTGAAGGTCGCAGGCGGAGCAGCGACCTGCGTATCGAAGACGAATCAGCTTGGTCGCCATGGACTCATATTGTGGCCGCACAGACACTCCGTGACCACTGAAACAACCCACCGCGACAGACACGCCGAGACCGATCTTTTGGGAGCTCACAGCTACCGGTGTGACGTGGGAATGGCGGTGGCGATTTCCCACCTGTTCGATCCGCAGGGCCCCCGGCTAGTACACCCGTTCCGGACGCTGGTCCGGGAAAGACGGATTCGAAATAACGACAGCCTGCAAGAGCAAGGACCGATGGGGAAGGTAGACTTCGTCTCGTACTTCATCCAGAGCACCCGAGGGACCTGGCCCGTTGACGGTGCGCCAACCGACCGAAAGGCACGGTGGCAATGCCAGGCGATGAGGAGGTCACCATGACCGAGAACAAGTCGGTGCTTGCCGACCCGGAGCGTGTCGATATGTTCCAGAGCACGCGCACGTGGTCGACTCTGACGCTGGTGGGCGAGGCGGTCGCCGCCGCCAGCGAGACGGAGCAGATTGTGTACGTCGAACGACGGGGCGACGAATATCGCTGGAGCCTGGGGACCAAGGGTGGTGCCTATCCGCTCCTTCGGATCAGTGCCCGGTTCCTCGGCGTCGATCACCAGGGGATCGTCATCAGATTCCGGACGTTGTCGGATGGCACGGCGATTCTCTGCGAGGATCCGGCGAATATCGATGTTCCCGACCGATGGGTGTTGTTGATGCTTAGCGGCGGGATCACGGCAGCGTCAGCGGCGTGGAGGATTCGGAGCAGTCTGGGAGCCGCGGAGCAGTCGGGGTAGCCGGCCGATCGTCTTTGGTCGGCGATTGGCGACGCAGTCGGGATTGGCGCGCTCGACACGAAGTGCGGGAGTTTCGTTCCTGACCGTTGACCCCGAGTCGCCCGACGCGCGAATATCGGGCGGTCTGCGGCGCAATGGAGCCTTCCGGACCCCCACGCGCAATCGGCACGTACAGCCCGGTCCACATGAATACACACGGCCGTCGTTATCGCTCGCATTTTGTTATCGAGAACGACCCTGAGCCCGAGGTCGGGTCGGTGCCAGGGCTCCCGATGGCGGGCTTCCATCATCTCGGCAGGCCATTCCGGTCCTCGCCTACCCTGGTGTCCTCGAGGCGGGAGGCTGATTCTTGAGCACCGAGAACGCGGCGATCCTGTTCACCGACGTAGTGGGCTCGACCGAGCTATCCCAGCGCGTCTCGCCCGAGGTGGCGGAAGAGGTGCGCCGGGGGCACTTCTCTATCCTGCGCCAGGCCATCGCCGAGGCGGGAGGCACCGAGGTGAAGAACCT
>Ga0209415_10004288_pt1 | contig 26223 bp, 15 predicted proteins | sample PeaSoiSIISIP2007_FD_187696 | JGI IMG/M metagenome (GOLD analysis project Ga0209415, IMG submission 187696) | Peat soil microbial communities from Weissenstadt, Germany - SII-SIP-2007 (SPAdes) (version 2) | ecosystem: Environmental > Terrestrial > Soil > Wetlands > Peat | place: Germany... | reverse complement strand
CCGTCGAGACGATCGCGGTGTTGCCCCGGTATTCGGACTGCTGATCGACCATGCCGTCGAGCACGACGTCGGAAAAGCCCTTTTCCTCATCTCCGGCGAGCAGCCGGCAGAAGATTGGATTGCTGTCGAAGCGCGGAAAGCACCACCACACCAGGCGGGCCGAGGGTTCGACCAGCGCGGCGGTGCGACCATTGCCGATGACAGCGAGATCGAGCCCGTGGTCGGTCATCGTCCATCCAATTCGCCGCCATCGGCGACGCGCTGGAGCCAGCGACGTACGTCGCTCGGATTGGCGAAGCCATTGGTCACGCCGGGAACCTCGCGGCCGACCGAGATCGGCACGCCGCGGAAATCCGGCATGGCGGCAAAGCCGGTCTCGTCGGTGGTGTCGTCGCCGACGAAGATGGGACGGCGCCCGGCGAAGCTCGGGTAGGTCATCAGCTCGCGCAACGCGGTGCCCTTGTCGAACCCCGCGACCTTGACCTCGACCACCGACTTGCCGGGCAGCACCTCGATCGATCCCGGCGGAAGGTCCCGGCGGATCGCCGCCACCGCTTCCTTGATCGCGCCCTCCCGGGCGGGCGCCTGGCGATAGTGCAGCGCCATGGCGTAGCCCTTATCCTCGACCAGGATCGCCGGATCGATCTCGGCGATCGCCGCGATCCGGCGCCTGAGCGCGGCATCGAGCGATGCCGCCTGCCGCCGCACCTCCTCGTCGGCCGCCGGGCGCATCTCGGCGCCGTGACCGCCGATCGCCGGCAGGCGCAGCGGCGCAAAGATGCGATCGATGCTCTCGATCGGACGCCCGCTGACCAGCGCGACGGCGCCGCCGCTGCGCTCGAGCAGGCGCGCCAGGGTCCGGCGCAGCGATGCCGGGGCGCGCACCTGGTCAGGCGTCGGCGCAATATCGACGATCGTCCCGTCCACATCGAGAAGGATCGCGAAGTCGAGGAGATTCATCGGCAGTGATGGAATCGTGCTCGCCATGGTGGGGAATCGATCCAGAGTGGGATGCGTCATCGTGCCCGCTGATTTTGAGAGGTCATTCATCCCAGCAATCGATGCGCGCTGATCGCACGCCGGTTGAGTCGCAGGAGTGGCAGCCCGAGCGCGCGCCGTCAATCGATCAAAGCAGGGCCGCGCCATCGCTTTGCGGCAAATTGCCCTCAGCCTTCATCAGACCCGACCGTGCGCCCGAACTCGTGGGCACGTCGCGCCGCCAATCCCGCCGCCACGTTGGGCCTCGAAGCTCGTGAAATCATTGTGACCCGACGCGAACCGACCGGTCGCGCCCGGGCAGCTCACTCGCCGCGCGCGGTGACCCGTCGCCACGTCCCGAGGGCCTCGCCGAGGACCGTCGTGGTCTGCATCGCGGAGTGACCCACGCGGGCGAGAACGCTGAGCTCGCCGCGGACGCGCCGGGCATCAGCGTCCACTTGATCGCGCAACGTCAGCAGCGCTGCGATCAGACCGTCGATCTCCTCGATCGACCCGTCGAGGAATCCATCGACTGCGGTACTGACGTGCAGGCCCAATGTCTCGGCATCGGGATTGCACGCTGGCTGCACGCTCGGTCCGTCGTCATGGCGGGCGAGCCCGTCGATCGCGTCGTCCGGCGCGTCCGGGACATTCTCCAGACTCGACTCGGCGAAGGTATTCATGCCGGCATTATCTCCCGACTGAGGCGCCGGACCACCCGACGCGCCTCGGATGCTTAAACCGACTCGATGGTTCCAATCGGACGGAAACATGGCTTTCCGCTCCCGGTTGCGAACACCGTTTGGCCACCGAAATCCCCAGCCTACGGAACCAAAGTGGCACGGTGGCGTTCGGTCTTAGGTCAGATCGGAGAATTCCTGTCATGAGCCTCATCGTCGTCTCGAACCGCGTGTGCCTGCCCAAGGCCGACGAGCCGATCACCGGCGGCCTCGCCGCGGCTCTGCTGCCGGCGGTCGCCGGCTCCGGCGCGATCTGGGTCGGTTCCAGCGGGAGGTTGTGCGAGCGGACCGACGGTCGGTCCCTCGTTCACGTGCAGTCGCTCGGCACCGGCGCGGTCGCGCAAGTCGACCTGCCGGCCGCGCATTACGGCGGCTTCTATGAAGGTTTTGCCAATTCGTGCCTGTGGCCGGTGCTGCATTCGCGTACCGATTTGATCCGCGCGTCGGTTGCCGACTATACGTCCTATCGCGAGGTCAACGCCTTCATGGCGCGCGCGCTCATGCGCTTCGACAAGCCGGACGCGATGTTCTGGATCCACGACTATCATTTTCTGCCGCTCGCCAAGGAGTTGCGCCGGCTGGGCGTCACCCGGCCGATCGGCTTCTTCCTGCACACGCCGTTTCCCACCCGCACCGTGGCGGCCGGGCTGCCATACCATCAGGAGCTGATGCGGGCGATGCTGAGCTATGACCTGATCGGCTTTCAGACCGAAGACGACCTTGCGAATTTCGCCGACTACCTGCGCCACGAGCTGGGGCTGGCGGTGGTCGACGGCGTGGTGCGCTCGCCGCACGGACCGATCACGCTGGCGAGCTTCCCCATCGGCATCGACGTCGAGGCCTTCGCCGAGCGTGCGATGAAGTCGGTGACCCGCGCGGAGGTCGCGCGGCTGCGCACCAGCCTGCAGGGTGCCACGCTGGTGATCGGCGTCGACCGGGTCGACTACTCGAAGGGATTGGTCAATCGGCTGATGGCATTCGACCGGCTGCTGGACGCCGAGCCGAAGCTCAAACGCACCGTCTCGATGCTGCAGATCGCGGTGCCGTCGCGCGGTCAGATCGACACCTACCGACGTCTGCAACGCGACCTCTCATCGCTCGTCAGTGAGATCAACGGGCGCCATGGCGAGGTCGACTGGGTTCCGATCCGCTATCTGACCAAGGGCTTCGGCCAGGCGGCGCTGGCCGGCTTCTACCGCGTCGCCGGGGTCGGCCTGGTCACATCGCTGCACGACGGCATGAACCTCGTCGCCAAGGAATATGTGGCGGCGCAGGACGCGGCGAACCCCGGCGTGCTGGTGCTGTCGGAATTCGCCGGCGCCGCCAAGCAGCTCGACGCCGCGTTGCTGGTCAATCCGCACGACATCGACGGGCTCGCCCGCATGGTCGCGAGGGCGCTCGCCATGCCGATCGAGGAACGCCGCGAGCGCTGGACCGCGATGATGGCGAAACTGGAAAATTCTCAGCTCGACGCCTGGTTCTCCGACTTCGTCGAGACGCTGGCCGCCAGCCGCACCGTGCCGCGGGTTGCGGCGCTCGCCGACCGCACGCTGGTGCCGTTCCGCTCGCGGCGCACCGAGCTTCCGCTCGCGCAACTGCACTGACGGCTCTCCGAAGCGTGGCGCAAGGCTCAGCGCGGCTGTGCCTTGGTTCCGACCACACGGCCGAGCAGCTCTTCCAGCTGCTTCTGTGCGAACGGCTTCTGCAGCACCGGGCGATCCTGCCAGGGTTCTTCGAGGTGGATATCACCGTAGCCGGTCGCGAAGACGAACGGCACGCCGCGGGCGGCCAGGGCTTCGGCGACCGCATAGCTCTTCTCGTCGCCGAGCTTGATGTCGAGGATGGCGGCACCGGCGTCGACCTTGGGGATGGCGTCGATGGCCGCCGCAACCGTCGAGGCGGTGCCGGCGACCGTGCAGCCGAGGTCGCCGAGCATGTCCTCCAGCAGCAGCGCCAGCAGGCTCTCGTCCTCGACGATGAGCACTCTCAGGCCATGGAGCGGCGTCGTCGCCGTCATGCCGCGGCCATCCGCCCGTTGCGCGCAGTTGCCATGATGTTCCCCCTGGCGTCCCGGTTGTCGAGCGCACCGGAAGCCTGCTGCCGCAGCGTAGCCCTGGGCGCCGCAGCAGTCTACGTGCCGAAGGCAAATGCGTTGGCGCTGGGCGTCGGGATTGGCTCAGGCGATTGCCCGCTCTCGGCGCCCGCGGCGGTGCGCCCCCGGCACGTCGCGGCGGGGCAATGCGGACACCGTCAGGAGAGCGCGGTGGCGAACGCCCTGATCTTGCTGAAGGCGCGCCATAGCGCCGGCGTCCGCTTGATGAAGCGCTTGCTGCGACGGTATGCGACCGTCACCGCCACGGCGATGCCGCCGCGCAGGGTTGCGGCGGCCAGGTGGTCGAGCACTCCGACCTCGGTGTCCGACCAGTCGCGCTTGTAGGGCTCGTCGCCGATCGTGAAGTCGAAGCGGCGAAACCCGGCATCGATGGCATGGCGGATGAGCTCGTGCAGGTGAGCGCGGCCAGGGCCGAGCCGTGCGATGTCGCCGTCATAGTAGCTCGAGAGCACCAGATAGTAGCAGTCGCGGAACTTCAGCCCGAGATTTGCCGCCGCCATGGTCGAGCCGACGTCGAGCCGGCTCACATGATTGCTCGCGCTCACGGCGACCGCATGGAAGAAGTCGCGATAGCCCGGCCGCCGGAAGAAGTCCTCCACCCCCATGCGCGACAGCGAGCGCGCCTTCTGCGCCATGAGAACGTCCATGGTGCGGCGGATTTCGTCGGGGTCGCGAACGTCGAGGAAGCCGATGTCGCCGTGCTCGGCGAGCTGCTTGAGCTGGCGGCGTTCGCGCTTGCGCGTCGAGGCGGAGCGCCTGGCCGCATAGAACCGGTCCCAGTCGGCATCGAGCGTGGCCACATGGGCGCCGCACGGATGCGGGTGCACCGGCAGGACAACGAACGGGTTGGTCTGCCGGCCCACCGTTTCCGGCATCTTCTGCAGGTCGATCAGATCGAAGCGGAACCGCCGATCGGCGCGCAACAGGGCGATGGCGCGGTGCCACAGCGCCGCAAAGCCGTGCCGACCGAGGCGGCCGGAGAAATCCTCGGCGATCAACGGCGCATTGTAGTCGCACAGCGCCGACCCGAGGAAGCTCAGCCGGCGGATGAGCCCGCGGCGCTCGATCGCGAGCGGCAGGATGACGAGCACCTCGCCATCGGGGCCACGCCCGACGACGATGGCCGGCGTGATCGCGTTGCGGGTGCCGATGTGGCGCTGCCAGTTGTCGAGCCAATCCCAGGTCTGGAAAGGCGTGCAGTCGGCGCGCGCCTCGAACGCCCGCCACTCCGGCTCGATCTCGCTCAGGCTGCCATGGACCTCGAGCGCGATCGGCGAGCGGGCAGCCGCCGGATCCGGCGGCTCGGCCGACAGCGGCGGACTGACGACCGTCGCAAGCTCGTCCGGCGCGAAGCGCGGCGCCGGCCGGTCGATGATCCGGTCTCCGCCGACCGAGCGCGCATGGCGGTCAACCCACAGGCTGGTATCGGACATTCGGCCCCTCGGGAATCGTCCCGCTGCTAGCCGCATCGTTGCCGATGATGTCTGAAGAAAACGTTTTTCGCGCTCCGTCGTCACCAGCCAACTTCAAGGTTCATTTAGGTTTTTGCCGTCAATGGGCGATGTTCGCACGAGGGAAGCCGCCATGGAGCATGTGGACGTTGCCATCATCGGAGGCGGCCTCGCCGGCTCGGCGGCGGCGGCCATGCTCGGACGCGCCGGCATCGCCTCCGTGGTGGTCGATCCGCACCCGGTCTATCCGCCGGACTTCCGTTGCGAGAAGCTCGACCCGTCGCAGGTTCGCCTGCTGGTGAAGACCGGCCTCGCCGAACACGTGTTCGGCCAGGCGGTACGTTGCGACGAGACGTGGATCGCGCGCTTCGGCCAGCTGGTGGAGAAGCGCCGCAACACGCAATACGGCATTGCCTACCAGACCATGGTCAACGCGGTCCGCGCGCAGATTCCGCGGAGCGTGCCGTTCGTTCCCGCCAAGGTCGCGGCCATCTCGACCAGCGCCGATCTTCAGAGACTGATGCTGGCGAACGGCGCGCAGATCTCCGCCCGCCTGATCGTGCTGGCGAACGGGCTCAACAGCGGCCTGCGCCGGGCCGTCGGCATGGTGCGCGAGGACTTGAGCGTGAGCCACTCGATCAGCATCGGCTTCGACGTCGCTCCGGTCGGCAGCCCCGCCTTCGCCTTCCCGGCGCTCACCTATTTTCCCGAGCGCACCGCCGACCGGATGGCCTATTTGACGCTGTTTCCGATCGCGGCGTCGACGATGCGCGCCAACCTCTTCGTCTACCGCGAGCCGCGCGATCCATGGCTTCGCGAGCTGCGCGACGCGCCGGAGCGGACCCTGTTCGCGGCGCTGCCTCGCCTCAAGCGCCTGACCGGCGATCTCGCCGTGACCAGCGACGTGAAGGTGCGTCCGGTCGATCTCTACGTCACCAGGCACTGCCGCCGACCCGGCGTCGTCGTGGTCGGCGATGCGTTCGCGACCTCGTGCCCGGCGGCCGGCACCGGCGTGAACAAGGTGCTGACCGACGTCGAGCGGCTGTGTGCCGGCCACGTCGCCAGCTGGCTCGCCACCCCGGGCATGGGCGAGGACAAGATCGCGGCCTTCTATGACGATCCGGAGAAGGTGGCGTGCGACGCGTGGGCGGCCGACAAGGCCCATTTCCTGCGCTCGCTGTCGCTCGAGGCCGGGATCGCCTGGCAGGCGAGGCGCTGGGGCCGATTCGTCGGCCAGCTCGGCGTGGGCGCGCTGCACGGCATGCGCGACCGCCTTGCGGCGGCGTCCCCCAACTGGCCCGCTGCAACGGCCGGACACAGCGCCCCGCGGTGACGGCTGAGTGGCCGATTCGGGAATCGGCAAACATCCCTCAGGGCTTGCTGCGGTGCACCGACGGGACCTTATCCCCGAAATCCACATGGCCCGCCCCAGATTTAGGGGTTGATTCAGACTCTCGCACTAGTCCTTGACGGGCGCGACGGAGTTGGCCTAGCCTTCGGGACATCGGGAGCGGCTCGTACCCAGTCCTCGCCCCCTTTTTCCAGAACGAGCAGGCGAGCCGCTCCGTCGATGCCGCAGGGCCACGACGAACGACGTCGCGTCGCCCGGTCAATGCCAGCGGCGTCGCCCGGTCAATGCCAGCGGCGTCGCCGCGGAGAAGAATGCGGCGTCGCCGCAGAGAAGAATATGGATCCGGCGCCCTCGGTCGTGCGGCACCGGATGGATGACAGGGACGCTGAGAGCAGAGCCGGGCCGAACCGGGGTGGGACGCGGGCGGGGACGGATCCCGCGTCGGAGGCGCAGCGTCGGCGGTCGCATGGTCACCGCCGGGCGCCGATCAGGGCACACAAGGACAAGGACACAATGCGGATCGAGCGACGCTACACCAAGGACGGCCAATCGCCTTACTCGGACCTGGAGTTCCGACTGACCACGAGCGAGATCCGCAACCCGGACGGCTCGGTGGTGTTCCGCGCCGACGACGTCGAGGTGCCGGCGCTGTGGTCGCAGGTCGCCTCCGACGTGCTGGCGCAGAAATACTTCCGCAAGGCCGGCGTGCCGGCGATCCTCCGGAAGGTCGAGGAGAATTCGGTCCCGTCGTTCCTGTGGCGCTCCGTTCCCGACGAGGCGGCGCTCGCCGAGATCCCCGAGAGGGAGCGCCTGGTCGGCGAAACCTCCGCCAGGCAGGTGTTCGACCGGCTCGCCGGCACCTGGACCTACTGGGGCTGGAAAGGCGGCTATTTCGATTCGGAAGCCGACGCCTCGGCCTTCTTCGACGAGCTGCGCTACATGCTGGCAATGCAGATGACGGCGCCCAACTCGCCGCAATGGTTCAACACCGGGCTGCATTGGGCCTACGGCATCGACGGTCCCAGCCAGGGCCACTACTACGTCGACTTCGAGACCGGCAAGCTCGTCAAGTCGAAGACCGCCTACGAGCATCCGCAGCCGCATGCCTGCTTCATCCAGTCGATCTCCGACGACCTCGTCAACGAGGGCGGGATCATGGACCTGTGGGTGCGCGAGGCTCGGCTGTTCAAGTACGGCTCCGGCACCGGCTCCAACTTCTCCCGCCTGCGCGGCGAGGGGGAAAGGCTGTCGGGCGGCGGAAAATCGTCGGGCCTGATGAGCTTTCTGAAGATCGGCGACCGCGCGGCGGGCGCCATCAAGTCCGGCGGCACCACGCGCCGCGCCGCCAAGATGGTGGTGGTCGACGTCGACCATCCGGACATCGAGCAGTACATCGACTGGAAGGTGATCGAGGAGCAGAAGGTGGCGAGCCTGGTCACCGGCTCGAAGATCAACCAGAAGCACCTGCGCGCGATCCTCAAGGCCTGCGTCAATTGCGAGGGCTCGGGCGACGACTGCTTCGACGCCGACAAGAACCCGGTGCTGCGCCGCGAGATCAAGGCGGCGCGGCGCAACGCGGTGGCCGACAACCTGATCCGCCGCATCATCCAGTTCGCCAAGCAGGGCTACAAGGACGTCGACTTCCCGATCTACGACACCGACTGGGATTCCGACGCCTATCTGACCGTCTCGGGCCAGAACTCCAACAATTCGGTGCGCGTCACCGACGAGTTCCTCAAGGCGGTGGAGGCCGACGGCGACTGGGATCTGCTGTGGCGCACCCGTCCCGGCAAGGTCGCCAAGACGCTGAAGGCCCGCGACCTGTGGGAGAAGATCGGGCACGCCGCCTGGGCCTGCGCCGATCCCGGCCTGCAGTTCCATTCGACCGTGAACGACTGGCACACCTGCGCGGCCTCGGGCCCGATCCGCGCCTCGAACCCGTGCTCCGAGTACATGTTCCTCGACGACACGGCGTGCAACCTCGCCTCGCTCAATCTGCTGGCGTTCCGCGACCCGCGCGCAAAAACCTTCGACATCGAGGGCTACGAGCACGCGGTGCGGCTGTGGACCGTGGTGCTGGAAATCTCCGTGCTGATGGCGCAGTTCCCCTCCCGGCAGATCGCCCAGCTCTCCTACGAGTACCGCACCCTCGGCCTCGGCTACGCCAATGTCGGCGGGCTCCTGATGTCGTCGGGCATCCCCTACGATTCGGATGCCGGCCGCGCCATCTGCGGTGCGCTCTCCGCCATCATGACCGGCATCTCGTACGCCACATCGGCCGAGATGGCGGCGCTGCTCGGGCCGTTCCCGGGATACCGGAAGAACCGCGACCACATGCTCCGCGTGATCCGCAACCATCGCCGCGCCGCCCACGGCGAGAAGACCGGCTACGAGAAGCTGGCGACACCGCCGGTGCGGCTCGACCACGCCGCCTGCCCCGACGCGCAACTGATCGAGCACGCCCGGCGCGCCTGGGACCGCGCGCTCGAGCTCGGCGAGGCGCACGGCTACCGCAACGCGCAGTCGACCGTGGTGGCGCCGACCGGCACCATCGGTCTGGTCATGGACTGCGACACCACCGGCATCGAGCCCGACTTCGCGCTGGTCAAGTTCAAGAAGCTCGCCGGCGGCGGCTATTTCAAGATCATCAACCGCGCGGTGCCGGAGGCGCTGCGCACGCTCGGCTATGGGGAGGCCGAGATCGCCGAGATCGAGGCCTACGCGGTCGGTCACGGCAGCCTTTCGAACGCGCCCGCCATCAACCACACGACCCTGAAGGCCAAGGGTTTCACACCGGAGGCGATCGCCAAGGTGGAGGCCGCGCTGCCGACCGCGTTCGACATCAAGTTCGTGTTCAACAGGTGGACCTTGGGCGAGGAGCTCTGCCGCGACACGCTCGGCATCGCGGCGGAGGATCTGGCGCTGCCGACCTTCGATCTGCTCGCCCACCTCGGCTACGGCAGGCGCGAGATCGAGGCGGCGAACATCCACGCCTGCGGCGCCATGACGGTGGAAGGGGCGCCGCATCTGCGGCCCGAGCACTACCCGGTGTTCGACTGTGCCAATCCGTGCGGCCGCACCGGCAAGCGCTTCCTCTCGGTGGAGAGCCACATCCGCATGATGGCGGCGGCGCAGCCGTTCATCTCGGGCGCGATCTCGAAGACCATCAACATGCAGAACGAGGCGACCGTCGAGGACTGCAAGGACGCCTATCTGCTGTCGTGGAAGCTCGGCCTGAAGGCCAACGCGCTCTACCGCGACGGCTCGAAACTGTCGCAGCCGCTGTCGTCGCAGCTCATCGCCGACGACGAGGACGACGACGAGATCGAGGCCTTCCTGGACAAGCCCGCGGCGGCCCGCGCCTCGGTGCTCGCCGAGAAGGTGGTGGAGAAGGTGGTCGAGCGCATCACCGTGATCCGCGAGCGCGAGCGCATGCCCGACCGCCGCAAGGGCTACACCCAGAAGGCGGTGGTCGGCGGCCACAAGCTCTACCTGCGCACCGGCGAATACGATGACGGCCGGCTCGGCGAGATCTTCATCGACATGCACAAGGAGGGCGCGGCGCTGCGCTCGCTCTTGAACAACTTCGCCATCGCGATATCGCTCGGCCTGCAGTACGGGGTGCCGCTCGACGAGTACGTCGACGCCTTCACGTTCACCCGCTTCGAGCCGGCCGGCCCGGTGCAGGGCAACGACTCGATCAAGTACGCGACCTCGATCCTCGACTACGTGTTCCGCGAGCTCGCGGTGAGCTACCTCAGCCGCTTCGAGCTCGCCCATGTCGACCCGTCGGAAGCGGGCGGCTTCGACGCCCTCGGCCGCGGCATCGAGGAAGGCAAGTCCGCCTCCTCGCGCTACGTCTCCCGGGGCCTCACCCGCTCGCGCACCGACAAGCTGGTGGTGATGCCGGGCGGCGCCGACGCGCGCGGCGCCGCCGACGGCCGCGCCCCCTCCCCGCACGGCAACGTCACCGCCTTCGCCGGCGGCACCGCGCGCGGCTCCACCCATGCGCTCAAGGCGGAGAGCGAGCCGAGGCCGTCGCCCGCCCAGGCGCTGGAGCAGCTGCCGTGGACCGACGCCAAGGCGGCGGCCGCCGAGAAGCGCGCCGAGGCCAAGGCCAAGGGCTACGAGGGAGAGGCCTGCGGCGAGTGCGGGAATTTTACTCTCGTGCGCAACGGCACCTGCATGAAGTGCGATACCTGCGGGTCAACGACGGGGTGCTCGTGATGTACGACGATGGGCCCGCCAAGAGAACCATAGTTTGCTGAGGCGGTCGGCGAAGATCGAGGGGGACAGGTCCGGCTTCCGGCACTGCCCCTCACGGTTCGGCGGTCCGCTGTTTGGCGTCGCTGCGTTCCGTGACGCCTACGCCGCAGTTGTTGGTCCCGGCTCGAGAGTACGATCAGGCTGCTACCTATCAAATCAGCTCCGACCTTCTCAATTTTCCACGAAATCACTCGTCAACGTGCTCGCCGCGGCCGGTTGACCCATGCCCAGCCGCTTGTGCACCGCAGGGCTGCCGGCCGACTGTCATCGGCCGCGTCAGAACTGCTCGCGGTCTGACGCCCAGCAAAATAGATACGCTACGGCAACGCATAGCCGGTAATCCCTGGTATGTTCGGTGCGAGTCTCTGGCGTACGGCGGCAGCGCATTTCGGGGATGCGGTTGGCCCCGGACCAATCTCTGGGTTTCACGACAATGGCCATTCTTCTGGGGCTTTGCGGCCTGCTGCTGGGGGCCGCCATGTTCGGCGGCTTCGGCTCCCATGCGTTCGGCGGCTCGGTGCTGGGCGCCGGCCTGGGCGTGGTGCTCGGACTGATTCTCAAGCCACTCCGGCAACTGAACGATATCGCGACCGAGGTCAGCCGCCTCCGTTCGGAGTTGCAGGCGCTGCGAACGCGTATCGACGGACCAGCCTCCTCCCGGGGGACCGAACCGCCTCGCGAGCCCGATACGTCAGAAGCAGCAGCGCCCGCCGAGCCGGCTCCCGCCACGGCAGCCACGGCGAGTGCGCTGGTCGAGACGGCGATCGCCGAGGAAGCCGCGCCGGCGACAGCGCCGATCGAGCAGCCGGCGGTCGTTCACGCAGCAGCTATCGCCGACGAGCAGCCGGAGCCGCCGGCTGCTCCGCCCCCCTCCCCTCCGCCATCCGCCGCGCAAACCCATCGACCTGTCGCGACCGAGCCCGATCCTGTGGCACAGGCATTCGCGGCATTTCGCGCCTGGCTGCTGGGAGGAAACACCGCCGCAAGGGTCGGCATCGCGATCCTGTTCCTGGGTCTGGCGTTCCTGCTGCGCTATGCTGGCGAGCGGGTGACGGTACCGATCGAGCTGCGTTACGCCGGTGTGGCGTTCGCCAGCCTCGTGCTGCAGGTGATCGGCTGGCGCCTGCGCGAGCGCAGCAGGACCTATGGGCTGATCCTGCAGGGCGGCGCGATCGCCGTGATGTACCTGACGATCTTCGCGGCGATGCGATTGCACCCGCTGATTCCACCCGGCATGGGGTTTGCCCTTCTGGTCGCGGTCGTCGTCCTCTCGGCGATACTTGCTGTCGCACAAGACTCGCCGACAATGGCGGCGGCAGGCGCGGCAGGGGGGTTCGCGGCACCGCTCCTGGCGTCGACCGGCGGCGAGCATCATGTGATGCTGTTCTCCTATTTCGCCCTGCTCAACGCCGGCATCCTCGCGATCTCCTGGTTCAAGGCGTGGCGCCAGCTCAACCTGATCGGCTTCATCGGAACGCTGGGCATCGGCGTGGCCTGGGGCACCAGATCCTATCGGCCTGAGATGCTCGCCACCACCGAGCCCTTCCTGCTGCTGTTCTTCCTGATGTACGTCGCCATTGGTCTCATGTTCGCGCGACGCGTGCTGGGCGACGCGGCGAGCGACCCTCCGTCGCAGGATCGCGTCGCCGTGGTGAGATGGGCCTCGGAGCAGGCCGACTATGTCGACGGCACGTTGCTGTTCGGCACGCCGCTGATCTCATTCGGCATGCAATATGCCCTGATCAAGCACGTCGAGCTCGGTGCTGCATTCAGCGCACTCGGGCTCGGCCTGTTCTACATGCTGCTGGCGGCCCTGCTGCTGCGCCGGACGCAGTGGCGCTACCTCGCCCTGGTGGAAATCTACATTGCGCTCGGCGCGATCTTCGCAACGCTGTCCGTGCCATTGGGATTGAATGCGCGCTGGACGGCCGCTGCCTGGGCGGTCGAAGGGGCCGGCGTCTACTGGATCGGCATCAGGCAGGACCGCCGCCTGGCGCGGGCCTTTGCCCTGCTGGTGCAGTTCGGGGCGGCGCTCAGCTATGTGTCCACCCTCGGCCGCGGCGACGACGACACGTTGGTTTCCGGCTCGCGCCTCGGCGCGCTGATGCTGGGCGCTTCGCTCATGTTCAGCTACTGGCAATTGCGCGGTGTTCCCGTCGAGCGGCGTCGCGACGAGGACAAGCCGGTGCTCGGCCTGCTCGTCTTTGCCGGACTGGCGTTTCTCTACCTTGTGGCGCCGCTGTCGTTGCGGGCGGAGGGTACCGCCATCGCCTGGGCGATCGGCGGGGTGGCAACCATGTTCGTCGGCCTGCGCGTGCGCGACCGCAACTGGATCATCTGCGCGATCCTCGTTCAGACGCTTGCCGGCGCATTGTTCATCGTTCACATGCCGCCTCCGCTCGACGGCATCGGCGGTCCCGTCTTCGCCTCGGGACTTCACGGCCTGATCGCTGCGGCATTGATCGGCGGAATGGCGGTGGCCGGATTCGCCATGGCGGCGCGCGACGCCGATGCCCAGGCGGACGCTGCGGTGAGGACCGGGCTGGCGCTGTTGCTGCTGTTCGGGCTCGCCTTCCTCAATCTGGCGGTGCTCTTCGAGCTGCCTTGGCGGTTCGCCAGCGCCGTCTGGGCGGGCAGCGGGGTGGTGATCGTGCTGATCAGCCTGAAGCTGCACCAGCGCGTGGGCTTTGGTTTCGGACTTGCGCTGCAGCTGGTCGGCAGTGGCGCCTTCCTGCTCGGCGCATACCCGGCTCTGAGGTCCCGGCCTGCGGACGATCTGACGCCGCTGTGGCACAGCGGGTTCTGGACACCTGTCACGATCGCGCTCGCGGCCTATGTGGCGGGCTGGCTGTTGTTCCGGGCGGAGCGCGATGAAGCCGGCCGAACGTCCGGATTGCCGGACTTCTCCAAGTTGTCGTTTGCATTGCTCGGCTGGGCGACCGCGTGGTGGGGCTTCGCCTGGTGGGGCGAAATATTCCGCTTCGTGCCGCCGGAGACGCGACCGCATGCCATGATACTGGTGGTCGCCGGGTCGGTTGCGCTGTGGATGCTCGCCGCCCGCCTGTGGCGATGGCCGGCGCTCGCAGCGCTGTGCACCTTGTCGATTCCCGTCGCCATTCTGGCGCTGGCTCTCGCCTACGAGCCGTACTATCACCCTGCCGGTCATCTCGGTGCGGTGGCATGGCTGCTGCTGCTTGTCGTTCATCTCCTCGTGCTTCGCCTCATCCCCGAGCTTCTGCCGGACAGATGGCCGAGCGTCCTGCACATCGTTGGTTGCTGGCTTTTCCTCGGGGTACTGGCGCTGGAAGTGCGGTTCGCTTTCATCGTGCTGAGCGATCACCTCAACGCCTGGCGGTGGCTCGGCTGGGCTTCGGTGCCGTCACTCTATCTGCTGGCGGTGACGCAACGGCGCATCCAGGCGTTCTGGCCGTTCTCGGCCTATCCGATGGAATACTGCGCGTTGGCCGCGCTGCCGATCGCGCTCACGTTGGTGGCGTGGTTCTGGCTCAGCAATGTCTTCAGCGACGGCTCCGCCGAGCCGCTGCCTTACGTTCCGCTGCTCAACCCGCTGGAGCTCGGCCAGCTGCTGGTCATCCTCAGCCTGCTGTTCTGGCTCAGGACCAGGTTCCGGATGCTGCCGTTGGCCGCCGAATTTCCGTACGACTTCCCTTATTGGCTGGTCGGCACGTCCGGGCTGTTCCTGCTCACCTGCATGGTGCTGCGCACCGCGCATCACTGGGGCGGCATACCGTACGAGGCCCACACGCTGCTCGCATCGATGCTGGTGCAGGCCAGCCTGTCGATCATCTGGGGGATCGCCGCGCTTGCCCTGATGATTGCCGGTCACGCATACCGCCAGCGCCATATGTGGATCGTCGGCGCGATATTGATCACCGGGGTGGTCGCCAAATTGTTCCTGATCGAAATGTTGAACGCCGGCGGGCTCCCCCGCATCGTTTCCTTCATCGGCGTCGGTGCGTTGCTGCTGATCATCGGCTATTTCGCCCCTCTCCCGCCCAAGCGGGACGCGGTCGAGGGTGTGGCATGACGCGGGCCAAGCAGCCGCTGCTCATGCTCGGTCTGTGCCTGGCGCTGGAGGGCGCCGCTCCGGCCGCGGCCGAGGTGCCACAGGACCTCGATGCACAAGCCACGATCGAGCTTCACGGCGGCGGGCCATACTACCAGTTGACGTTGCCGCTCGCGGCGCATCTTGCGGCGCATTTCCCCGACCTGCGCGATCTGCGCGTGTTCAACGGCCAGGGCGAAATGGTACCGTTCAGCGTGTTGCGCGGGCAGGCGCGCACCGACGAGGCCGTCCGCGAAAGTCGCGCCGCCTGGTTCCCGCTGTACGCCACCGACGCGACCCGCGACCGGCTCGCGGAAATTCGCGTCGAGCGTCGAGCCGACGGCACGGTCCTGTCGGTGAAGGCGGCCGACGGCGCAGGCCTGGGCGTGCCCAAGCTGCGTGGCTATCTTCTCGATATCAGCCAGAACAAGAATGCGGTGCGCAAACTGGAGCTCGGCTGGGACGCGGCCGCGACCGGTTTCCAGCAGGTGTCCGTGGAGGCGAGTGACGATCTGCAGACGTGGCGTACATGGCAGCGGTCGGCCCAGCTCGCACGTCTGGAGTTCAACGGACAGAGCATCGAGCGCAAGCAGATCGAGCTGCCGGGCGATCACGCTGCTTATCTGCGGATCATGTGGCACGAGCCGCAGCAGGCGCCGATACTGACCTCGGTCATCGTGACGTCCAGCACTTCCGCCTACCGCCCGGCACCCTTGGTGTGGTCCGCTGCAACCGAGCCGACGCACACGACCAGCGGTGAGTTCGAATGGCAGCTGCCGCGGCAAATTCCAATCGAGCGTCTGAACATCGGCTTGCCGCAGGTCAACGTGCTGACCCCGGCAGAGGTATGGGCGAAGGCCGATACGCAGCCGAGTGCCCGCTGGCAATTTCTCACCAGCGCCGTGCTGTATCGCCTGCAAGCCGAGGGCAAGGAATGGCAGCAGCAGGACGTCATCCTGACCGGTCTGCCGGTGCAGATCGTCAAGCTCAAGCTCGATCCGCGAACCGGCGGTCTGGGAACCGGACGGCCGACCTTGTCGTTCGGCCTGACGTCACAGCAGGTGCTGTTCCTCGCGCGAGGCCAGGGCCCGTTCATGCTTGCCGTCGGCGACCGGGACGCGAAAGCCGCCGACTTGCCGCCGGCAACCCTCATCCCCGGCTACGATACGCCCGCGGCGCCGCCGATATCGACCGCCGACCTCGGTCCGCTGGGGAGCACGACATCGGCGCAAACATCGCCGCCCGAACCGCCAGCGCAGTACGGCCCCACCGATTGGAAATCGCATATCTTGTGGGCAATATTGTTGATCGGGATCGCTATCATCGCGGCGATGGCCTTTCAACTGCTGCGGCAGACAAGGACTTAGATGAGAAACCGACAGCCGAATTCGTCGAGTTGATCAGATGGCGTGGTGTGTGATTCGAGCCCGCCGGCAAGAACGATCTGTGGAGATCGCTGCACTGCGCTTCGGTCCAATCAGGGACAGGCAATCGATGCGTCCTGGCCAAATGTTCCGCTCCCGAGGTTCTTCGAGATTTCTACTTCATGCCAATGACATCCGGCCGACGAGCGCCGCGCTCGCCACCGGCACGTCGACGACGATGTCGTCCCCGACCCGGTCCGCGCTCTCGTGAACGATCGGCACCCAACGACCGAAATCGTCGACGACGGCACCCCCGAGCGTCACCCCTTCGGTCGCGTCGAGCCCCGGCCCGGCCAGCCGAAGCACCGACGCGGCGACGACGCGCGGGCCCGCCGCGATCGTCACCCGGGCGGCGCGGGCCGGGTCCCGGTTGATCAGGCAGATCCGCAGGCTTCCGTCCGCCGCCCGCACCGCGAAGGCGGCGAGCGCGTCGAGCCCGGGCTCGAGCCGCGCCGGCACCAGCGCACCGCGCGCCGCCCGCCCGAACATCAGCATGGCGTAGTAGAGCGGCGCCGCGCGATGGCGGCCGTCGGCGCCGCGCGCGATCGGCGTGTAGGCCTTGTCACGGCCGGGGCGGAAATTGTGCTCGCCGCCGTGGAAGTTCACGCCCGCGCTAGCTGCTGCCGCGCAGCGGAACATGAGCTCGCAGGCCCACAGCGCCGCGCCGAGCGTGTCGCTCACGCCGGGCTCGCCTTCATTGAAGATGGAATTGGTCTCGACGATCCGGTACGGCAGCCGGAAGGTGCGGCCGTAGTCTTCGAGCCGTCGCAGCACGGGCTCGATCCGCTCGCCCGAACGCGCCAGGCCCTCGAGCGATACGTGCGGAGCGCCCGCCGGGCCATCGGCGTAGTAGTGGCGCGTCAGCAGCACGAGCCCCGCGGGCGCCGCGGCGGCGAACGCCGCGACCCAGTCGGTCTCCACGGCGACGTCCGGACCCGCGAAGGGCGCATCCGGCACGCGCGCGCGGATCGCCGCATGGAACGGCGTCCATTCGGCGAGGAACGCCGCCGCGTCGTAGCCCTTGGGCCGCACCGCGGTCCAGCGGCCGAACCCGTCCGGCTCGTTGCCGATCTGGAAGGCGAGGAGTTGCGGCCCGACCGCGTGAGCCACGTACGCGGCCTCCTCGGCGGCAGCCTGCGGGCTGCCGCGTGCGAGATTGAGCCCGTAGATCAGCCGCCAGCCGATCAGGCGCAACGCAGCGGCGAGCTGATCGATGGCAAACGGCGTGATCGCGAGGCTGCCCTCCGCGACCGTGGCGCCGCCGGGAAGCCACATCGTGCGCTCGCTGCTGTTGCCGCCGATCCGGATCACGCCGCTCTCGCCGAGCCCGCGCACGAGACCGAGCACCGACGGATTCCGCGGTGAAAAGTATTCGCCGTCCCGCAGGATCGCCGATTCGAAGCTCAATCCGATGAAGTCCGCCGCAATGCCGCGTCCGATTGCCGCGTGGTCCACGACCAGGCGTGCCTCGACGGCCGTCTGCGCACGGGCGGGCCGCCGTGCCATGAGTCCCGCCGCAACGCCCGCGAGGCCTGTCAGCAGGCGCCGTCGCTGCATCTCACCAGCCACAAGTGGTTCTTCACCCCAGCCCTGACGCGCCGCCAACGGGACCTCGAGGGTATCGTCTCTCGGCGCGAGGTCAATTGGCCGCCATGATCGCGGATGATGAGCTCGAACGTGAAAGCCCTCGGCGGACTCCTCCTCACCCTCATCGTGATGGGAGGGCTGCTGTTCCCGCCGGCAGGGACGCTCGACTACTGGCAGGCGTGGGCCTTCCTGGCCGTGTTCGGCGCGCCGGCGACCGCGATCACCGTGTACCTCATGAAAAAGGACCCGAGGCTTCTGGAGCGGCGGTTGCGTGGCGGGCCGACTGCCGAAAAGCAGACGAGCGAGAAGATCATCATGTCGATCGCATCAGCAGGGTTCGCTGCGTTGCTGATCGTCTCCGCGCTCGATCACCGCGCACGCTGGTTATCGCCTGGTACCTTTCATCTGGTAGAATCGCGAGCGACCAGAATGTCCACAGCAGCCGAAAACCGTCATGACATCATCGCGCCGGGTTCCGTCATCGAAAATCTCGGCCGTCGTCTCGGACGTCGACGGTACGCTGGTGACCGACGACAAGGTCTTGACCCCGCGGGCGCAGGCGGCGGTGGCCGCGCTGCACGCGCGCGGAATCGTCTTCACGGTCATCAGTGCCCGACCACCGCGCGGGTTGCGCATGCTGTTCGACCCTCTGAAGATCACGACGCCGATCGGCAGCTTCAACGGCGGGGTCATCGCGACGTCAGGTCTCGCGGTGATCACCGAGCATCTCCTCCCGGCCCAGGTCGCCCGGCGCGCGGTCGACCTGCTCGACGCACAGGGCGTCGATATCTGGATCTTCTCCGGGCAGGACTGGCTGGTGCGCGGCTCGGGCGGGCCCTACATCGGGCACGAGGAGCGTACGGTCGGATTCGGACCGACCATCGTCGAGGACTTCGGTTCCGCCCTGGACGTCGCCGCAAAGATCGTCGGTGTGAGCACGGACTTCGAGAATCTCGCGCGGTGCGAGGGACAGGGCCGTGCCGACCTGTCCGGTCAGGCGTCGGTCGCGCGCTCGCAACCCTACTACCTCGATATCACCCACCCGCTTGCCAACAAGGGCGTCGCATTGTCGGAGCTCGCGAGGCTGCTGGACATTCCGCTGGCGGAGATCGCCGTCATCGGCGACGGCGGCAACGATGCCGCGATGTTCGAGCGGGGCGGTCTCAGCATCGCGATGGGGAACGCCAGTGCGGAGCTGCGCCAGGCGGCGGACTTCGTGACCGACAGCAATCGACGGGACGGCTTCGCCAACGCGGTCGAGCGGATCATTCTCGGCGGCGATTCAGCTCTCCTTTTCTGAGAATTCGCTGAATTTCGTCCGGTCGCATGACGCATGGTCAATTAACGAGTCAGTGCTATTCGATCGCCCGGGCTGGCTCGGGTGGGTCTGATGACGAGAATCCTGTGCAGGGCGCTCGCGCTCGCCGTGATGGCGCTGTCGGCGCTGCCGGCGCGCGCGGTCGAGGCGCCGGAGCGCGCGCCGCAAGGGTGGCTGCGGCAGAAGATCCTGTCGATCATCGGCGAGGATGTCACCTGGGATCAGGTTCGCGACCGGATGCGGGCCAGCTCTATCTCACCGACATCGATCAGACCGGCATCAGCCGCGCGACCATCGAGACCCACCGGCAAATCCAACGGGCAAAGCTGCGGGCAAGCCGGATCAGCCAGGTGCTCGCCTTCGATCTCGACCGCGACGGGGTCGTCATGCGCGACGAACTGGTCACCGCCTTGCGCAAGGATGCCGCCACCCAGGTGCGGCGCGCGCGCCCTGCGCCGGCGAGCGCGGCGATCTCGCGCGTTCCTGCGTGATCTCCGAGGAGACCGGCAAGTCCTTGGGAAGGCATTGCATATGAGACTGGCGACGGCGCTTCCGCTGCTGGCGTTTGCGGCGAGCACCGCGCTCGCCGACGACCTGCAGCTCGGGCCCGACCACTGGCTGCGGCAGCGCGTTCAGATGAGCATCCAGCCGCGCGTGACCGCGGCGCAGGTTCGCGACCGCATGCGGGAGTCCTTCTACAATTCCGACTTCGACGGACACGGCGTCAGCGCCAGGAGCTACGACATCTTCATTGCGCTGCGGCGCGCGCGCGCGTTCCGCGGAGATCGGCTCGCTGGTCGCGCTCGATCTCGACGGCGACGGCGTGGTCTCCCGCGCCGAGATCGAGACGGTGGCTCGATACAACGCCATTCGCGCGACTGCCCGCTCGACATCGGACCGGTGCGGCGCGGAAGCCCGGCAACGCTTGGCCAAGCCGGTCGCCGACGAGGTCGCCCGGGGGCTCGCGCACGACCGCAACTCCGACAACCGGTTGACGCTCGACGAGATCGTCGCTGCCGGCGAACCCATGCGCGAGGCCGCCGAGGCGCTGGCCGCCAGGTCGGAGAGACGGACGCCGGACGAGCGCCGCGCCCACATGGTCGCCGACCTCGTCCCGCTTGCGCTCGATGCCGGCGGCGACGGCGTCGTGTCGCTCGCCGAGTACGATGCCGCGGTGGACGCGATCTTTCGCGAGTACGACGACGATGGCGACGGCACCATTTCGGTTGCGGAAGCCGCGGCCCACAGGACGCACGCCGAATCGCTGCGCAAGGTGGCGCTCAAGGTGATCGAGACCCGCAGGACCGAGCAGGCGTTGCGCGAGCGCACCGCCGGCTGCGCTTTGCCGGCGATCCCGCCGGATGTCGGCGTGGTCCTGTTCTCCACATTCGGCGGAAGCGGCGTCGCAACCGTCGGCCTGGGTGACGACGACCTAGTCGAGGTGGCCGACATCGTGGTCGAGCCGGGCCCCGATCCGCTGGCAATCGTTCTGACCAGCCGCCATCCGATGATCTGGGATATCGGCGGCGCCACCGACCGGGTCGTCCGCGTCATCGTGGCAGCGGACATCCGGGAGCAGCCTCTGCGTGCCGCGCCGGGCGGCGTCGTCGGGCTTCCGCGCGAGAAGATCGCGTTCGCAGGTCGCAGCGACTGCGTTCCGGTATTCCTTCGGCCCGACGATCAGGACAAGACCGTCGCGACATTCGCGGCGCTGTCCGGCCGGCGGGCGGACATCGTCCTCGGCGTGAGCCAGGCCGGGAGCGTGCGGCTCCCGTCGGGTCAGGACGTTCGCGACGCGCCGCTGCGGGGAGCGATCGCCCCGCCGAAGCACCAGCCGGCGGCCGAGCTCGACGAGACGATGCGCCGCGACCATCCGGCCGGCCTCATCGCGCTCGATCCCGGCGAGATCGTCAGTACGTCGGCGGCGACCCGACTCCCGGTCTTGCCGCTCGATGCCGGTGTCGCCCAGCTGATCGACGAAGGCGCGTTGACGATCTCGCGGTACAGCCACGGCTACATCCTCGAGGCGGCCGGGCCGAAGCCATTTCGCGAGCCGAGCGAATTCGTCGTCAAGCGGAAGATGCGCATGCCTCCCGGCCTGACCCAGGCAGGGCGGGTCTTCGTGCTGGCGGCCGGCGTGCCGATGCCGGACGGCGATATCGGCAAGACCTGCATCGTCGACGAGGGCCGCAATCCCGTCGCCAACGAGGCGAGCTGCCCCAGGCGCTAGGAAACATGGGCGACGCAGTAGTGCTAGGATCATTCCCGGCGGCGATCGTTCGCAGCTGATCGGCAACGCCCCGGCAGGAATCCGCACATGGTTGAGCCTTTCGGACAAGACCTGACCGTGCTCGCCTTGAACAGCGGATCGTCCTCGCTGAAATTCGGATTGTACCGCGTCGGATCCTCACGCACCGACATGCTGCTCGGCGGCGAGGCCGAATCGATCGGCGACCGCCAGGGCCGGTTCCACGCACGCGGGCCGGGCGCCGAGGCGTTGCTGTCCGAGACGCTGTCGATTCCCAGCCAGCGCGAAGCGATCATCAGGATCGGACGGGCTCTCGCCGACGCCGGGATGCCGGCGCCGGCGGCGATCGGGCATCGCATCGTGCACGGCGGACCAACGCTCCGGCAGCATTGCCTGATCGACGACGCGGTGTTGCGTCGGCTCGAGGCCGCGACCGGATTCGCGCCGCTGCATATCCCGGCGGCCCTGTCGGTCATCAGCTTCGCGCAGGCGCATTTTCCCGGCCTTCCGCAGGTGGCGTGCTTCGACACCACGTTTCACGCCGACATGGCGGAGGTCGCGCGGGTCCTTCCGATCTCCCGGGACCTGCAGCGCGACGGCATCCAGCGCTACGGCTTTCACGGACTGTCGTGCGAATCGATCGTGCATCAGCTCGCCGGCGAGCCGCCGAGCCGCCTGGTCATCGCCCACCTCGGCAACGGCGCCAGCGTCACCGCGGTCAAGGGCGGCAAGTCGATCGACACCAGCATGGGGCTGACGCCGACCGGCGGGGTGATGATGGGCACGCGGAGCGGCGATCTCGATCCCGGCGTCCTGATCTACCTGATGCGCGAGAAGGGCTTCGATGCCGCCATGCTCGAGGACCTGGTCGATCACCGCTCCGGCCTCCTGGGCATTTCGGGCCTCGCCAGCGACATGCGTTCGCTGCACCAGGCGGCGGCGGCGCACGCGGATGCACGCCTTGCCGTCGCGATGTTCTGCTACTCGGTGCGCAAGCAGGTGGCCGCCATGATCGCCGCGCTGGAGGGAGCCGACCTCGTCGTCTTCACCGGCGGGATCGGGGAAAACGATGCGGACGCCCGCGCCGCGATCTGCGCCGGCCTGTCCTGGATCGGTGTCAGCCTCGACCAGGCGCGCAACCGGGCGGCGAGCAATCCGATCAGCGATTCGGCATCGCGCTGCCCGGTGCTCGTTCTCCCCTCGCAGGAAGACGAGCAGATCGCCCGCCACACCTGGGGCTTGGCCGGCGATCGAGCGGTCATCGCGGCGCGGTCCTGACCGACGGATTGGTTTCAGGCATCAGCAGCCACAGCAGGAGCACCGCGACCAGAGCCACCACGGCGATGCCGAGAAACCCCGCCGCGCGGCCGAGGCCGGCGGCGACGAGGCTCGAGACCGTGGTGCTGAGCGCCGCGCCGACCCCCGATAGCGTCCCGACGAAGCCTTGCGCCAGGTTGAACCGGCCGGTCCCCATGGTGAGGTCAGCGACGATCAGCGCCGTGAGCACGCCCAGCATCGTCCCACTGACGCCGTCGAGCACCTGGGCGGCGATGAGAATCGCCGGATCGTTAGTCCACGCGAAGACCACGGCCCGGATCGGCAAGGCGGCGAATCCGACGAGCAGAAGCGGCCGGCGGCCCCACGTTCTCGCCCGGCGGCCCGCCCACGGCGCCATCACGGCCACGATCACCTGGGGGACCATGATCAATGCCGAGACGACGAGCGAGGCATCAGCTCCCTTGCTGTAGGCGAGCGCCTCGCCGGCCAGTGGCAGCATCGACGCGTTGGCCAACTGGAACAGAAAAACGCCGACGGCGAATATCAGCAGGCCGCGGTTCTTCCACAGGCTCCGGCGCAACACGCGCGGCGGCGCGCTCGGCCCCTGGTGACCCGGGACGCCCGAGCAACGGCCGAAGTGGATGTCCGAAGAGCGGATGCGGGTGAGAGCGGCGAGCAGCGGCAGCACCAGCGCGGCGGCGACGAGGAAGATCGCGCGATACGACAAGACGTAGCCGATCACGCCCATGAGACCGGCCGCGACCACCCCGCCGATCGAGGCGAAGCGCTGATTGCGTCCGAGCCGCTCGCCGAGCGCCGCATGGCCGACCAGGCCGAGGCTGATGGCGGCAATCGCCAGCCCCATGAAGCCGCCGGTGATCGCCTGGAGCACCAGAGCGGCCAGCACCAGCGGGAAGCTCGGCCATAGCGCAATGATCAGCGCGCCGGCCGCAACCATGGCGGCGCCGAGCGCGACCGCAAGCCGCTTCGACCGGACGACGTCGAGCAGCTCGCCGCCGGGCAGCTGACTGAGCAGGCCGGCGAACCCGGCCGCCGTCAGCACGAAGCCGATGTCCTGCTGGAGCCAGCCCTGGTCGGCCAGAAACACTGCGACGTAAGGGCCGAAGCCGGACAATGCTCCTGCGAGAAACAGGTTGACGGCGTCGAGGCCGCGCACGCTGATCGCGGATGGCTCAGACGTGCACGGCAACGACCGGGACCCAGCAAATCATTCCAAACTCATCCGCAATTTCTCGAATGCCCTGCTGAAGCGTGGCCGACCGCAACTCGCCCTCGGCGGTTGCGGCCCGCACTGTACGTCCAAAGTCATGGTCGGATCAATCGCCCGGGCAAACATCACGGCAGCGCCGACCATCCCCAATCCGCGAGCGGCACCGCGACGCCGGCCGACGGCGCCGCAGGCCGGCGATGATCCGGTCATCCCACGCCGGAACAATTCCGACCTTCGGCACGTTCGGGGCCTATGACACACTTGACCAACGAACGACGGGTTTTCGGCTTCAACGCCGCTGACAATTCTGATTAGGTTTCACGCCGAGCATGCGAGTTCGACCAATCATGCGTCCGCGATCGGGGCAGTCCTCCCTTCAGGAGGGGCGAATTGACGTCCATGGAAACCCGGCCCACGGTACCGCCCTTCACTCAGGCATATCGATCTGCGGTCAGTTGCGGTCCGACCGGGTCGCCGTCTCGCCGGCGGCCAGCTCGATGACCTCCGCGGTGATCTCCTCCTGCCTGACCAGGCGCCGCCTCGCCCGCAGCACGGACAGCTGGCGCTCGACCTGGTTGCGCGTCGCGGCCATCGCCTGCATGCGCGCCTCGTTCTCGGCCGCGAAGGCGTGCAGCGCCGCGTGGCAAAGCTGGGCGTGGATGTAGTCGGAGGAGAGCGCGCGCACCAGCGCGTCGGCCGCCAGGTTCACCAGCGGCGGATTGGCGCCGGTCGGGCGGGGAAAAGCCGTCATGTCGAGAGGAAGCAGGCGACGACGTTCCACGTGGGTGCCGTGGCCGGGCTGCCATTGGCTGAAGACGGCATCGAGACGGTCGATCTCTCCGGTGGCGATGCGCGCATAGAGCGCCTCGGCGATGCGGTCGGCGAGCTTCGGGATTCCCGGAGAATGCGACGGCATGGCGGCTTTCCAGCCGGCCGTGATGCCCATTTCGGCGATGGCCACGCTGCCTCTGGTGCCGATCAGGAACAGCTCGGACGTGGCAAGATCGGCGCCGACCGCAGCCAGCACGCGCTCGCTGAACGCGCCGGCAAATCCCTGCTCGGCGCAGAACAGCACGATGGCGGGCCGTTTCGACCGGCCCGCGGCGGCGCCCGAGCCGGCGGAGGGAACCAGCGCGAGCGCCCGCACAATCGCGGCCGCAATCGTCGCCGCATAGCTGTCGACCGCGACGAGCTGGCCACGGGCCTGCTGAGCGCGGGCGGCAGCGATGCCGCGCATCGCGTTCACCACCGCGCCGAGCTGGCGGATGCCGTCGATGCGCGCCCCGATGTCGGCGAGACGTTCGGTCACGGCGGGTCGGCTGTCGTGGCGGCCGCGGCGGGTGTGGCGGGTGCGGTGGGCGTGACGGTTTGGATATAGTGCTGCAGCGTCGTGCGGAGCTCCTGCTTGCGCGCGTCGTCGAGCGTGCCGGTGTCCTGGATCGAACGGACGACGCCTGCGGCGCCGCGGTCGAGCGCCTCGCGCAGGCCGCTGCGAAACGCGATCACCGCCGCCGGCGGCAGCGCGTCCAGCAAACCGGTTTGCACGGCCAGGACCAGGGCCACCTCGTCGGCGAGCCGCACCGGTGAGTGCTGCGGCTGGTCGAGGATGGCGCGGATGCGCGCCCCGCGGGTCAGTTGCTGGCGCACCCTGGTGTCCGGCATCCCGCCGAAGCGGGTGAACATCTCCAGCTCGAGGAACTGGGCGTAGTCCAGGCGCAGCGTCTCCGCCGTCTCCCGCAGTGCGTGGGCCTGGGTCTTGCCGCCGACCCGACTGACGCTGGTGCCGACGTCGACGGCCGGCTTCTGCCCTTCATAGAACAGCCTGGCGTCGAGCACGATCTGGCCGTCGGTGATCGAAATCAGGTTGGTCGGGATGTAGGCGCTGAGATTGCCCGCGTCGGTCTCCGCGATCGGCAGCGCGGTGAGCGAGCCGCCGCCCTTCTCCTTGGACAGTTTCGCCGCACGTTCCAGAAGCCGCGCATGCACATAGAACACGTCGCCCGGATAGGCCTCGCGCCCGGGCGACTGGCGCGTCAGCAGCGCGATCTCGCGGTGGGTGGCGGCGTGCTTGGTCAGGTCGTCGATCACCACCAGGGCATGCTGGCCGCGATCGCGAAAATACTCCGCCATGGTGAAGCCGGCGAAGGGCGCGATCCATTGCAGCCCGGGCGA
>Ga0209415_10004287_pt1 | contig 26224 bp, 28 predicted proteins | sample PeaSoiSIISIP2007_FD_187696 | JGI IMG/M metagenome (GOLD analysis project Ga0209415, IMG submission 187696) | Peat soil microbial communities from Weissenstadt, Germany - SII-SIP-2007 (SPAdes) (version 2) | ecosystem: Environmental > Terrestrial > Soil > Wetlands > Peat | place: Germany... | reverse complement strand
GATTTTCATCACCACTCTCGCGGCTGTTCGTCATAATGGCTTCATTCGGGCGGGTTTCTTGACCTACCAGGCGATCCGCGCCATGTGAAGAAGGCACGATGTCAATATCTCCATCCCCCACCTGGCCCTGCTCCGAAGCGCCCGCAACGGGGCCTTCGCCGCGGCATTACTCGGTCGGGGTGCGCATCGGGGCGGGCAAAGGCGCGGTCACGGTCGGCGGCGGCGCGCCGATCATCGTGCAATCTATGACCAATACGGATACGGCCGATGTTGCCGGGACGGCCGAGCAGGTCGCGGCGCTCGCCCGCGCCGGCTCCGAGCTCGTCCGCATTACCGTCGATCGCAACGAGGCGGCGGCCGCCGTGCCGCACATCCGCGAGGCGCTCGACAAGATGGGCTGCGACGTGCCGCTCATCGGCGACTTCCATTATATCGGCCACAAGCTCTTGGCCGATCATCCGGCCTGCGCCGAGGCGCTCGCCAAATATCGCATCAATCCCGGCAATGTCGGCTTCAAGGACAAGAAGGACGCCCAGTTCGCGTCCATGGTCGAATGCGCGATCAAGAACGGCAAGGCGGTGCGCATCGGCGCCAATTGGGGCTCGCTCGACCAGGATCTGCTGACGCGGCTGATGGACGAGAACGCGCAGTCCAAGGTGCCGCTCGATGCCGGCGCGGTGACGCGCGAGGCCATGGTCCAATCGGCGCTTCTGTCGGCGCAGCGCGCCGAGGAGATCGGGCTCGGACGCGACCGGATCATCCTCTCGGCCAAGGTGTCGAACGTCCAAGACCTCGTGACAGTCTACCGGATGCTGGCGCAACGCAGCGACTATGCCATTCACCTTGGTCTCACCGAAGCCGGCATGGGATCGAAGGGCATCGTCGCCTCCGCGGCGGCGCTCGGCGTCCTGCTCCAAGACGGGATCGGCGACACGATCCGGATTTCACTCACGCCTGAGCCCGGCGGCGATCGGACGGTCGAAGTCAAGGTCGCGCAGGAAATCCTGCAGACGATGGGCTTCCGCACCTTCGTGCCGCTTGTCGCCGCCTGTCCCGGCTGCGGGCGCACGACCTCGACCGTGTTCCAGGAATTGGCGCGCGACATCCAGGCCTATATCCGCGACGAGATGCCCGCCTGGAAGACGCGTTATCCGGGCGTCGAGGCGCTCAACGTCGCGGTCATGGGCTGCATCGTCAACGGGCCGGGCGAATCGAAACACGCCGATATCGGCATCTCGCTGCCGGGCACCGGCGAAACGCCGGCCGCGCCGGTCTTCATCGACGGCAAAAAGGCCATGACCTTGCGTGGCGAAGGCATCGCCGCCGAATTCAAGGCGCTCGTGCAGGATTACATTGAACGGCGGTTCGGCGGCGCGAAGAACGCAGCGGAATAGACGGCATTCCATAAAATTTGGCAAAAATCTTTGCGCCCCCTTTGCCGCCGTCAACGATGATTTGACGCGCGTCAATGGGCGCCGGCCGATTGGCAACCTATATAATGCGTAGCGTGCTGCAGCGAGTGGGCGTCGGCGCTCTATGAAGGGCCGCTTTTTGGAGATTAAGGCCATGCATAGGGGTTTGAAGGCAGGGGTTCTCGCGATCGTTGCGACACTCGCATGTGCATCGGCCGGGGCCGCGCAGGCGGCTTCCAAAGGAAGCCGTCATCGGCACGCCATGCAGACTGGCGGCTACGTCGGCAGCCTGCGGCCTGGCGTCGTGTACACCTCGCGAGGCCACTATGCCGCGCTGGTCGGCGATCCCGGCGGCGGGCTCGGCTTTTACCCGCTGCCCTATCAGTATCGTGTCGGCGCCTGGCGCTATCGCCTGCGCACCGCGCCGCCGCCATGGGTCAACCCGAACCCCGTTATCGCCGCGGCGCAGGCCCAGGCTGTGCGCTATTATGGCTGGGGCGATCCTACGCCAGCCAGCGACTATCGCTATGGCGTCTATAATCCGATCGATGGAGTCGGCTCGCCGTTCTTCGCCGGCTATTACGGGCCTGCCGGCGACGAGGACGAGCCTTCGTTCCCGTTCGGCAGCCCCTATCCCTAAACCAGCCCCGCCGCGATATTGATCGTCAGCGCCAACACCGCGCTATTGAAGAAGAAGGCAAGCACGCAATGGACAAGGGCGGTGCGCCGCATCGCCGGCGCCCAGATTTCGACATCGGCGGTTGCGCAGGCAACGCCGATCACCAATGAGAAATAGAAAAAGTCGAGATAGTCGGGCTCTTTGGGTCCGGGAAATCTGAGACCGCCGCGCGATTTCGTGGCCCGCGTATCCTTTGCCGCGTTCGACGCAATATTCATGCGCGTTGCGCAAGGCGAACACACATGAATGAAGGCCCAGGCGCTCACGATCGTGGCCGCGGCAAGGCCGATATGAAGGGCCTTCACAGTCCGCTTGAGCGATCGTCAATTGGGCGAAGATCGCGCCGAAAGCCGCAAATGCCGCGAGCGTCGCGAGGATCAGGATGGTGAGGCGCCCATCGTCCGTCAGCGTCGTAAAGGTCGCGCGGATGAACAAGCAAGAAGCCGCGCTGGTTGTCATGCGATCGGAGCGGGGCCGGCACCCCGCCGATCAATCGCAAAAATACCTCTAATCCGAAGCAAGCTCTAGAGCTTGATGGTCAATGTCTGACCTTAGCTCAAGTTCGCCGCAACGGCATTGAATTGGCCCGAGAGTCTTGTGCCGAGCGTGGTGAGCGCGCCGATGATTACGACGGCGATCAGGCCGGCGATGAGGCCATATTCGATGGCCGTGACGCCTGACTGATTTGCTGCGAAATGGGCAAAAAGCTTGTTCATGTGTTAGCTCCACATTCCAACTCTCTACAAGCTCCAGCCCAATCTCGCTGGATTACGTAGGGGAACGCGGCGAATAATATAGATCATCAGTGTTGCGATAACTTAAGGCAAAAGCATCAAAATCATATTAAGATTCTCGAGCGTTTCAACTCGCGGCTGCCGCCTTCCTTTACGGCGCTGGCCTATTCAGCTTCCGCAGGCACGCGCCGACGCGCTTGCGGATCGTAACCAGCAATTCGGCGTCCTCGGGATTGAGCCCGCGCTCGGGGTAAGGGGCATTCAATTTTTGCGCGCGACGGCGAAACGCGCCGCCTCCCTCAAAATCGCGGCCTTTTCGCCGAAGAGATCGAGCGCGGCGATGGCCTCCTGGGCCAGCCTGTCGCGCCGCTCCCGCGCCGCCTCGAGCCCGAGCGCGGCGACCAGCGTCGCCTTGTTGCGGTCGGCGTCCTTGCCGGCACGCTTGCCCAGCGCCGCCTCGTCGGCTTCGACGTCGAGAATGTCGTCGGCGACCTGGAAGGCGGCGCCGATCGCCTGGCCATAGCGCGACAGAGCGGCCTTGGCCGCCGCATCGGCGCGGGCGAAGATGGCGCCCGCCTCGACCGCATGGCGCAGAAGCGCGCCGGTCTTCATCGATTGCAGCCTGATGACCTCTTTGGCCGTATGCGGCTCTGCCGCCGCCTCGGCCTCGAGATCGAGGACTTGCCCGCCGACCATGTTGCCGAGCCCGGCGGCACGGGCCAGCGCCAGAACGAGGGCGGCGCGGATTGCCGGATCGGGGTCGGTCTGCGGGTCAGCTGTCACATCGAACGCATAGGTCAGGAGACCATCGCCGGCGAGAATGGCCGTTGCCTCGTCATAGGCGCGATGCGTCGTCGGACGGCCGCGGCGCAGATCGTCGTTGTCGAGCGCCGGCAGATCGTCGTGCACGAGCGAATAGCAATGGACCATTTCGACGGCCGCGGCGCCGCGCAGCACACCCGCGCCCTCGACTCCGAGGAGCCGTGCCGTCTCGACCATCAAGAACGGCCGCAGCCTTTTGCCGCCGCCGAGGCTCGCATAGCGCATCGCTGCGAGAAAGCGCGGCGGCCGGAACGTCTCGCCCGGCAAGGGCGAGCCGGACAAGAGGCGGTCGAGCATATGTTCAGTCGCTTCAGCGACGGCCGTAAGCCGTGCCTGGAACTCTTCTGCCTCAACCCTCATGCCCGACGCGTCCTGCCTCATACTATTGCCGTTCCGCTTGCCCGATCGCGGAAGATCGGTCAAGGCTCACAGATGGTTCCAAAGCCCGCGAATTTAGGCCGCTTCGGCGCCATCTTGCGAGGCGTCCTGCGGCTTGTTCTGCTGCTTTTGCTCCTGCTCGCCGGCCTCATCATCGTCTATCGCTTCGTCACGCCGGTTTCGACGCTCATGATCGCGCGCATGCTGCTGCACGAAAAGGTCACGCGACAGTTCCTGCCGCTCGAGCGCATGTCGCCCAATCTTCTCGCTGCCGTGGTCATGTCCGAGGATGCGCATTTCTGCCGGCATCACGGCGTCGACTGGGGCGCCATGCGCGAGGTGATCGATGCGGGCGGCATCGGCGGTGCCAGCCGCGGCGCCTCGACCATCACGATGCAGACGGTGAAGAACCTGTTCCTGTGGCCGGGGCGCTCCTATGTCCGCAAGGCGCTCGAGATACCGCTCGCTCTTGTCCTCGATCGCGTCTGGCCGAAACGCCGCATTCTCGAAATCTATCTGAACATCGCCGAATGGGGCGACGGCATCTTCGGGGCCGAGGCGGCGGCGCAGACTTATTTCAACAAGAGCGCCGCGGATCTCGATCTTCATGAGGCGGCGCTGCTTGCCGCAGTGCTTCCCGACCCCTATGGCCGCAGCGTGCTGCATCCGAATTGGCGTGTCACTATTCATGCGCGGGTCGTCGAAAGGCGGGTGAGAGAGAGGCCAGGATTCTTGAGCTGCGTGAAGTAAGTTCCGAAACGGCCATGACGGCAGTATCCGGCAGGCTCGCGGAGAGCCGGTCTATCGAAACTGATGTTTTCCGGGAGCGTCCGTTTGGGGTAGCCAAGGCCGCTGTTCCGGTGTATCAGCCGCCTCGACTAGACCATCCGGCTATTTTGGAGTTGATATGGCCGTTCCGAAACGAAAGACCTCTCCGATGAAGCGGGGTTTCCGCCGCTCGGCGGACGCGCTGAAGGCGCCGACCTATGTCGAAGACAAGGATTCGGGCGAGCTGCGCCGGCCGCATCACATCGACCTCAAGACCGGAATGTATCGCGGCCGCCAGGTGCTCAAGCCGAAGACCGCGCAGGAGTGAGATGCGCCGCCGAGCGGTGTTGCCCGCCCGGGGTCGCTTTAGACCATATATTGCCCGCCGTTCACCGAAAGGGTTGCCCCGGTGATGAACCCTGCCTCGTCGGCGACGAGGAAGACGACGCAACGCGCGACCTCCTCAGGCTCGCCCAGGCGGCGAACCGGTATCTGCGGGAGGATGGATTTTTCCAGAATGTCCTTCGGCACCGCTTTCACCATCTCGGTCGCAATATAGCCGGGACAGACGGCGTTGACGGTGATGCCTTTGCCGGCATTCTCCTGCGCCAGGGATTTTGTGAAGCCGATATCGCCGGCCTTGGAGGCGGCATAATTGGTCTGGCCCATCTGCCCTCTTTGGCCATTGATCGAGGATATGTTGACGATGCGTCCAAAGCCGCGGCTGCGCATGCCCTCGATCACCGGCCGCGTCATGTTGAAGAGCGAATTCAAATTGGTGTTGATGACCGCATACCATTGCTCCGGCGTCATCTTATGGAGCATGGAATCGCGCGTGATGCCGGCGTTGTTGACCAGGATGTCGATCGGCCCGAGATCGGCGCCGACGGCGCTGAGCCCGGCGATGCAGGCCGCGTAGTCCGAAACATCCCACTTATAGACGGGAATGGCGGTTTCCGATTTGAACTTGGCGGCCGCCTCGTCATTGCCGTGATAGACCGCGGCGACCCGATAGCCCGAGGCCGCCAAAGCCCTGCTGATGGCCGCGCCGATCCCGCGCGTGCCGCCACTCACCACCGCGACGCGACCCATGTGTTTCCTACCCCTTCGCTTGTGCTATCGCCAGGCGATTAGTTTTCTTGAAGTCCAATCCGAATAGCCGGGACTCTCTCTTCTGTTGCGCGATTCCGGTTCGCGCACCTACGCGCTTAGCGCTCGACCGTGAGCGCGATACCCATGCCGCCGCCAATGCAGAGCGTGGCAAGGCCTTTGCTCGCGCCGCGCCGCTGCATCTCATAAAGCAGGGTGACGAGGATCCGCGCGCCCGAAGCGCCGATCGGATGGCCGATCGCAATGGCTCCGCCATTGACGTTCACGATCGCCGGGTCCCAGCCCATATCCTTGTTCACGGCGAGCGCCTGGGCGGCGAAGGCCTCGTTGGCTTCGATGAGGTCGAGATCCTTGACCTTCCAGCCGGCCTTCTCAAGCGCCTTGCGCGACGCTGGAATCGGGCCGCTGCCCATGATCGAGGGATCGACGCCGGCGGTCGCCCAAGAGGCGATCCGGCCGAGGGGGGTGAGGCCGCGCGCCTTGGCGTCGTCGGCGCTCATCAGGACGACCGCCGCGGCGCCGTCATTGATCCCGGACGCATTGCCGGCGGTGACGGTCCCATCCTTGGAAAAAGCGGGCTTGAGCTTGGCCAAGGCCTCGAGCGTGGTGCCGGCGCGGATAAATTCATCCGCGTCTACGAGGATGTCTCCCTTGCGTGTTGCAACCGTGAAGGGGACGATCTCCTCGGCGAACTTGCCGGCCTTCTGCGCCGCTTCCGCCTTGTTTTGGGAGCCCAGCGCGAACTTATCCTGTTCTTCACGGCTGATCTGCCATTTGGTCGCGATGTTCTCCGCCGTCACGCCCATATGATAGCCGTTAAAGGCATCGATCAAGCCGTCGCGCAGCATGATGTCGGTGAATTTGACATCGCCCATCTTCGTGCCGGCGCGCAGATGCGCGGCATGCGGCGCCTGGGACATGCTTTCCTGGCCGCCCGCGGCGATGACTTTGGCGTCGCCATTGGCGATCTGCTGGAGGCCGAGCGCGACGGCCCGCAGGCCCGAGCCACACACCTGATTCAGGCTCCAGGCTGTCTTTTCTTGCGGAATGCCGGCCTTCATCGCCGCCTGGCGGGCTGGATTCTGGCCCTCCCCCGCCGTCAGGATCTGTCCCAGGATGACCTCGTCGACCTCGTCTTTTGCGAGCTTGGCGCGCTCGAGCGCCGCGGTCAACGCAACGGCGCCGAGCTCATGCGCGGGCGTATTGGCGAAGGCCCCGTTGAAAGATCCGACGGCGGTGCGCGCCGCCCCCACGATGACGATATCGCGTGACATTCCTATTTCTCCCGTGACCGACTGGGCTGGATCTTAAGGACGAGCCCGCGTCGTTTCATTGACATTGATCATTCTCAAGCATTTCCGGCTGGCAATGGTCAAGCATAGCGGCGCCGGCGATCAAACTCGACAGAATTTCGGTTTTCGCAGAGCAATAAAACGCTTATGGTCTTTGTGGAGGTCACGCTCTCCATACGGTCAGCTTGCCTCGGACAAAGGGTGTTGATGGACCATGGCCAACGATAAGCAACCCATCACTATCAAGAAATACGCCAACCGGCGTCTCTATAATACCGGCACGAGCGCCTACGTGACGCTCGAAGATCTCGCCGGTATGGTGAAGAAGGGCGAGGATTTCGTCGTTTACGACGCCAAGACCGGTGAAGAAATCACCCGCTCGGTGCTCACCCAGATCATATTCGAGCAAGAAGGCAAGAACGGCCAGGCCCTCCTGCCGATCGCATTTCTGCGGCAGCTCATCCGCTTCTACGGCGACAGCATGCAAATGCTGGTGCCGAGCTATCTCGAATTCACGATCGATAAGCTCACGAGCGATCAGCAGAAATTTCGAGAGCAATTTGCCAACGCCTTCGCCTCGCCGCTGACCGGCCCCACGCGGCAGATGTTCGGCTCGCTCGAAGAACAGGCCCGCAAGAACATGGCGATCTTCAGCCAGGCTTTGTCGATGTTTTCGCCCTTCGCAACATTGGCAACGCCAGGCGGCTCCGAGAAGCCGCAGGAAACCCCGAGCGAATCCGGAGCAAAATCAGATCTCGATGAAATGAAACGTCAGCTCGATGAGCTGCAGAGAAGGCTCGAAGGGCTCACCCCGAAGGAATGAGGACCGCGTTTTTCAGGCGGCCGCGGAGGGTGTCACGGCCCCGACGGCCTGAGGCTGCCCGAAATAATAGCCTTGAAGGTAATCGACTCCCCAATCGGTCAGGATCGCGGCCGACTGGGCATCCTCGACCCATTCCGCGACGATCGGAATTTCGAGGTGACGGGCAAGATCGACGAGGGTGCGGACGAAGAAACGATCGTCTTCGGATCTCGCCAGGTTCTGGATGAAAGCGCCGTCGATCTTCAACAGGTCGACGCGGAGGTTGCGCAAATTGCGGAACGACGTATGGCCGGAGCCGAAATCGTCCATCGCGACCTTCACGCCGCAGGACTGCATGGCCGCGATCGCCCGGCCGGTCGCCTCGAGATCGGCGATCGCGCAGGTCTCGGTGATCTCGACGGTCAACCGCGCCGCGACATTGTTGTGGGCGCAGGCCGCCCGCAGCCTATCGGGCCACTGGATATCGAGGACCGTCGCCCCCGACGCATTGATTGCGATATGGCGCAGCGGGTTGCTGGCAAGCTCGGCCACCACGAGCTCGAGCATGCGGTGGTCGATGAGCCGCACCAGCCCGGTCTTTTCCGCCACCGGGAAAATATTGGCCGGCAGAACGGGTTTGCCGTCTTTGCCGACAACGCGCGCCAGCGCTTCATGGAAGGCAATCTCCCGAGTCTTGGCTGAGACGACAGGCTGCAAAGCCAGCGTGATCCGCGAATCCTTGAGCGCGGCGACGATTTCATCGGAAACGTGCAGGATATTCAGGCGCTTATCGTCACGCACTAGACTTGGCGCAAAGGCGACGAAGCGGTTGCCTCCCGACCTGCGTGTCGCCGCGAGCGCCTCCTCGGCATGGTGGAGGGCGGCTTGGGCGCTGCGACCCTGTTGCGGGACGACGACCCCGCCGATTCGCATCGAGGCCGCAATCTGCCCCGCCTTGGTGGCGAGCGGAGCCGCTTCTACGACGGCGAGGAAACGTGCTGCCGCCGCATTCATCTGCTCGCCGTTGCAGCCTTCGATCAGAAGCGCGAACTTATTGCCGGCGTAGCGCGCCATGAGATCGGTCGCGCGCATCTCGACGCGCAATCTCGCCGCCGTCGCCGCGATCAACTCGTCGCCGACGTCATAGCCATAGGCCTCGTTGAGGACGGCAAGATTGTCGATGCCGGCGAGCAGGATCGCGTGGGAGCCGCCCTTGCGTATGCACTCGGGCAGCAGAGCTGAGACGTGCTCAATGAAGGGGGCGCGATTGAGCGCTCCGGTGAGCGCATCATAACGCGATTGGCGCGCGAGCTGGCGCTCGGCCTCGTAGCGATCGGTGATGACTCGAACGAGCCCATGCGCCCGGGCGGGGCGATCGTCGGAGCCGGCGAACCAGCGGCCTGTGTCCTCGATCCAAACGATCTTCTGTCGACCCGCTCGATCCTTTGCCTTGCCGGCGAGACCGTAAATGACCTGATAGGAGACGCCGCCGCCGCAGTCGCGCTCTGCCGAGCCCATGACGGCCTCGAAGCGCGAGCTCGGGCTGTCCGGCGCCACATGTTCGGCATAAGCCCGACCGGAGGCAATTTCAGCGAATTCGGCGAAATCCGGGATTTCCGCCGTGTTGGGCCCGAAGACCAGCCGGTTGGTGACGATGTCCCAGTCGTAAACCGCTTCGCCGATCGAGTTCAGGATGGCACGCGGATCGGGCAGCGCCGGTGACGGCGAGGCATCGGCATTTCCTTCCCGCAGATGCGCCATGAACTCGGCCTCTGGCTCGCGCTTTGTCCGAGGTCGGCGCCTCAGCTCGATCCCGAAGCAGGACACCTATCAGCCTCGTGTTAAGAACCTGTATAACATAGATATCCGGAGCCGCTCCGGCATCCGCCAATCAGCCGGCCAGGGACGAGGTTTTCCGCGATATCCCCGCCTCAAGCCCTGTTCTTGCGTTCCCGCAATGCCGCGAAGACCTCTGCTGGATCCGCGCCTGAGAGGCCGAGGCTCGCCTGGATCGGCGGCTCCGCAACGCGAAGGAAGGGATTGGTCGCCCGTTCGAGGCCCATCTGGGTCGGCAGCGTCAGACGCCCTTCGGCACGCAGCGCCGCGACCGCTTCGGCGCGTTGCCGCAAAGCCTCGTTGCCCGGATCGACGCTCAAGGCGAAGCGCGCATTGGCGAGCGTATATTCATGGCCGCAATAGGTCTGCGTTTCATCCGGCAGTGCCGCGAGCTTCAGCAGAGAATGATAGAGAACCTCGGGCGGCGCCTCGAACGGACGGCCGCAGCCCATGGCGAAGAGGGTGTCGCCGGCAAACAGCAGTCCGTCACGATCGAACCAATAGGCGACATGGCCGAGCGTGTGTCCCGGCACTGCGATCACCTTGGCCGCGTGAGTTCCGATAAAGACGCTGTCACCGTCCTCAACCTCGCGGTCGAGCCTGCCGATCTTCGCCGCTTCTCTCGCGGGGCCGGTGATACGGACGTTTGGGAACGCGGATTTGAGGTCCCGTATACCTTGCACGTGATCGGCATGATGATGGGTGACGAGAATATCGGTGAGCGGCCAGTTTGCCTCCGTAAGCGCGGCGAGGATGGGACCCGCCTCCGGCGCATCGATTGCGGCGGTTGCGCCGGTCTCCGGCTCATGCAGGAGGACGCCCAAATTATCCGAGAGGCACAAGAGCTGGCGGATTTCGAAGGTCATGCATTCGGCTCGCGAAGTGCGTCGCTTGAGAGGCATGCGCGTCATCAGCGCGCCGCCGGCCTTATAGCCCGATTGGCCGAAGATCGCCGATCTCGCGCCCGCCGGGCCGGAAGCCGCGCATCCGCGCCTTGATTCGATGATCCTTGGTCGTGCCGTCGATCTCGAAAATATTGTAGCCGGCGCGGTGATCCGCCGTGCCGCGCCGCGCCGAAGCCGAGGCGACGCCGACGACCGGCACCTTGCCTCCGGGCCCTTCCAAATGGACGACCGACAGACGGTGATTGTGGCCGTGGATGACAAGCTCCGCGCCACTTTGGCGGATCATCGCCTCGAAGGCGTCGGCGTCGGCGAGCGCACGGCCCAATCTCGCGCCGCCTCTGTAGGGCGGATGATGGATCATGACGACGCGCACCAGGCCTTGCCGGGCGCACCGGCTGAGCAGTGTCGCGCAGGCTTCGCATTGCCGCCGACCGAGCCGTCCGGAGGCGATGAAAGGCGGCGTCGGCACCGCGGACGAGAGGCCGATAAGCGCGACGCCGTCGCGCACCCTGAGATAAGGGAAGGAGGGGCTGCCCGCGTCGCCCGTCGTCCAGGGCACGAAGGTCGCGGCGAGATCCGGCATGGTTGCCTTGACATAGGCGTCGTGATTGCCGGGAACGAAGCTCACGTCGTGCGCGGGCCCGAGCGTTTCGAGCCAGGCACGGGCGAGCGGATATTCGGCCTTCAGTCCAATGTTCAGAATGTCGCCGGTCATCGCGATGTGGTCGGGATTCTGGGCCTTGAGGTCGGCAACGAGGCTTGAGAGCAGATCCATGTCATGGATCTGGGCTCGCCCGCGCGTCCAATTGAGATAGCCGGTGAACCTCTTGCCGATGAGTTCGCGCCGCCGCGGCCGCGGCAGCGGGCCGATATGCGCATCGGACAAATGGGCAAGGACGAGACTCACCTGCGGTACGCTCCGGACGGCCGCGATTGGATCGCGTCAAGCGTTGCCGATGAGAATCCCCGCGGCAAGCACGATCACGCCGCCGAGCACGATCTGGAAGATCGCTTGCAGCAGCGGCGTATCCATATAATGCGCACGCACCCAGGCGATAGCCCAAAGTTCGAAGAAAACGACCACGCCGGAGATCGCCGTCGCGATCGCGAAGGCGTTCGGCACGTGGTTCGGAACGAGATAGGGCAGGGTATGGCCGAGGCCGCCGACGGCCGTCATGATGCCGCAGATCGGGCCGCGCAACCAGGGCGTGCCGCGGCCGGTCAAGGCGCCGTCGTCTGACAGAGCCTCGGCGAAGGCCATGCTGATGCCGGCCCCGACGGACGCGGCAAGGCCGACGAGGAATGTCGCCCAAGTGTTGTGGGTGGCGAAGGCCGCCGCGAACAGCGGCGCGAGGGTCGATACCGAGCCGTCCATCAGGCCGGCAAGGCCCGGCTGCACATATTGCAAGACGAATGCGCGGCGGTCGGTTGCCGCTTCCTTCTCGCGTTCGGCCGGCGGCAGAAATTCGGTTTCGATGTCGCTGACGACTGCTTCGTGGTTCTTCTCGACCTGCGCGAGATCGTCCAGCAATTTGCGGATCGCCGGGTCCTTGGCCTGCGTCGCCGCCTTCGTATAGAAGCCGTAGGACTCCGCCTCGCGGATTTCGAGCTCTCTGCGGATCGTCGCGATCGGCAGATTGCGAATGAGCCAAACCGGGCGGCGCTTCATGAAGCCGCTGATGTCGGTGCGTCGGATCGGCAGGAGATTGGGCCCGAACTTTTGCTGATAGGCCTTGAGCAGCGTGTCGTGATGCGAGGCTTCCACTTCGGCCATGCTTTTGAACATGGCGGCGGTCGCCGGATAGCGCTCGTGCAGATCCTCGGCAAAGGCCAAGTAGACGCGTTGGTCGTCAGCCTCGGCGTCGATTGCCACCGCGAGAATCTCCCTTTCGTTCAATTGCGAAAAGCGCTTCAACCCCGAATCTCCTATGTCTCAGCCAGGCCGTTTCGGCTTCAAGGAATTTGAATAATTCTAATCTAGCCGAGGAACACGTCGCCGCGCAACCTTTGCGAAAGGTCACAAAGGATGGATCTCGCCACCTTCTTACGTCTGCTCGTCGCTTATGGCGCGGAGCGCGGAAGAAACCTCATTCGGCCGCTGCGGCTTAGCGTTTGCGGTCTCGTCGTCGAGCGGCAAGACCAGCAGGACTGCGTTCTCTTGGTTCGCCACACCTATGTTTCCGGCTGGTATCTGCCGGGTGGCGCGGTGGAGGCGGGCGAATCGGTACAAGCCGCGCTTGCCCGCGAGCTTTTCGAAGAGGCCAATGTCGAGCTTCTTGCAAGCCCGCTCCTCCACGGGCTCTTCTTCAAACCGAAGGGCTCGCGCCGCGCTCATGTCGCCTGTTACGTCATCCGGAATTTCCGTATCTCGCCGCACCGGCCGAATTTCGAGATCGCAGAGGCGCGATTCTTTCCGGCCGATGCCTTACCCGAAGGCACCAGTCGGGCCACGCGCGTCCGGATCGCCGAAGTCTTGAAGGGTGCTCCGGCCGCTGAGATCTGGTGATCAATTGCGGCGTCAGGGCGGCGATGTTAGAGCATGATCCGCAAAAGTGGGAACCGGTTTTGCGAAAAGATCATGCGATAGCGAAAGAATCTGGGGCAGGATCGATTCCATCGGAGACGATCCCGCCTAAAAGCACAGAGCCATGTCGGATCTGACGCTCGTTCTTGCGCCGCAAGTGGCGGCCGATCAGGCCGCGATCGAAAAACTTGATGAGAGGGTTTTTGGGCCGGGCCGGTTTGCCCGTTCGGCCTACAGACTGCGCGAAGGGGTGCCGGCGGATTATAGCCTCTCCTACGTCGCGCGCGTCGGGAGACTGCTCGTCGGCGCCAACCGCATGACGCCCATCCGCTGCGGCGGAAAGCCGGCCCTTCTGCTCGGTCCGCTCAGCGTGGAACCGGCCTTCCGCTCGGCCGGCATCGGCGAGGCGCTCGTGATGAAATCGCTCGAAGCGGCGCGCGCCGCCGGTCATCATCTCGTGCTTCTCGTCGGCGACATGGCCTACTACGGACGGATGGGATTCGAGCCGGCGCCGGTGGGCAGACTCGTCTTTCCCGGGCCGGTCGACCCGCAGCGCTTGCTCTATTGCGCGCTGACGAAAGGGGCCTTCGAGGGCGTCGGCGGCCGCGTCACGCGCGCCGTCTGAGGTGGCTTTTGCTCGCGCGGCCGATGATGTGGCAGGATCAGAATTGCGAGCGGCTCGGTCCGACCATTATCGTTGCGGCGGGTGCGCCCGGAATGTCGTGGTCTTCGGGTTTCAGCCCGGCTCTATCAAGCGCGAGGAATACAGAGGCATCGGCGGGCACGGTATGATCGTAGTAGACGAGGAGACCTGTCTGGCCGTTTTGGATCGCGACGTCTTTGCCGAATGAGACCGCTGCTCCGGCATCTTTCAAGGCTGACGCCAATTCGCTTGCAAATTGTTCCGGCTCGCCGCGCGCCGTCGGCACGATCGAGACATTTGCCTCTCGCAGGACTCGGTGCTTGATGATGTCTCGTTGCTGATCGCTCAAGCTCCTCGCCGCAGAGTCGGTTGCGGAAATTGGCAGCACTTGGAAGGCGGCTGCACTTGTCGCCGGGGCTCCATAGAGAAGTTCCCCAACGCAGCCAAGGATGAGAATCCTGCGCGCGACTGCCGATCGTATGGCGCAGATGTCACCCATAGGTCCCACCATTGATTGAGATGTGCGCTTTTGCCCCGCCCATAGGCGGCCCTTACGGCTCGAGGACCGTATCCCAGTAGAGATAGTCCATCCAGCTTTCATGCAGATAATTGGGCGGGAAAAGCCGACCGTTCTGGTGCAGATCATTGACGGTCGGCCGATAGGGCTGACGGGACGGCCACATATGCGCTTCGCGGGCCAGCCGATCGCCCTTGCGCAGATTGCAGCAGGAACAGGCCGCCACCACGTTCTCCCAAGTCGTGGTCCCGCCCTTCGAGCGGGGCACGAGATGATCGAAGGTCAGCTCTTCGCGCGCGCCGCAATATTGGCAGCTGAAACGATCGCGCAGGAAGACGTTGAATCGGGTGAAGGCCGGATGGCGGGACGGCTTGATATAGGTCTTCAGGGAGACGACCGACGGCAGCCGCATCTCGAAGCTCGGGCTGCGCACCGTCCTATTGTAATGCGAGACGATGTTGACCCGGTCCAGGAAGACCGCCTTGATCGCATCCTGCCAGCACCACAGCGACAGAGGATAATAGCTCAAAGGCCGAAAGTCGGCATTGAGAACCAGGGCCGGACAGCCTTCCGGCGACCCCACGGGTTGGCAGTGAACCGTCAAACCTGGCACCTCGCACGAGCATTTCCGGCGACCGGCTCGCCATCGAAAATGCTCTCATCACTGGCCGGAGCGCTTTGGAGCTGAAATCCAGTTCGCCCTGCGCACTCTGGCCTTGCTCGCCTATCTCCTTGCGGGCGCCGCCTGGTGGTCCAGTTCGCCCAAAAATCCTCTAAATGACCTCCGTCCTTAAGGCAAATCGCTCTATTTCCAGCTTACATGAGTTGGTGACGGCAATGTGAAGGCCAGAGCGTCGCATGGACGCCTCCGGCCCGCTTCAGCGCGTCGGAACGGGTGTCCCGCTTCGATAGTCATAGAAGCCGCGCTGGGTCTTGCGGCCGAGCCAACCGGCCTCGACATATTTCACGAGCAGCGGGCAAGGGCGATATTTCGAATCGGCCAGGCCCTCGTGCAGGACCTGCATGACCGAGAGGACCGTGTCGAGCCCGATGAAGTCGGCGAGCTGGAGAGGTCCCATCGGGTGATTGGCGCCGAGCCGCATGGCGGTATCGATGGCCTCGACGGTTCCGACGCCCTCATAGAGCGTATAGATCGCCTCGTTGATCATCGGCAGGAGGATTCGGTTCACGATGAAGCCCGGGAAATCTTCCGAGACGGTTGCCGTCTTGCCGAGTCGGGCGACGAATCGCTTCGCGGCATCGAATGTCGCATCTTCTGTCGCGATGCCGCGGATGATCTCGACGAGCTGCATGCGCGGCACGGGATTCATGAAATGAATGCCGATGAACCGCTCCGGCCTATCGGTCACCGAGGCGAGCCGGGTGATCGAGATCGACGACGTATTGGTCGCGAGCATGCATTCCGGCCGCAAGCCGGGACAGAGCTTCATGAAGATCTTGCGCTTGATCTCTTCATTTTCCGAAGCCGCTTCGATGAGGAGATCGCAATCGGCGAAAGCATCATAATCGATCGCCGGCGTGATCCGGCCGACGGCGGCAACGCGCGTCGCCTCGTCGAGCTGCTTGCGTTCGACGAGCCGCGTGAGATTGCCGCCAAGCGTCGCAAGGCCAGCGTTGATCCGTTCATCAGAAATGTCGTTGAGGGCGATATTGAAGCCAGCGAGGGCGCAGACCTGCGCGATTCCGGCGCCCATTTGCCCGGCGCCGATGATGCCGATTTTATTGATTTCAGCCATGAGTCTCTTCCAGGGAACGATCGGCTCACGAGCCTCGATCGATCCAGAGTGCGCGTCTTGCCCGACGTCGGCGTGTCGTAATCGTCCCGGAGAGGCAAGTCAACGCGAGCACGGCCGTACCCGCGAAGGCCGGCAGCTGAACCAGCGCCCGCAGGCGCCTTACCTCACGCTGAAATGCAGCGGTACGGTGAAGTTGAAATGGTTTCCGGGTACATCCGCGGGCGGGGCGGGAAGCGGGTTCGCCCGGCGCAGCGTCGCCACGGCTGCCTGGTCGAGGATCGACGAGCCCGAACTGCCGGAAAGCCGCACCGAGACGACGCGGCCGCTGCGATCAACCGAGAAGGAGATGGACGCCGTGCCGTTTGTGCCTTGCGCGCGCGCCTCTTCAGGATACTCTTTCACGCTGTTGATCCGAATGACGATTTCGCTCTTCCATGAGGAAAGGGCGGCGCCGTTGAAGCCGGGCGCCGGAGCGGCGGCGGTGGCAGCGCGCGGCAGGTTCGTGCGCCGCTGAGCACGCGCCTGCGGTTTCGCCTGTTTGATCTCGTGCTTGACGACCGGCTTAGGTGGCGTTTTTTCGACCGGCGTCTCTTCGACCTTTGGCGGCGGCGGCGGGGCCATCATGACGTCCGGCTGGGGCGCCGGCAGCACGTCGGGCGCCACCGGCGCCTGGGTGACGGCCGTCGGTTGCTGCGGCTGCGGCGGTTGCGGCTCAATCGGCGTCGGCTCCGGAGGCGTCTCGGGTTGCACCTCCTCGGGCTGCGGCGGCGTCTCCACTTCTTCTTGCGGCGGCGGCGCGACGGCAAGCGGCGCGAGATTGATCATCACCGCGTCGGGAGGATTGCCGGGCGGCATCTCCGATTGCCGCATGAGCATCAACCAGACCACCAAACCGACATGCGCGAGGAGCACGGCGAGCGCGGCGAGACCCCAGCGCCGCAGGCCTGTGTCCTCGCGGCGAGGCAGGATTGTGTCGGCAAACATGCTCATTGCGATGACGGGGACGCCGGTGGCGCGGCAGGCGCCGATGGCGCAGGTTCAGGGACTGCCTGGCCCGCGTCGAGACCGACCAGGGCGATCTTGAGATAGCCGGCCTTGCGCAGGAGATTCATCATGTCCATCACCGAGCCGTAAGCGATCGACTTGTCGCCGCGCAGAAAGATCCTCTGGTTCTTATCGCCACCGGTCGCCGCATCGAGCGCCGCGCCCAGTTGGTCTTGAGGTACCGGCGTTTCGCCGAGCGTGAGCGAGAGATCCGGCTTGATCGTGACGAAGATCGGCTTGTCGGGCCGTTGGCTCGGCTGGGCGGTCGAGGCCGGAAGTTCGACATTGACGTCGACTGTCGAGAGCGGCGCCGCCACCATGAAGATGATGAGCAGCACCAGCACCACGTCGATAAAGGGCGTGACGTTGATCTCGTGCGATTCGTCGAGATCGTCATCGCTGGTGGTGAGCTTGACGGCCATGTACGCTCACTCCGCCGATCGGCGCCGCATGCCGACGACGTGCCAGTCGTCCTCTTCTTCCACCACCGGGCCGCGATCGAGATCGCGCGACACATGCCGCAGAATTTCCGCCGCGGCATCGCCGAGCATGGCGCGATAGGAGCCGATGCTGCGGGCAAAATAATTGTAGATGATCACGGCTGGTATGGCGGCGACGAGACCGAAGCCGGTGGCGAGCAGCGCTTGAGCGATGCCGGGGGCGACGACCGCGAGATTGGTCGTGTTCGTCTTGGAGATTCCGATGAAGCTGTTCATGATGCCCCAGACCGTGCCGAACAGGCCGATGAAGGGCGAGGTCGCGCCGATCGTCCCGAGAATGCCGGTGCCGCGCATCATCTGCCGGCCGGCGCGCGCCTCGATCCGCGCGATGAGCGCCGCGGCTCGCTCCTTGATGCCGTCGGCGTTGAGATCGGCCGAGCGATCGACCTCGGCCGCGGCGGCCTCGACCATGCGCACGATGGCGCCTTTGGCCGCGCCGAGCTCTTGCGCGGCGGCAGCCAGACTCGAGGCGCGTGCGAGCACGCCAAGCTGGCTTTGCGCCTGCCGCTTGGCGGCGAAGAGCTCAATGCTCTTTGCCAGCCAGATAGTCCAGGTGACGAGCGAGGCGAGGGCGAGCCCGATCATCACCGCTTGGACGACGATGTCTGCCTCGAGGAACATGCCCCAAGGCGAAAGATTGCGCGGCAACAGCCGCGCCGGGATCGGCGGCGCGCTCGGAGTGGCCGGCAGTTGGATGTCGGGCTCGGCTGGCGTCGCGCTCGGCGCCCCGGCAGCCGGCGTCGCGGGCGCAGCCGCAGAACTCGGAGCAGCCGTCGCCGCTGGAGAAACTGGTGCAGCCGCAATCGGCGAGATTGGCGCAGCGGCGGCCGGCGCGGCCGGCGGCGCGACCTCTTGTTGCGCCGGCGCGGCGGATTGGGCGAACCCGGGGATCGCCAGCACGCCCAAAAGACATAGAGCCGGCGCACCGAGTTTGAACAGCAACGCCATCGTTCGACTGACGGACCGCATCATCCCTGTCCTTGCTTTTGTCGCTGCCCCCGACGAGCGCCGGATTTCTCGATTGCAGAAGTATCTTCGGCCTGCGCTTCTTTTAGTGCACGCGGTTTTGGCTCTCCGGCAACAGACAGAGATCATCGCGTTTGTCAACGTGAAGCGTGAGCCGGCGAATCAATTTCGCGCCGCGCACGTCGTGAAAGCTGATCGGTCTCGCCGCATACGGAACAGACTCGTTGAAGCGCCACTGTGAATGTATAGCGGATTGCTCGCGAGACCAGCAAAGCAACATGCAAATATCGAAAACAGGCGACAATTCTTTCGCCCGGCGAACCGTGCATGAAGAAATCCGCATGCGCGATATGAACTTTTCCAGATGGCGTCGCGAATAATCCTGGGCGGCTAGAATTCTTCCGGTTATCGGTTCGAAAACGACAGCGACACGGGCCGGTCCTTGCGCTCGCTCCGGCCCGGCGCGCGCTACGGCGCCTTGAAGGCCTGGGCCGAGGAATTGCATCTGAGGGAAGCTGCCGACCTGCTCGGGCAAACGCTGTCCGAAGAAAAACAGACCGATCTCAGCAAGCTCGCGGTAGAGAGCGCCAATCGCGCGGCGTCTCGGTGACGCTGACGGGACATCTGCCGCGTGAAGCGCCAAAACCGGCTCGCCGGTTTTGGCGCTTCTTCTTGCCGTCCGAAATTGCTCGAGATCAATGATTCTGCCTGAAACTCCGCTAATGACAAAGCTTCATGGGTAAACCGTCAGCCGCCGTCAACGTGCGATGGGGGAGACTATTCTGGTTCGATCGAAGGCGGCGACAGGGAACGATTTGGCTCAGCCAAAGTTAACTTGGGGCCGTGAGCTGCGGGGCCGGACGCCTGCCGCGTGCTCTGACCGCAACTTTTGCTCGATTCTCGCCTTGGCACGATGGTTGCTGGCTTGCGTGATGTTCGTGTAGCGTTCGTAGAGGCGTAGCCGATGGACGCGCGGCCGCAAGGTCGCGCGTTCACGGTCGAGTTGAGGAGATGAAAAGTGGTACCGCGTGCGAATTGGAAGGGCTATCTCAAGCTGTCGCTTGTCTCCTGCCCGATCGCGCTCTTTCCCGTCGCGAGCACGACCGAGCGCATATCCTTCCATCTCATCAACCGCGCGACAGGCAACCGCCTGCGCCAGCAATATGTCGATCCCGTCAGCGGCGAGATCGTCGAACGCGACGAGCGGGTGCGTGGCTATCAGATCGGCAAGGGCGAATACATCACGCTCGAAGAGAGCGAAATCGCCGAACGCGCGCTCGAGAGCACTCATACGATCGATATCGAAAGCTTCGTTCCCCGCCAGGAAATCGACGAGGTTTATCTCGACAGTGCGTATTACATGGCGCCTGACGACAAGGTGGCGGACGAACCTTTCGTCGTCGTTCGCGACGCGATGCGCAAAAGCGGCATGGTCGGGCTCGCCCGTGTCGTTCTTTATGGGCGCGAACGCATCCTCATGATCGAGCCGCGCCACAACGGCCTCATCGGCACGACGCTGCATTACCAATACGAAATCCGCGACGACAAAGCCTATTTCGATTCTGTTCCGGATCTCAAAATACCGACCGAAATGCTCAAGCTGGCCGAGCACATCATCGACACCAAGCGGGGTACCTTCGATCCGTCGAAGTTCGAGGATCGCTATCAGGACGCGCTCGTCGAGCTGGTCCGCGCCAAGCGCGCCGGCCGTCCGCTCCCGGCGGCGCCCGAGACAAAGGCGCCGAGCAACGTCATCAATCTCATGGATGCCCTGCGGCGGAGCGTCGAAGGCGAGACGCGCCGCGGATCGGGCGCAAAGAGTCCGGCGGCGGCGCGCAATGAGACCGTCAAATCGCGGACCGCCTCTAAGAAGGCCGCCGCGCCCGCAAGCAGGGCAGCGCGGACGCGGCGCATCAAGAAGGCCAGCTGAGCGAAGAGGAGCCTGTGGCCAGCGCCCTCGATGCCTACCACAAGAAACGCGACTTCGGGGTGACCTCCGAGCCGCGCGGCAGCAAGGCCCGGCGCAAGGGCAATACATTCGTCATCCAGAAACATGCTGCAACGCGGCTGCACTACGACTTCCGGCTCGAGCTGGATGGCGTCTTGAAGAGCTGGGCGGTCACGCGCGGTCCCAGTCTTGTCCCCGGCGAGAAGCGGCTCGCCGTCCACGTCGAGGATCATCCGCTGGATTACGGTTTGTTCGAAGGCACGATCCCGGAGCGCCAATATGGGGCCGGCACCGTGATAGTCTGGGATCGCGGAACTTGGGAACCGGACGGCGATCCGCATTTAGGCTATGCCAAGGGGCACCTCGACTTCACCCTCCACGGCCAAAAGCTCAAAGGCAAATGGCATCTCGTGCGGATGCGCCCGCGACACGGCGAGAAAGCCGACAATTGGCTGCTGATCAAGGCGAACGACGCCGAGGCACGCATCCCGGACGATCCCGATATCCTCGAAGAGGAGCCGAATTCCGTCCTGACTGGCCGGTCGCTTGAGGAGATCGCGACCGATGCGGGAAGCCGGCAATGGACATCCGGAAAACCCGCTGGCGCTCAAACGACAGCCGCCCGGACACCGCGCCAGCGGGCGATGGCGCCGCTCCCGCAGCCGAAGGCTGCGTCGAAATCAGCGACGAAATCAGCCGCGTCGCGCCGAGCGGGCACGAAAGGCTCCAAGCAATCCGCAACCTTCACCTTCACGCCGCCGAAGAGCGCGAAGCGCGCCGCATTGCCGGACTTCATTCCGCCGATGTTGCCGACGCTCACCGCCGCGCCGCCGAGCGGGGCAAGTTGGATCCACGAGATCAAGTTCGACGGCTATCGCATCGAGGCGGTGCTCGATGCGGGGAAAGTGATCCTGCGGACGCGCAAAGGGCTCGATTGGACGGATCGCTTCCCCTCTGTGGCGGCAGCCGTCGCCGAGCTGCCCGCAAAGACGTGTCTCATCGACGGCGAGATCGTGGTCGAGGATGAGAACGGCATTTCTGATTTCTCCGCGCTGCAGAACGCATTGAAGGAAGGCAAGGCGCAAGATTTGGTCTATTACGCCTTCGATATCCTCTACCTCGACGGCTTCGATCTCACGCAGGCCTCGCTGATCGAACGCAAGGGCCTGCTCGGCTCGCTTCTTGCGGCGGGAGGCGCAAGGCAGGTCCTGCGGTTCAGCGAACATTTCGACGAGAACGGCGACCTGATGCTGCAGCACGTCTGCCGACTCGGCGCCGAAGGCGTCGTCTCGAAGCGGCGCGACGCGCCCTATCGCCCGAGCCGCACCACCGATTGGACTAAGTCGAAATGCGCCAACCGGCAGGAATTCGTCGTCATCGGCTATGTTCCCTCATCGACCGCACGCAAAGCCGTCGGCTCGCTCGTCCTCGGCTATTACGACAAGGGCCAGCTCGTCTACGCCGGTCGCGTCGGCACCGGATTCTCCAATAAAATGGCCGCCGATCTCTATGCCGATCTGGAGCGCGAACGGACCGCCAAGCCGCCGTTTTCCGCGCCGCTTCCGCCCGAGGCGCGCCGCAACGTCGTGTGGGTCAATCCGACCCGTGTCGCCGAGGTGGAGTTTCGCGGCTGGACGGCGGACTCGCTTTTGCGGCAGGCGTCATTCAAAGGCTTGCGCGAGGATAAGGACCCGAAGGAGATCGTGCACGAGAAAGCGGTCGCCGCGCCGATCGACAGTCCAGCGACGAGCATGAAACTCACGCATCCGGATCGGGTTCTGTGGCCCGACGTCGGCATCACCAAGCAGGGTCTCGCCGACTATTATGCGATGGTCTGGCGATGGATCGAAAAACACATCGTCGGGCGGCCGCTCGTTCTTGTGCGTTGCCCGACGGGATTCGTGCAAGGCTGCTTCTTTCAAAAGCACGCCTGGGCTGGAATTGATGAGCACATTTTGCAAATCCATGACCCGCACGAGAAGCAGCCGATCTTCGGCATCGACTCGCTCGACGGGCTGATTGCGCTTGTGCAAGCGGCGGCGCTGGAAATCCATCCTTGGGGCTCGAGGTCGACGGATCTTGACCATCCCGATCGGCTGATCTTCGACCTCGACCCGGGCGAAGGCATAACCTTCGCCGACCTTGTCGGCACGGCGCGCGAGGTGCGCACTCGGCTCGCCAAGGCGAAGCTCGAGAGCTTCGTCAAGACGACCGGCGGCAAGGGTCTTCACGTCGTCGCGCCGATCGAGCCTCGTTCGAGCTGGGAGCAGGCCAAGAATTTCTGTCGCGCGCTGGCCGAGGCGATGGCCCGCGACAATCCGCAACGCTTCACCGCCACCGTGGTGAAGAAGGCGCGGGCCGGGCGAATCTACATCGACTATTTGCGCAACGCGCGCGGCGCGACGGCGGTTGCTCCTTACTCGACCCGGGCACGCCCTGGCGCCGCTGTTTCGGTGCCGCTCACCTGGGATGAGCTCGCCTCGACATCCAGCGCGAGCCAGTTCACGCTCGGCAATTTAGGCAAGCGGCTTCAACACTTGGCCCACGATCCTTGGGTCGGATTCTTTGCCGTCCGGCAGACCCTGCCCGCGCCTTGACGCGCGATGCGTTCCACGGGCGGCCAGCGGAGCGCGAAGGACAACAAGCATCTTCAACAGTGTCACTCGCGGCCAAACGCCTTGCGTAGCTCGGTCTTCGCCCGCTCGAGGATGCGCTTGCGGGCCGCGGGCAGGTTCTTGCCTGCGCGGTTCAGATAGAATGTGAGCATGGACATCGCCGATCGGAACGGGCTCGCCTTGCGACGCGCGCTGTGCTCGGCAGAGTCTTTGAGCGATTGCGCGATGTGTTTCGCATTATCGGACGCAAACACATGTGGTTCGAGGTCGAGCGCATCACTCTCGCTCGTTACGCGCGCCGACCATTTTCGTACCGGCTTTTTCGGCATTGCGACGGCTCACAGGCGGAACACATAGACGAGGCAGAAGGCGAGGATCACCAACGAGAGTCCCCATCCCAAGACAAATCGCGTGACATGGGGCGTGACCCCCTGCCGAGCTTCCGTTTCGGTCAGAACTGGAGTGTTGCCGCGCCGTTGGGCCACTTCGCGTTCTTCGCTTCTCATGCTCATGACTGAATCTCCGCTATCGTAATCCTTCAACGCGCGTGAGGCCGGGCATGTTGCATCATTTTTTCTTCCTGGGAGGAAGTCGTTCTCCGAGTTCCGCGATCGTGTCGTCACTGCGAGCAGGTGAGCGGATGAGCGCTGTTGCAACCAACTGACAAGTCTGATGTTTTGTCTTCTGGTGTTGCTGAAAGCGAGAGCGCGGCCGTGCGACGCATGGCATTCTTTGCAGCGGCGCCCGCCTTGGCATTGCTGCCCGGCATTGCGCGCGCCGGGCTGACACGCGAGCAAATCGCGGCGCTCGCGCCGAAGATCGGGACGATGCTGCCCGGCGATGCCCTGCTGCTCAAGCGGTCCTATCTATGCAGCCTGCGCGCGCAACGCCGATGTTGCCGTTCGCGTTTGGCTCGCATGATCCTCGTCCGGCGCGCCGCTGGCAGGCGCATTTCGGGCATGCTAAGGCAAAACCCGCTGAAGCGCGGATGAGTCCGCCCAAAGCCGCGGTTCTATCGCGAAAGTCCCGGTAGCTCAGCAGGATGGAGCGATGGTTTCCTAAACTGATCTCGATGGGATGAATTCTTTGGCTGTCCTCCATAGGATGGCTCCTTGCTCAAGTGATCCTCTCTCCTCGCGCCCACCGCTGCGCGGTTTCACCTCGGGTCGTTGTTACATGAAAAAGCCTGCGAGCCTCGTCTACGGTGCCGACGAAAAGCCGCCGACCGCGATCATTGTCATCAGCGCCATCCAGCATGTCGGCGTGATTGCGATCTTCATGATCTATCCGTTGATCGTCGCGCGTCAGGCTGGTGCCCCGGCAAGCGAGATCGCGGCCATCCTGCGCATGGCCATGCTGGCTTTGGCGGTCGCCGCTATTTTGCAGGCACTCCCGCGCGGGCCAGTTGGCAGCCGCTTCCTCGCCCCCTCGATTTTCACCGGCATCTATCTCGGGCCCTCGCTGCTGGCGGTGAAGCTCGGCGGCCTGCCGCTGGTCTGGGGCATGACCATATTCGCCGGGCTCGTCGAGATCGGTCTGTCACGTATATGGTCGCGGCTGCGCGTGTTCATCCCGCCGGAGACCGCCGGCATGGTGGTGTTCCTGGTCGGCGTGATCATCGGGCTTGCCGCGCTGCGGGTGCTGCTGGGCGACGGCGTTGGCGGCATGGTCTCGGGCCGCGCCGCGCTGGTCGCCGGCGTGAGCATCGGGACGATGATCGCGCTGAACATCTGGAACAAAGGACGGCTCCGGCTCTTCTGCATCTTGGTCGGCATGGTGGTCGGCTATGGGCTCTCGGGCTTGACCGGCTACATCACCGGCGCCGACGTGCATGCGGTGCTGAGCCAGCCGATCCTGGCGCTTCCTTCTGTCTCGCATCTCGCCTGGGCGTTCGCCTGGTCGATGGTCATCCCCTTTGCCGTCTCCGGACTTGCGGCCGCGATGAGCGCCACCGCCGTGGTGACCACCTATCAACGGCTCACGGACGCCGATTGGGTGCGCCCGGACGCGCGCTCAATCGGCGGGGGGATCTTCGGCGACGGCATCGCCACGGCCGTGGCCGGACTCCTCGGCACGCATGGCCTCACCATCTCCACCGCCAACGTCGGTCTGGTGGCAGCCACGGGGGTCGCCAGCCGCCGCATCGCTTTCGTCGTCGCCATCATCCTGGCGGTGGCCGCGTTCCAGCCGACGCTGGTCGGCATTCTGACCATCATGCCGCCGCCGGTGATGGCCGCGGCGCTCCTGTTCACCGCGGTGTTCATCATGATCAGCGGCGTACAGATCATCTCCACCCGCGTTCTCGACCCGCGCCGGACCCTGGTAATCGGCACCGGCATGATGGCCTTCTTCATGGTCTCGGTGTTTCCCTCGGCCTTCGCCGGCGTGCCGCAATGGGCGCAGCCGTTGGTCACCTCGCCCTTGGTGCTGGCGACGCTCGTCGCGCTCTCGCTCAATCTCCTGTTCCGCATCGGAATCCGGCGCACCGTGAGCTTGACCATCGATCCGCAGGCCGTCGTGCTGCAGGAGGTCGCAAACTTCATCGAGCGTGCCGCCGGTAGCTGGGGCGCGCGGCGCGACGTGATCACGCGGGTCGAGTTCGCGGTGCAGCAGGCGGTCGAGGCGATCGTCGAATTCTGCCATGTCAAAGGGCCGATCGCGCTCGCGGTCAGCTATGACGAGTTCGATATCGACGCCAAGCTGACCTACGCCGGTCTCCCCATGGAGCTGCCGGACTGGGCGCCCTCGCAGGACGAGTTGCTGGAGACGGAAGACGGACCGCGCCGGCTGGCGGGATTTATGGTGCGCCGGCAGGCGGACCGCGCGCAGAGCACCATCGAGCACGGCGCAACGGTTCTCAACCTGCATTTCAAGCATTGAGCCGCCGCCGTCGTTGCGAGCGAAGCGAAGCGCATGTTCCTTCTCCCCTTGCGAGAGAAGGTGCCCCGCGAAGCGGGGCGGATGAGGGGTCG